>ENA-OPNB01002332-OPNB01002332.1-human-gut-metagenome-genome-assembly--contig:-NODE-2332-length-11060-cov-3.402908_pt1 | contig 11060 bp, 10 predicted proteins | sample MGYA00241528_ERZ501754 | MGnify/ENA primary metagenome ERZ501754 (study PRJEB25962, sample SAMEA2042646) | human gut metagenome | biome: human gut; feature: human-associated habitat; material: faeces... | reverse complement strand
GCAGGCCTTTACCATTTTGCTGCGGGAGCACGAGCCGGACGCCGACCGCTGGTTACAGGAAGCAGAACAGCTGCTCTATGCGCTGACCCACGAGCCGCCCACGGCTCCGGCAGCATATAACATAGAATCTTTACAATTGGACTAAAAAATGGTCACAGCCGTCCGGTAAGATAGACTGGAGAAAAATCAGCCCGCAGACACGGCGGACAAGAAACAGAGGAAACAGTATGAGCAAAGTGATCGGCATTGACCTTGGCACAACAAATTCCTGTGTGGCGGTGGTGGAAGGCGGCAAGCCTGTGGTCATCACAAACTATGCCACCTCCGCCAGCCAGTTGGAGGACGGCGTGGACGGTGTGATCGTCCCGATGGACAACGCAGGCTGCGCTGCCGGTATCGCGGCTCTGCTGCGTGACCCGGCGCGGATGCAGCAGCTTTCAGAAAACTGTGTCAAGCGAGACTATATGAACAGCGCAGAGGTGGAGAAATTCTACGCGCTGATGGAGTGAACGATGGATATTACCAAAAGAGATTCAAAAATGCTGAAGGGCGTAGCGATCCTCGCTATGCTGATGCTGCATCTCTTCTGTCGGAGGGATAACCTGCCCTACACCCCCTTTGCTGTGGATAGGGGATACACCCCTGATTTACTACTTTGGCTTGTTCGGAGACATCTGCGTGGCGATTTATTGCTTTGTCAGCGGCTATGCCCATTACATGCAGTCCTCCGAAACAGAACTGCGGCATCGCTGGAAGCGTCTCCTCTGTTTTTTGATCCCATTTTGGGTAATTGCGGCGGTATTCTCGTTGATTGGCATAATCACAGGCAATCCTGCGATTCCTGCCAGCGCAAAGGAATTTCTGCTGAATTGCCTGACCATTAAGAACAGCTATAACGGCGCTTGGTGGTATGCGAACACCTACATACTATTGGTCGCGTTGCAGCCGCTTTCGCGCAAATTTGTGGAACGCTGTCCGGCGTGGGCCGTGCTTCTTGCTTTCTTCGCATTTTACACCGTTGGCTATGGTATCCGGTTCTGGGGGTGGGGCAGTTGCTGCTCGGCTGTGCTGGCCTGGATTATTACGCACATAGGACTGCTGGGCACTTCCTATTTCCCGTATGTCATTGGTATGTTGTTCTGCAAAAAACAGGTGGTTGCTGCCCTACGGCAGCGATTGGCTGCCGTTAAGGCTCGTAATATATATATTCACAGCAATTACTTTTGCTGGCATGATCGTAGTGCATGGGGTGATACAGCCGCTCTTTGTCGCATTCATTACTGCGACCGTGACGATCATTCTGCTCTGCATTTGCCCTCTTCCTGTGTGGCTGACAAATCTCCTTTGCTATTTCGGTGAGCATTCCACGAACATCTGGCTTGTCCATATGTTCTTCTATTCGGTCCTATTTGATAATCTGGTTTTCAGTGCCAGATATCCGATTCCTGTTTTCCTCCTTCTAATCGCGCTTTCGCTTGCGTCGTCCTATGTGATTAGGTGGCTGAGCAGACCAATTTTGAAGCTTGTGAGGTAACATCATGATCCCGAAGATCATCCACTACTGCTGGTTCGGCCGGGGCGAAAAGCCGGAGCTGGCGAAAAAATGCATTGCCAGCTGGCGCAAATTCTGCCCGGATTTCGAGATCCGCGAGTGGAACGAGGACAACTGCGATTATCTTGCTATGCCCTTCATGGCCGAGGCGTATGCTGCCAAGAAGTACGCGTTTGTGTCAGACGTCATGCGGCTTCTGGTGCTGGAGCAGTACGGCGGTGTGTATTTTGACACTGACGTAGAGGCCGTGCGGGATATCGCGCCGCTGATGGATGACGAGGGCTTCATCGGATTTGAAAACGACCAATATGTCGCATCAGGACTGACCATTGCATCCGTGCCGCATCATCCGGTTGTGCAGGCGATGATTGAGGAGTATCGGAAGCTGCATTTCACCAATGCAGACGGAACGACGAACGCGGTGGGGTGTCCGCATCTGAATACGGACATCATGGAGCGCTACGGCCTTGTCCGAAATGGGCAGGAGCAAACCGTAGCCGGTATCCATGTCTACCCGGCGGACTTTTTCAACCCGCTGGACAGCGTGACAGGGAAGCTGACCAAAACGGAGAATACATACTCCATACACTGGTACTCTATGAGTTGGTTGCCATGGTATAAACAGATTAAGGTCAAAATTGGGAGGATATACAGAAGAATGAAGAGGGCGATTAGAGGATGAAAAGAGCAACAGCATTTACGGTTCTGTTATTGGCACTTTTGACATTCGGATGTTTGGGGTGTGTACTGACTTTGACAGATTACTTTGCACCAGCATTTTCGCAATCTGAAGGTAGCGCTGTATTAAATATTGAAACGTATATTGATGGACAGAACCAACCCACACACCCGGCAGTTATTGATATGAAGCGTGAGTGGAATGGATACAGATATTGGATGTCTTATTCTCCTTATCCCAACGCTGATGGTGCAGAGGAAAATCCGTGCATCGGAGTATCGAATGACATGATTCACTGGACAACGCCGGACGGATTGTACAACCCCATTGCATTCAATGAAGAAACGGCCTGCGATGAATTGAAGGATCCGCATATCGTATACAACAATGATTTGAACAGAATGGAAATCTGGTATCTGGGACGAACCGATTCCACCATTAAAAGCGGCGGAACACTGCTTTTGTTCCGCAAAGTTTCTTCAGATGGAGTGCATTGGAGCGAATATGAAATTATGCGGGATTTGGTGGGCTACCTATCTCCGAGTATTGTTTATAGCGAAGGCAAGTATAAACTGTGGGCAATTGAGCCATCTACCTCAGGAAGAGAAGGTGCATTGGCCTATTCGGAAAGCACGGATGGTGATACATGGACCCCGTTCGAAAAATGCACTTTCGGAGGCTATTATGGAATAGAAAAGATTTGGCACGGAGCTGTTTCACTTGACGATACATATCGATTTGCATTTATAGAGGATTCAGGGAAAAGCAATACCATTTTGTATACTGAAAGCCATGATGGAATCACTTGGGAACGTCCAGTGCCTATTGTCCGGAAGGAGAATTTCTGGAAAGCGTTCTACCGCCCATGCATTCTCTATAGCGATGGCAGATTATATTGCATATATGGAGTCATCACGCAAGATAATGAATGGTATCTCTCTATGAGCATGGGAGACTCTGTCGATAACCTTCATGGAATTTCTACGCAGGATATTGGCAATTCAAAAGTGAATATGACAATTTCGGAAAAGCACACTCTTTCCAATTTGACAAAGAATGTGTACCACTTTGTCCAGTCCATTTGCAGGCCGGAATTATTACTGATTTGTGCTGCCGTGGCAATACTTTTGCTGATAGTTAGAAAGTGTTCTTTTATTTTGCTGTGGGGTGGGTCTTGGCTTCTTGGTGTTTTGAGGTTTTACAGCCAAATGAGAGGGATTCCCCTGTCAGAAAAGTTCTGGTTGCTTTTCTCGGTGGGTGCAATCAGTGCTGTTTGCTCTCTAGCAATACAGCAAGTGATCAACTGGCTTGATGTCAGGAGAGAAAGGGCGAGATAAGTCATATGCCGAAAGTCAGTATTATCGTTCCGGTTTACAATGCCGAAAAATATTTGCAGGAGTGTGTGGAGAGCGTGCTGTGCCAAACACTCTCTGATATTGAACTGATTCTGGTGGATGATGGTTCTACCGACGGTAGCCCGGCACTCTGCGATCAGTACGCGGCCAAAGATGCGCGGGTACGTGTAATACATCAGGAAAATGCAGGGGCAGCGGCAGCCAGAAACCATGGTCTGGGCATTGCACAGGGGGAATATGTTGCTTTTGTAGACAGTGATGACTGGATTGATGCAGATATGTATGAGCGGATGTTTGCTGCTGCCGAGTTAGATAAAAGCGAGCTTGTGATTTGTGACTGCCTGAAGGAATCCGACAGAGGCAGCCAACTTTATACACATGCGCTTCCGTCCGGCACATATGGCTGTGATCGTATACGTTCGGTGTACTATCCCCAACTTCTAATGCCGGATACTATGGAATACCCAGTTACAATTTCAAACTGGCTTCTCCTGATTCGGCATACTGTGATTACGGAAAACCATCTCTCTTTTCCAATCGGTATGCGTTTCTCAGAAGATCTTCTGTTTGGGGCTGAGGTGGGTTATCATGCAAGAAGCATGACCTATTTGAAAGGCTTTACTCCGTACCATTACCGCCAAAATCCGGAGTCTGTAACGCATACGGAATATAAGGACAAGTGGCCTCTTTTGAGAGAACTTTGGTGCAGGATTGCTGAAAGTTTCCGAAAAAAAACGGATTATGACTTCACACCGCAGATTCAGCGCTGCATGCTTTTTTTTGTTTACATGGCAATGAATCAAAGGCTTTCTGCAAACTTATCAGCAAAAGAACTTTTCCATGAGGTCAGCGAGGTGTTGGATGATCCGTTGGTTCACGAATCACTTGGCAAGATCCAGGTCAGCCAGTTGGACATTTCATGGAAACTCAAAATTATCACTTTGATTTACAAGAAAAAGTACCTCCGTCCTGCAGTGATGATGCTTAAAAGGTAAGACAATTATGCAAAATGTGCTGTTTATCAACGGACATTTGAATACCGGCGGGGTGGAGCGCTCACTGGTAGACATTCTCCGGCACATGGATGATACGAAATATACGGTAGACGTTCTGCTTCTAGAGGAGAAGGGCGATTATCTGGAGGAACTTCCTCCGGAGGTTTCTGTGCTGTTCCTTGATATACACGATACCTATGGAAGCTTCCTATCGTCGCTTCGCCGCTGCATCACTCATCAGAACTGGATGTGCCTGCGCTTGCGCTTGCTGTTCCTATTACGAAAATGGATCGGGGAGCGTGCCCTGAAGTCTGCGGCGAAGATTTTGCTGGGAAAGTACCATTATGATTGCGTCATCGGATTTCGCCCCGGTATCTGCTCTGACCTGGCAGCATATTCCATTCAGGCAGAACGAAAAATTACATGGTGGCATCACGGCGAGTTCAATGTTGACCAGACGGCATACGCCAACATGTGCGGGAGAATGGATGCGCTTGCGGTTGTGTCGCAAACATGTGAAGAAATGTTGAAGCAAATCCTGCCGGGATTTGCGGACAAGATGGTTTGCATTCCGAATATGCTGGATGCAGAAGCAATCAGTCAGAAAGCATTAAACTCCCCCTATGCTGATGGCATGCTGCACATCGTTTCCGTAGGACGCTTGGCACCGGAAAAACACTTTGAGAACGTTATTCCTGCGGCAAAGGCGCTGAGGGAAGCCGGCGCTGATTTTGTATGGCATATCGTCGGGGAAGGGCCGGAACGTACAAAATTGGAAGTATTGATCGCAGACAGCGGTCTGGAAAGCCATGTGGTTCTGGAAGGAAGCAAAACGAATCCCTACCCGTACATGAAGTATGCGCAGCTTTTCGTTCATCCGTCCTATGTGGAATCACAGGGCCTGACGGTGCTGGAAGCCATGGCGCTGGGTGTTCCATGCGTGGTAACGAAATCCCGCGGCCCCTGCGAATTCATTCAGGACGGTATCAGCGGATTATTGACGGAGCAGTCCCCGGAGTCTTTGACTGCAAGAGTGCTTGAGATCTTGAACGACAAGGCGCTGTATCAGCGCATTTGTGAAAACACAAAGTGCCCTGAGCAATACAGCCCGGAACAGGTTATGAGACAGATAGAAACACTGATCGATGCGTAGAAGGTATCAAACTATGAAGATTATAATGTACGGAAACGGCGGTAGCGGCAACCATGGCTGCGAGGCGATTGTACGGGGAACAATACAGCTTCTGGGAGAACATTCGTATTGCATTCTTTCAGAGAACTGCAAAGAGGATTCTCAATACGCACTCGCACGTATCGCAGCCCTGACTTCCGCAAGAGGCTTCAGAAAAAAGGATTTTGAATTTCTGAAAGCATATGCGAGATTAAAACTGACCGGAAAATATACAGATATGGACGGACTCTACTATTTGCCTGCAATTCAGCGGTGTAAGGGCAACACGGATATTGCACTATCCGTTGGCGGCGACAATTACTGTTATGGAAATACCGGCATATATGCATATCTGAACCGGGCTTTTATAAAGCAGAAAATTAGAACGATCCTTTGGGGGTGTTCGATAGAACCGGATGTTGTAGCAGAAGCGTCTGTTGCCGAAGATTTGTGGAATTATGCCCTTGTCGCAGCCAGAGAAAGCATTACATACGAAGCAGTTAAAGAGACAGGTGCCAATGTCGTGCAAATGCCTGATCCTGCATTTCATATGAGTCCAGAGACGTGTAGCCTTGATGAGCGTTTCTTGCAAAGCAACGTCATTGGCATCAATATCAGCCCCATGATCATTCATAATGAGCAGAACAAGGGTGCGGCTTATGCCAACTACAAAACCCTGATCCGATATATTCTGGACAACACCGATGCTTATATTGCGCTGATTCCCCATGTGGTCTGGGCCAGCAATGATGATCGTATTCCACTGAAACAGCTTTATGACGACTTCGATCATGACCCGCGCCTGATTCTTGTAGATGACCATATTGCGCCGCAGCTGAAATATATAATTTCCAAATGCAGATTCTTCATCGGTGCGCGGACCCATGCGACCATAGCGGCATATTCTACGGGCGTTCCGACTTTGGTGGTCGGTTACTCCGTCAAGGCGCGCGGCATTGCCCGCGATCTGTTTGGAACGGAAGAAGGTTATGTTTTGCCGGTGCAGCAGCTGAAGGAAAGCGACGAACTGACACGGGCATTTATAAAGCTGTATGAAAAGCGCGAAAACATCCAGACACATTTGAAAACGATACTCCCTGCGTACATTGCCCGCGCGGATGATGCGCGCAGTGCATTGGAGGAACTAATAAAAAAATAGTACAGATCCTTATCAGAAAACCGACGAGGTAAATATGTCACGACTGGAAAATTCTGCAAAAAATATTGTGTTTTCTTTTGGAAATACAATTCTTGTCTCAATACTAGGCTTTATCTCAAGAACAGTTTTTATTCATATATTAGGGACGGACTACTTAGGATTGGCTGGGCTGCTTGGGAATGTCCTCGGCTTTTTATCCATCAGTGAGCTAGGTATTGCCACCGCAATTGGCTTTAGTCTCTATAAGCCGCTGGCGGAAAAGGACTATAAGGTTGTCAGTTCCTTGATGTCTTTATATAGAAAAGCGTATTCAATAATTGGAACGATTGTGCTGATATCGGGAATTCTGCTTTTCTTCTTTTTGGATTTCTTCATCCCCGTTGATCAACAACCAGCAGGAACTGATTTCGCGTACTTTGCTTTTCTTGCCAACACGGTTGTCAGTTATTTTCTGGCATATAAGACAACCCTCATATCCTCGGATAATCAGGCGTTCCGCCTTGTTCCGATCAACATGGCGGTCAACACGGCACAAACCATTTTGCAGATTCTTGTGCTTGTCTTAACTCGAAATTATGTGGTTTACTTGAGCGTACAAATTGTTTGCTCAATTATTCTAATGGCACTCCAAAACATCTATATAACCCAAAAATATAGTGAAGTTGATTTTTCTTCTAAGGACAGGCTGCCGAGTGAAAAAACAGTAGAAATAAAGAGAAATGTCTCTGGCCTGATTATCGCGAAAATTGGCGACTATTTGGTAAATTCAACTGACAATCTGATTATTACGAAACTTGTAAGCCTTGCTGCTACAGGTATATATTCAAATTATCTGTTGATTCGGAACATGATCAATGGCTTTATTGCCACATTGTTTAGTGGAATAACTGCTAGCATGGGAAACGTTGTAGCAGTTGAAAACGATGAGAAGAAACTGGAAATATTTGATACGGTTTTTTTCTGCGCATTCTTAATTTACAGCATAGAAGCTACGTGCTTTATGAGCCTTTACAATCTGTTTATTGGAGATATCTGGATAGGGAGAAACTATATTTTTAGTGCGGGGACGGTTGCGGTAATTGTTTTAAATAATTATCTGACGGGTCTGAGAATCCCTCTTATTACGATGAAGGGTGCTGCTGGAAAATATCTGGAGGACACGTGGATTCCGTTCGGATTCGCTATAGTAAATTTAGTCGCGTCTATTTTGCTGGCGAAACCATTTGGAGTAGCGGGTGTATTTCTTGGAACTATTATTGGAAGTCTGTTTACTGCGGATTGGTACAGACCATTTGTAATCTATCGAACGGTATTCCATGCTCCTGTGAAAAAGTATTTTAGAAAATATATGGTGTACCTGCTCCTTGGCGTTGGATATATCGCTCTTACCTATTGGCTGAATGCACAGATTTACCTTTCAAACGCATATTTACTATTCCTTGTTAGAGGGATAGTGTCAGTAGGCGTTCCTGCCTTACTGAGTTGTGCCTTGTTTTATAGGACGACAGAGTTCGGCGCAATCAAGACTTTGACCATCCGTTTAGTTAGAGGAACGACAGCAAGGCTTTGTTCAAAAAAAGAGGATAGAAATGGATAGTTTAGCTAGTATAATTGTTCCGTGTTATAATGGAGAAAAGTTCGTCGATAGGTGCTTTGATTCAATTCTCAAGCAAAAGTACGCTCACATGGAAGTTATTGTCGTGAATGATGGATCAACTGATCAGAGCGAACAACGCGTACTCGCATGGAATGACAGATTCAGAAACGCAGGAATACAGCTCGTTTACGTTTCTCAAGAGAACAAAGGTCCCGGGGGAGCGATTAATACTGGATTGAAGCATGTGACGGGAGAATATTTGTGTCTGATAGATATCGACGATGAATTGCTCGAATCTGCGGTTTCTACAAGGGTTGCTTTTTTAAAATCGCATCCGGATATAGATGTTGTTCGCTCAAATGGCTGGTATAATCGAAAAAGCGGAAAGAGCCTTTTTATATATGATGAAAAAGAGAAACGTATAGATGATGTTTTTTCTGCACTGGTTGGAGGAGAAACAAATAACTGGGCAGGAAGTTATATGGTCAGGACATCTGCACTGTTTGATTTTTACCCGGATCGAGAAATCTACCAGTCTCGCTTTGGACAGAATCTACAGTTCCTGATGCCGCTAACCTACAAGAAAAAGTGCGGCTATATAGATGAGCCGCAAATGATTTACAATATTCAGGAGAACTCCTTGTCACAATCTGCTGCTGATTCTGAAGTAGCAATAGAGAAATTTATGAAGAACTGTGCGGGCTATAGGGATATTCGATATCATTTGATAGGCCAAGTTATAAATGATCCAGTAGAGGTTCAAAAATATAGATTGCTGGCCGACATAGCCTACTATAAGCTGGCTTTTAATGAGGCAATCAAATTAAAGTCTAAGAAAACAGCAAGGACAGTTTATGCCGATTTGAGGAGGGTTCATGCGTGCACCATTAATGACATGATAGGTTATTGTTCGCTTTTTTGCCCTTATATGGTTTTTCCGCTGCGCTGTATAAGAAAGATTAAGACCGCAATAGATACTTTAAGGGAAACTTTATGAACATCTCTCAAATTTCTGATATCTGCACCGGCTGTGGCAGTTGCGTTGCCGTTTGTCCGTCTGCCGCGATCCGGATGCAGCCGGATGAACACGGCTTTCTCCATCCGGCAGTTGACGCCGCAGCGTGTACTGACTGCGGCCTTTGCGCCTGCAAGTGCCCGGTTTCCACACCGCCGCAGGTATCGGCCCACACGGAGATCCTGACCGGATATGCAAACGACGAAGCGCTCCTGCCTGCATCCTCTTCCGGTGCGATTTTCCCGGTGCTGGCCTCCGAGATCATCCGCCGTGGCGGTATCGTGTTCGGCGCGGCGTTCAATCAGAACTTCGACGTGATACATACTGCCGCAGAGAGCATCGCGGAGCTTGCTGCGCTTTGCAGTTCCAAATATGTGCAGAGCAGCATCCCGGCGGACATCTATGCGCAGGCGAAGGCGGCGCTTACCGCCGGGCGCTGGGTTTATTTCAGCGGAATGCCGTGTCAGGTGGCCGGACTAAAGAATTACCTCAGCCGGGAGTATGAGACGCTGATCACGCAGGATACCGCCTGCCACAGTGTGCCATCCCCTATGATTTGGAAGGATTATCGCTCTGCGCTGGAAACGCAGAACGGCAGTAAATTGAAATCGTTCTCATTCCGCAAGAAAGCAACCGGATGGGAGAACTATCATATCCATGCTGCATTTGAGAACCGCAGAGAATTTTTACAGCTTGCTGCCAAGAATCCGTATCAGCGTGGATTTATCAAAGGTCTGTATTCCCGCGGCTCCTGCTTTGATTGTAAATTCAAGGGTATCGAGCGGTGCAGCGATATCACATTGGCGGACTACTGGGGCGTCAAGGGTATTCAGCCGGAAGCCTACCATCCGCAGGGGACATCCCTTGTTTTGCTGCACAGCGAGAAAGGCCGCGCTTTGCTGGAACGCTGCAAGGATAGGCTGCAAACCTGTCCTGCCGCAGAGGGCGCGCTTACATGGAATCCTGCTATGCTCCGGCCTATTCAGAAACCGGCGCGGTACGATGAGTTCTGGGCAGGATATGAACAGAAACCGTTTGCGGAACTGGTTTCCGCCTGCTGCGAACCGACAAAGGAAGAGGCAGCGAAGGAACGCTGGAACAGAAGCCTTCTGGCCCGCGTCATTCGCCGCCTGACGCGATAAATATGATATTTCGCCAAATCTATGCGATGAATCCATGGACGGTGTGCCTCCTGATGCTGTTGGCGTTTGCCGGATGGACGGTGCTCTGCAACTGCCTCCGCGCAAAGGTCAGAATCGCCGTCAATGTGATCCTGTTCTGCGTGTCCGCAGCGATCATCCTCCACGCCACCCTTCTCTCCCGCACGCCCGGGACTTACGCCGCCGTCCTCACCCCCTTCGCCGCGCTTGCGGCCGCGCGGCAGCAGCCGGAGCTTTACCGGGAGATGCTGATGAACGTCTTCCTCTTCTTCCCGCTGGGGCTGACGCTGTCCAACGCCCTGCCGCGTACATGGCACCGCTGGCTCCGCATCGCCCTCACGACGCTGACCGGCTGCGTCCTCAGTGCGGGGAACGAG
>ENA-OPNB01002319-OPNB01002319.1-human-gut-metagenome-genome-assembly--contig:-NODE-2319-length-11117-cov-2.249955_pt1 | contig 11117 bp, 5 predicted proteins | sample MGYA00241528_ERZ501754 | MGnify/ENA primary metagenome ERZ501754 (study PRJEB25962, sample SAMEA2042646) | human gut metagenome | biome: human gut; feature: human-associated habitat; material: faeces... | reverse complement strand
TCCAATTTAGTGCTTCCAGCTCAATCATTATCATAGAAGATTATTATTTACGGACTTTTCTTCATAGCCTCGTTTAGCCTGTCCAAGAAAACGTCCGCACCCTCGTCTCGAAATTGCACGATAGAGATTTTTATGATCCACAAAATTTCATATTACTTTTCAATAAAATTATCCAGTAACACTGATGAACAAGAAATTCTTCAGTATGGTTTTGAATGCCTTATTAACTCAATAATTCCAATATCATTTTTTTTACTTTTCGCAATATTACAAAATATATTTTTGGAAACGCTAATATGGATAACATTATTCTTACTCTTAAGGAATTATATTGGCGGTTACCATGCTTCAACCTCTAATCGTTGCATTGTTTTAAGTACTTTATATGGATTATTCATGATCTTATGTATCAAATATATACATTCCGTCCACCTTTTCATCGAAGTTTTAATTTGCTCAATAATTACCATTTACCATATCATTTTTGGAACAATTCTTAATGATAAAGATCTTGTTATCAACTATAAAAAATATAAACTCTTAAGCCTAATTATTATACTTATAGAATCTATTTTTATAATCGTTTTTAATTTGAATAGCTGTAGATTACATTTATGTATATTTATTAGTATGATTTCCGCTGAGCTTCTTCATTATATAGAAAAAATTAAAGTAATTATACGCAAAAAAGCTCACTGATTATAAATAAAATTCTATATATTTTTTTCATAATCACTGGTTATTATATGTTTATTTGAATGTAATTTGAACACCTAAGTTGAAAGTTCTCTGAGTAGGATAAGCCATACCTTTTCCTCCACCCATTTCAGGATCCCACAATTTAAACGGAGAGAATGTCAGCAGATTGGTTCCACTCATATAAACTCTTCCCCATTTAAAGTTATAACCAACTTCTGCATTCTTTAATTTCAGGAAAGCGGCGTTTCTCAACCAATAAGTAGAAGATTGCATATTATTATTGTTGTTGTACTTAGTCAAACGGGGATATTTAGCATTCGGATTCTGATTTTCTTTGCTCCAATAATCCTCTGCAATCCACTCCAACACATTGTTTTTACTTTGAGTACCAAAAGGCTCAAAACCACTCATCATCAATGAGACGTTAGCCTGTCCCTGGAAGAATACGGAGAAGTCCCATTTCTTCCAAGTAATAGACGGACCGAAACCATAGATAATTTCAGGAATAGTAGGATGACCAATGGCGACTCTGTCATCGGAGTCTATCTGTCCGTCATAATTACCATTTACATCCGGTTGGTCTACATATTTCACATCACCTGCCGCTATTGTTATATTACCTAATGTAGAGGTAGGATTATTCGCTATATCAGCTTCGTCAATATATAGTCCGTCAGCTACATATCCCCATAGTGTATTCAAGGGTTTTCCTACTGCGGACAGAGCCGGACGTATATCAGCGGCCTCATCAGTTTCCATTACACGATTTCTGGCAAACGTAAACGTTCCTTTAAACTGAATTGATAGATCTCTATTGATCTGTTTACCATAATCAACCGCCAGATCAACTCCCCAGTTCTTTACCTTGGCAAAGTTTCCATAGATTACTGTCTTGGCTGCTCCCAGATAATTAGGAATAGAACCTTTTGTAGTAAGGATATTACTTCTGATCTCACGGAATGCGTCAACTGTCAAATTGAGAGAGTTAAATAATTGAATGTCTGCTCCCACATTCAGCTTATGACCTACCTCCCATGTCATATCTTCATTTTCAAATCTTGAGAATGTAGGGCCATTATGTGACTCTTTATGGCTGCCATAACCAGTCTGATAGCTGGGCGAATCATTCAATGTAGTGATTCCCATATACAAGAAACGAGTATAAGGTACTTGGTCGTTACCCACCAAACCATAAGAACCGCGAATTTTGAAATTAGATACTATATTTCTAATTGGTTCCCAGAATTTCTCCTGACTGATATTCCAACCCACTGACACAGAGGGGAAGAATCCGAAACGATGTCCTTTTGCGAAGTTCTCAGATCCATTATAACCAGCATTGAACTCAAATAAATAGCGATTGGCATAATCATAAGCAGCACGAACGGCAATACCCATTCTACGTTTGGGCAAAGAGTTCAATAAACTGGAATTAACATTTGAGTTATATTCATCCTGGTTATACAACAACATACCACCTACATGATGATCGCCAAAAGCACGGTCATAATTAAAGTAACCTTGAATGTAAAAGCGTCTGTCACCGTCAGTACCAAAGAAAGAATCTAACGTATGATTGGTTGCATCCCCTATTGAATTTACTGTATAATTATATGTTCCATCTTCATTCTTGGTATAGTCAGTCAACTGGTAAGTATTATAACCCTGTAAACGATATTTGGAATTATAACTCCAGTTCTTAAATGAAATCAATGCTTTGAAGCTCAATCCTTTGGTAATAAAATCAAGTTTCTGATCAAAGTCCAGATTGGCAACAACCGTACTCTCGAACGTATCCTTATATCCCATACTGGACACAGCAACAGGGTTTACAGGATTATAGTTACCTGCCACAATACTACCCCAACGATACCATTTCTCATCTTCTTGCGGATACATTACAGGAAAATCGACCGGGTTAGTTCCCATGATAGCCCCAAAAATATTATCTACACCGGCTCCTTCTGAAGTTGTCAACGGACCATGCATATTGTTCAACTGTACATTCAAGTGTAAAGACAAAGTAGAAGTCTTCGACATATGGAAGTCCACATTATTCTGAAATGCATATTTCATATAGTCGATATTATTCTTATAAGAGAAGAAGTTGCTGGAACGGTCTTTCAGCATACCTGTTTCATGATTGACATTCACATTCATAAAGTAAGTAATCTTGGAAGTACCTCCGCGAACATTGAAGTTAGCTTTCTGATTGAAGGTCGCGTTCTTGAATACTTCGTCGTACCAATCCACATTCGGGTAAATGTATGGATTCAAGTTATTCGCCGTACCATAGATTTTATCATCTGAATACAGTGCATCTCCGGTACCTTGATTAGTAACGGCTTCATTATACATTCTCATAAACGTCACTCCGTCCACCGTTTTCGGGCGCTTAATGGGGGTATTGACGTAAGCCTCTACACGCACACCGATAATCGGTTTTTCAAGGTCGGAACCCGACTTGGTTTTAATGATAAGTACACCATTCGCACCGCGTGTACCGTACATGGCGGAAGCAGTTGCATCTTTCAGTACAGAAAAACTTTCAATGACTTCCGGATCAAGTGCATTCAAATCCGCTTTTGAGATTTCAACTCCGTCAAGTACAATAAGCGGAGTAGCACTGTTCATGGTAGCAACACCACGGATAAAGAAATCCGCACCGTTATTTCCAGGCTCACCACTACGTTGATAAGAGATCACACCGGAAAGGCGACCGGCAAAAGCCGTAGAAAGATTAGCAGTCGGTACTTTCAAATCTGCCGGACGTACAGACTGGATAGAACCTGTTACTGTTTCTTTCTTCTGTCCTGTTCCGAAGGCCGTTACGACTACTTCATCCAGCTGTTCTGCATCGTCAGATAAAGTAACACTCAGTACTTTCTGGTTTCCTACTTTGATCTCCTTAGAAGAATATCCGATAAAAGAGATAACCAGAACATCACTGGAAGTCGCCATAACCTCGAACTTACCATCTACATCGGTAGTCGTACCGGTTTTTGTTCCTTTAATCATAACAGATGCCCCAGGAATGGGATCTCCGGTGGCCGACTCGGTCACTACACCAATAATCTTGTGTTTGGCCGCTTGTTGAGTAGATTCGCCTTCAACTTTTAAAATAACTTCGTTACCTTTAATAGTATAACTGACTCCACTCCCTTTGAATACTTCGTTAAGCACTTCATTAATTGTACCCGAACAATTAATATTTCTAGTTTTTGTGTTTTTCAGGTCTGCTGCATTGTAGAAAAAAGTATAACTACTGTTTTTTTCAATAAGCTGAATAGCCTGTTTAATAGTGATTGACTGCCCTTTTACTGAAACTTGTCCCTGAGCTCCAAGGACAGATAACGGATAAAAAAGCAAAGTGAGGACGATATACTTCAAATATCGCCTGCAACTAGAGATTCTTTGTTTTCTCATGCTTCGACTGATTAGATTAGACATTCGATTAAGTTTATAATAAAATATTTATATTGATATTAATGAATAATAATTTGTTCATTGTGTGTTTCTATGGTCAAATTGAGACTAAAACAGATTTTATCAAGTACATCATCCAAAGTTTCGTCATAACGGATACTCCCACTAAACAATGCTTTTTTTCCTAAATTCCTCTTTAAGACTATATTTGTATTATACATCTGATTGACTGTTTCAATCAGTTGAGTCAACGGAACATCTTCAAAGTTATATCTTCCATTTTCCCAACTGATATTTGAGATATTCTCTATTTGTGTTTGTGCATTATCTACATTATAAGTCACTTTCTGAAGTGGTTGCATGACTATTTTCTTCCCGGTAGATTCAACATTAAATTCTATCTTACCATGAAACAGCGTAATTTCATTCTGCTTTATATCATCTTGCTTGACAAGAAAGCAAGTTCCCTTCACTTCTATAAAAGCTTTATTAATGTGTACTTGAAAAGTACTTCCCTCGTGCTTATAAACTTCAAATAATGAATTACCACTCAACCAGACTTTTCTGTCTTTATTAAAATCTTTTGCAAATTGAATAGAACTTCCGGGCTTCATCCAGACCTTGGTGCTATCCGGCAAAATATACATCATACTTTGTTGGGCTTCAATCCTTACCAACTCATTCATTTCCGCTTTATTATCACCTAAAATCATCCAAAGTCCACCTATCAACAATAGGATAGCTACTGAAGCGGCAGCCAAATATGGCCTTAGTTCTACAAGAACTTAGTAATACATCTCACATCTTTTTTATTTTTTTTCGCATTAATCAATTAACTACATTGCTAATTATCAGATAATTACAGCTTACGTTCAAAAAAACTTTCACTTTTTTACAAAGTCGATGTGGGGTTAGAAAGAGCTGGTGTGTATTTATAGTATATGAGCAACAATAGAGTTTAAAACCAACAAGGTAGAATAGAATGGATAAGGTCGAAAGGAAAAGATTAATCAAAAGTCTGCTGTCAGGTAGACTCTCCAAAAAGCAACGGAAAGCCTTTGCTGACTTGGAATCGGTAAATATAGAAATAAAAAAACAATGGAATGAATCTGGAAACAGAGCTGCTGATATGGCAATAAAAGAACAAATATGGAAAAAGGTAAAAACCAAATGTGAATACAGGAAAAATAACAGAGTTCTTGTAGAACCAAGGTGGTATTTTGCCGCTGCCTCAATTGCATTTTTATTGACAATAGGCGGATTCTGGTTAACGTTTAAAGGCGACAAGATAGCTAATGAGCTTATTAAAATTACAGCTCAGCAGAACCAGATGTACACTCTTCCGGATAGCAGCAAAGTATGGATGGAGCCCGGAAGTTCTATTCAATATACAAAAGCTTTTAACAAAGAAAGAAAAGTCTGGTTGAGTGGTAATTCATTATTTGAAGTTTATAAGCATGAAGGAAGTACTTTCCAAGTATATATCGACAAGGCTTTTATTGAAGTAAAAGGAACTTGCTTCCATATCAAACAAACCGATGCCGAAAAGAACGAAATTACATTGTTTCGTGGAAAGATAGAATTTAATGTTGAATCCACCGGACAAAAAACAGTAATGAAGCCTTTACAAAGAGTGATATACAATCCGCGTAATGCTGAAATGAGAGTAGAACAGATTACTAATATAAAATGGGAAAACGGAAAATATAACTTCACGGATATTCCCTTGCAAGAGCTTATTAGTATCATCAATCAAATGTACAACTCCGACGTCACATTAGCAAAAGGTATCAATCATGAATCAGCATTTACCGGAAGCATTCGCTATGACGAACCATTGGAAGATGTAGTCAACAAAATTTGTTTCACATTAAACCTGAATAAAGAAGAACATGCAAATAAAATCATTATAAAAAAATAATAATTAAACTTATGTCTAATCTAAAATGCTAAAGCATGAGAAAAATTCAAATTTCTTACAAGCAACGATATCTGAAGTATATCGTATTGCTGTTGCTTTTTTACCCGCTCAACATCCTAGGAGCACAAGGAGTAATCTCAGTAAAAGGGCAAGCAATGACTATCAAACAAGCAATCCAGCTAATTGAAAAAAACAGTAATTACACATTTTTCTACAATGCTGCAGACTTGAAAAACACAACCAACAAAAATCTAAATTGTGAAGGGACTATTGAAGAAGTTTTAAAAGAAGTCTTCAAAGGTAGCGGAATCACCTACATGATCAAAGGTAACGAGATCATATTAAAGGTAAACAAAGAGGAAGCCGCACAGCAGCAACCCAAAAAGAAACGTACCGTTACGGGTACGGTGGTAGACGCTGAAAATGGCGATCCGGTTATCGGTGCTACTGTTGTAGTGAAAGGACAGAAGGACGGAGTAATTACCGATTTGGATGGTAATTTCACGATTGCTATCAGCGGCTCGAAAGCACAGCTGGAATTCAGTTACATCGGTTACAGAAAGAAAACAGTCGATGTAGGCGATCTTGGTGTCATCAACGTAAAGATGGAATCAGACAACCAACTGCTGAGTGAAGTTGTAGTAGTAGGTGCCGGTACACAGAAGAAAGTCAGTGTAACAGGGTCAATCACCAGTGTGAAAGGTCTGGAACTGAAAGCTCCAAGTTCTTCGCTTACCACCTCCTTTGCGGGAAAACTGGCAGGTGTTATTTCTATGACTTCGACCGGCGAACCGGGTGCCGCTTCCGAATTCTACATTCGCGGTGTGAGTACCTTTGGCGGACGAGCCACTCCTTTAATACTTTTGGATGATGTAGAAATTTCTACGGCAGACCTGAATAATATTCCGGCTGAAACGATCGAAAGTTTCTCTATTTTGAAAGATGCTTCTGCGACCGCTATCTACGGTGCCCGTGGTGCCAACGGCGTTATGCTCATCACTACCAAGACCGGTAAAGAAAACGAGAAAACCAGAATTAACGTCACGGTTGAGAACTCTTTCAATAAACCGATGAACTTCCCCGACTTTGTAAATGGTGCCACTTGGATGGAAATGTACAACGAAGCCCAATTGACACGTAATCCGGGAGCGACCCCAAAATATTCGCAACTTGACATCGACAACACACGCAACCAAGTTAATCCTTACATTTATCCGGATGTACAATGGAAAGACGTCATCTTCAAAAACATGAATATGAATCAGCGTGCCAATGTCAACATCTCAGGCGGTGGTTCAAAAGCATCTTATTATATGAGCTTGCAAGCCAATCACGATACAGGTTTGCTGGATACAAAGAAAGTATATTCGTATAATAATAATATAAACAATTGGGGATATAATTTCCAAAACAATATCTCTTACAAAATAACATCTACAACTAAAATCGATTTACACATGAACGCCCAGATTCGTAACAAGAAGGGACCGAACTACAGTACTTCCGATTTATTCGCTCAGATGTTGTATTGTAATCCTATTAACTTCCCCGTTACTTTCCCGGCACAACCCGGAGACACACATATCCGTTTTGGTAATGCTATATGGACAGGATCTTCGGTACGTACCAACCCGTATGCTTATATGTTGAGTTCATTCAAGGAATATAATGAGAACACACTCAATACTTCTTTAAAAATCAACCAAAAACTTGATTTCGTAACTAAGGGGTTAAGCGTACAAGCAATGGTCAATTGGAAGAATTGGGCTTCATCTTCCTACAACCGGACGATCGAACCTTATTATTATGGTATTAAAGGAGGAAGTTATAACCCTTCAAATCCTACTGATTATGAAATTGAACGCCTGGGAACATCAGGAACTGACTATCTGAAAACATCAGATATAAGCAAAGCTTCCGACCAGACTTTCTATCTGGACGCCCGCGTGAATTATGACCGCCAGTTCAATCTACATCATGTAACAGGAATGCTGATGTATATGCAACGTGAATATCGTAGTAGCGTACTACCCGAACGCAATCAAGGATTCTCAGGACGTTTTACTTACGACTACGGTCAGCGCTATCTGGTAGAACTGAATTTCGGTTATAACGGAACAGAACGTCTGGCCAAGAAAGAACGTTTCGAATTCTTCCCCGCCGTATCTCTAGGCTGGGTAATCAGTAACGAAAAGTTCTTTGAACCGATGACCAAGTATATAGATAACCTGAAAATCAGAGGATCTTATGGTCTGGTAGGTAGTGACGAAACCGGACTTTCTGCCGGTGCACAACACTTCCTGTACATCGACCAGGTATCGCTCAATAACATAGGCTTCACTACCGGTGTAGATATGAACTATACCTTATATGGTCCTTTAGTAACCAATTATGCAGTTGTTAATGGCGGTTGGGAACGCGTAAAGAAACTGGATATAGGTATCGACCTCGAATTATTCCGCCAGTTGACTATTACTGCCGATTATTTTAATGAGAAACGTTACAATATCCTGCTCCACCGCGAAGCATGGCCGGAATCTCTTGGATATTATACAGCTAAACCTTGGAGCAATAAAGGTAAAGTTGATAACTGGGGTATTGAACTAAGTGTAAACTGGAGAAAAGAATTCACAAAAGATTTATATGTAGATTTCCGTGGAAACTTCACATATACTGAAAACAAATATGTCAACCTGGATGAACCGGTTTATCCGTATGTATGGAAAACATCTACAGGCAAACCGTTAAGCCGCACAACCGGATATATCGCCCAAGGATTATTCAGCAGTCAGGAAGAAATCGATAATAGCCCGACACAGAATCTTGGTAGTACTGTTAAACCGGGAGACATAAAATACCGTGATGTAAACGGAGATGGTAAAATAGATGGCAGTGACCAAGTAATGATCTCTCCTTATGGAACTACCCCCCGCATCCAATATGGTTTGGGAATGAATGTAACCTATAAAAAATTCGATTTCGGTGTATTCTTCAATGGGTCGGCTAAACGCACTATCATGATTAGCGGTATTTCACCATTCGGCCAAAGTGACTATAATGTCATGCAATTCATTGCAGATGACTACTGGTCTGAGTCAAATCCCAATCCAAATGCTAAATATCCGCGCTTAGGATTGACTAGTTCACAAACAGCCAATAATACAGTAGCTAGTACTTACTGGATGCGTAACGGTAATTTCATCCGTTTCAAGACACTGGAACTGGGATATAAATTCAAATATGGACGCGTATACCTGAACGGTGACAATATAGCCGTATTCAGTCCGTTCAAGCTATGGGACCCAGAACTATCATGGAATGCTTATCCTTTGCAGCGTACATTCAACATCGGAGTACAACTTAATTTCTAATATATGAACCTAAATACGAGATAAATATGAGACTTATAGATAAAATAAAAAAGATGGGTAGTCTGTTAATACTCTCTACGTGTTGCCTGACATCTTGCAATTTCCTAGATGTAGTACCTCCCGAACAAGCAGGTCTGGGAGATGCCGTTAAAAAGCCGGAAAGTACACTTGGCTTCCTCTACTCATGCTATGCAGGAATCAAAGGTTCATCCAACCCAATTACTTATACCGGAATGGAAGCTGCATCTACTGATGAATTTGTATTCCCGGAATTATGGGGACACAGCGGACAGCGTGCCGGTTGGGGACTGCTGACTCCGGAATCTCCCGGAGACTGGAAATGGGGTAATATCTACCGCTATATCGGACAATGTTATCTGTTTCTGTCCCAATTACCAAATGCCCTCGATGTATCGGAAGTACAAAAAAGAGAATGGACTGCCGAAGCCAATTTCCTAATTGCTTACTATCATTTCCTGATATTAGAATACTATGGCCCGTGCCCTATCACTGATTCATACATTGATATGGATACACCGAACAATGAATATCACGGACGTTATCACTTTGATTACGTAACAAGCTGGATTTCCATGAAACTGGACGAAGCAGCTAAAGATCTTCCGGCCTCCCGTATCGGTTCGGAATGGGGACGTGCAACTTCCACTATTGCAAAAGCAGTAAAAGCACGCTTGTTGCTCTATGCAGCTTCTGACTTATGGAATGGGAAATTCCCTTATCCGGATTGGAAAAACAAGAATTTCGAAACACCGGGATATGGGAAAGAATTAGTCAGCCAGGTTTATGATCCCGATAAATGGGAACGCGCACTGACTGCTTGTAAAGACGCACTGGAATGGGCAGAAGGAGAAGGCGGATGCGGACTGATGACTACTAAAGAAAGTGCAATCCTTATGGGTAATCAAGGACTTAATCTAGGAGAGCTTGATGTTCCCGTAGACGGAGTTACCGAAGAATTCAAAAAACATGTTTATTTGATGCGTTATCTCGTAACTAGCCGTTACTCGGATGGTAACCGTGAAATGATATGGGGACTTGCAGATGACGGCGGTCTCTACGTTCCGGAGCGCATCCCGACGTTGGACGTGACGATGGACGAGCTTGCCGGAATGACATATCAGGAGACTGCTTATGCGGTAATGAAGCAGTTCTTAACAGACTATACGGAAGAAGAATTAAAATACTGTATTTCCCATGCATACGATGAGAAATTCGACACCGAGGAGATCGCTCCACTCGCAAAGGCAGACGGAATGTACTTCCTGGAGCTGTTCCACGGAAAAACGATCGCATTCAAGGACATGGCGCTCTCGATCCTGCCGTACCTTATGACAACAGCTGCAAAGAAAAACCATGCGAAAAATGAGATCGTGATCCTGACAGCAACCTCCGGTGATACAGGAAAAGCAGCAATGGCAGGTTTTGCTGATGTACCGGGAACTAAAATTATCGTATTTTATCCGAAAGACGGTGTGAGTCCTATTCAGGAAAAACAGATGGTAACACAGAAGGGTGACAATACATACGTTGTTGCGATTGAAGGAAACTTTGACCAGGCACAGAGTGCGGTTAAGGCTATTTTCGGCGATAAAGAGCTTGCAAAAGAAATGGATGAAAAGGGATTTCAGTTCTCATCAGCTAACTCAATTAACATTGGTCGTCTTGTACCACAGGTTGCT
>ENA-OPNB01002316-OPNB01002316.1-human-gut-metagenome-genome-assembly--contig:-NODE-2316-length-11128-cov-1.989524_pt1 | contig 11128 bp, 7 predicted proteins | sample MGYA00241528_ERZ501754 | MGnify/ENA primary metagenome ERZ501754 (study PRJEB25962, sample SAMEA2042646) | human gut metagenome | biome: human gut; feature: human-associated habitat; material: faeces... | reverse complement strand
CCCACGAGACGCAAAGCTTTTCTACGGAATTACTGAAAACAAAAAAAGTACCAACGAACACTTGACACAAACAACTTTTCTTTTTATATTGTGTTTCAACACATTTACGTGTAAAATATAATTTATCCTGAATTAAGTTATATTAGAAGGGAGAACTATGAGAAAATGTAAGTTAAAAAAAGGATTAGCATGGATTTTAGCATGTGCATTATTTATGGGGATGACCCCGGTGAATACGCAGGCGAAGGAACAAAAAAACAGTGAAATTGTATTATTAACTGCAAATGTGACTTCAGGTGGAAGTGCGACCGGAGGGGCTGCTACGATAGAGCCTACAGCTGAACCAAAAGAAATTGTTACGGTAACACCATTTTCCGGCTTGTGGAAGTATTATGGACAGAAGCGTACATTTATCAGAGATGTGCATTACGCAGTATCCGATGAAAAGGATTTGCCGGATGGAGTTACACTTACGATTTCGTCGGAGACTGCCGGAAAACAGCAGTTTGTATTAAAGGATGAAAGAAGCAGTGATGAGAAACAGAAAATTTCTTATCAGCTGGCAAAAAATGCTCCGGCTTATGAAATTCGTGCTTATCATACGAATGCGGTGGCAAAGACGGAAAAAGATACAATTAATATTGCAGACAGGACAGGATTGACAGACGATAAGGTTGAGATAGAAGCACCGGCAGGCTATCGAATCAGCAGTCAGGCTTCAGTGGATGCAAATTGGGCAGATACGATGTCTGTGACGTTGACAGAAGGAAAAAATGAGATTGCTTATTATTTAGCATCGAAACAGGCAGATGCGACAAAGAATGCGATTGATACGACAAAGAAAACGATTACAATTGTGGCTGATTTTACAGCACCACAGATTACATCGGTTTCCGGTTTTGACAGTGATACCGATACGACTTCTTCCGGATTGATTACCGGAAATGAACCGGGTAAATTTTATTACGTGGTACTGCCAAAGGCGTTAGGCGAAGAGGCAGAGAAAGAAAGCGGTGGTATGACAACGAAATTTATATTGTCGCGTGTGACTTCTCATTATGGGATTGTCGGCTATGGAAGAGTAGATGGTGTAAAAGCTTCTGATTTTTCATTTAATGGACTTGCAGCGGAAACGGAATATGTAATTTATTCTTTTATGACAGATGATGCAGGAAATGAATCGGCAGTGGCAAAAAGTGCGGTCTTTACTACTGACAAAATGGCAATTGCCGGAAGTGTGGAAATAACCGGAACACCGGCAATTGATGAGATGCTTACCGCAAAACCATCACTGGATTCAGTGGATCCGGGTGAATTGTCTTATCAGTGGTATCGTGTAAAAAAAGCAGAGGATGCAGAGAGTTTTGAGTCCGTGTTAGATGAGACAGGTGGAGCCGAAGAAGACGATTTGGAAGCGGATGACGATGGCACATATGAGTTGGATGCCATCCGCAAATTTGCGGCAAATGTAAAAGAAGAAGATGATGTCACAACCATTGACGGAGCGGCAGCAATTAAAGGAGCAACCGGGCTTACCTACAAAGTGACAAAAGAAGATATCGGATATCGTTTAATTTGCCAGGTGAAAGCAAAGAAATATTCAGGTTATCGTGCGAAATATGTGCCGGAAAATACAGCAATGTACCGTACGGTGATTATCCGTGTGAAAGTTCCGGTTAAGAAAAAAGCTTTGACAAAGAAAATGATTTGTTTGAAAAAGAAATATGCTTATGAAGGTAAGGCAATCAAAGGAAACGAAACGGTTAAGGATGGAAAAGAGGTGCTTGATTCCGGAAAAGATTACAAGGCATCTTATCAGAATAATAAAAATTTAGGAAAAGCAACAATTACGATTAAGGGAATCGGTAATTACAAGGGGACAAAAAAAGTTTCTTATACCATTGTGAAGCGTTCGGTCCGCTCGGCAACTTGTCATTATAAAAAGACAAGGAGTTATACCGGGAGATGGGTGAAACCAAATGTGACGTTGAAGGTGGGTAAAGTGAAATTAAAGAAAAATAGAGACTATACATTGGTGTACCGGAACAATCTTCAAATCGGAAAAGCCTCGGTTGTTATCCGAGGAATGGGCAATTTTACCGGAAAGAAAACCATTACCTTTAAAATTGTGCCACAGACACCGAAAATTCAGAAATTGAAGAAAAACAAGAAATCGTTTGTGATTACTTATTCGAGTGGCAAAATGGTACATGGGTACCGGATGGAAGTTTCGACGGCATCTTCCTTCGCTGCGAAAAAAACACAGAAATATATATTGAACGGAAACCGTTTTGAAGCGTTCGGTCTGAAAAAGGGAACATATTATATCCGTGTGAAAGCATACTACAGCAAAAAAGGAAAACGCTATGAGAGTGGTTACACAAGCAAACGGAAAATAAAAATTAAAAAATAAAGAGGTCAAAAAATTGGAAAATAAACTTGTACTGATTGATGGAAACAGCATATTGAACCGCGCGTTTTATGGTGTGCCGGATTTGACAAACCGCGAGGGCTTGCATACAAATGCGATTTACGGATTTTTAAATATTTTGTTTAAAATATTGGATGAAGAAGAGCCATCGCATTTGTTAATAGCGTTTGATGAAAAAGCACCGACTTTCCGCCATAAAATGTACGAAGAATACAAAGGGAAAAGAAAACCGATGCCGGCAGAATTGAGTGAACAGGTGCCGGTAATCCGAAATCTCCTTCAAGTGATGAATATCCGTATTTATGCGGAAGAAGGCATTGAGGCGGATGACATTTTAGGAACGATGGCGAAAAAAGCGGAGCAGGAAGGATATCTTGTTTCGATTGTATCCGGTGACCGCGATTTGCTGCAGTTAGCGACGGATACTATTTTGGTCCGCATTCCGAAAACGAGTCGTGGCAAGACGGTTGTCGAAGACTATCATACACCGCAGGTAATTGAAAAATACAGTGTTACACCATCTCAGATTATTGATCTCAAAGGGCTGATGGGAGATGCTTCAGATAATATTCCGGGTGTTCCGGGAATTGGTGAGAAGACAGCAGTTAAAATTCTGACGATGTTTGGTACGGTTGAAAATGCGATTGAGCATGTAGATGAAGTAACACCAAATCGTGCGAAAGAGGCGTTGAAGAACCATGTGGACATGGCAAAAATGAGTAAAGATTTAGCGACTATAAGGACAAACTGCAAATTGGGAGTGGTGCTTTCAGAGTGTACGTTTGAGGATATGTTTAACGAAAAAGCATACCAGATGATTCAGTCTTTGGATTTGAAATCCATTTTAAAGCGATTTTCGGAGGATACCGGCAGAGATAAAAAACTGGAAAAATATTTTCAGGTAATTGAGACAAAAAAAGACTGGCTGTCTTTTGTGCAGACAATTGAAAAGAAAGAGCCGGTAGCGGTCAAGGCCGTTTTTCGAAAGGATGCTGCAGTAACAACGAGTGCCAGCGGACAGATGACGTTATTTATGACGGAGGCAGATGGAAGACTTTTAGGTATGGCGGTTGCTTTTTCCAAAGAAAAGATTGCTTTTTGCAAAGTGGGCGATGATTTATCCGAATACGATATTACAAGTGAAATCAGTAATCTTTTGAAAACACATATATTGGTTGCCAATGATTTAAAGAACCAGTTAGATTTCTTCCCGGATGCAAAACCGGAAAACTCGTATGATACGAATCTGGCTGCGTATCTGCTAAGTCCGGTTCAGAAAAAGTTTGGAGAAGAAGAGATTGCAGAAAACTATGCATCTGTTTTGATGCACCCATATGAACAGTTTTTTGGTAAACAGCCGGAAGAAACTGCCTTTTTAGAGAAAGAAGACGAGGCAGTACGTTACTTTAGCTACTGTGCACTGGTAAATGTGCTTGCATATCCGAATCTTTCCAAAGAATTGAAAAAACAAAAAATGCAGTCATTGTTTGAACAGATTGAAATGCCACTCTTATTTACCCTTTATGACATGGAAAAGGTGGGGATTTTAGTGGAAAAAGAGGCATTGCATGAATATGGTGCAAAACTTGGTGAGCGCATTTCTGAACTGGAAGCGGATATTTATGAGCGTGCCGGGGAGTCATTTAACATCAATTCACCGAAACAGTTAGGTGTAATTTTGTTTGAAAAAATGCATATGCCTTATGGAAAGAAAACAAAAACAGGATATTCCACTTCAGCAGAAGTTCTTGAAAAACTCCGTTTTGAGGATCCGATTGTGGAGATGATTCTGGAGTATCGCCAGCTCACGAAGTTAAAATCTACCTATGCAGATGGACTGGAGAGCGATATCGATGAAAAGGATGGCAGAATCCACACAACATTTAATCAGAATGTGACGGCAACCGGACGTTTGAGCAGTACTGAGCCGAATTTGCAAAACATTCCGATTCGTATGGAACTTGGCAGACAAATCCGAAAAGTTTTTGTTCCACAGGATGGATACGTTTTCTTGGATGCCGATTACTCACAGATTGAATTAAGAGTGCTGGCACATATGTCGGAGGATGAAACTTTGATTGAAGCTTACCGGGAAAATGCGGATATCCACCGAACAACAGCGGCACTTGTATTCCATACGCCATACGAAGAGGTAACAGAACTGCAAAGACGGAATGCGAAAGCGGTTAATTTTGGAATTGTATACGGAATCAGCGGGTTTGGTCTGTCGCGCGATTTGAACATTTCAAAAAAACAGGCTGAAAAATATATTGAGGATTATTTTGAAACGTATCCGGATGTAAAACGGTTTATGGATGAACTGGTGGAGCAGGGCAAACAAAAAGGCTATGTGACATCTTTGTTTGGAAGAATCCGCCCAATTCCGGAATTTGCGTCGAAAAACTTTATGCAGCGCCAGTTTGGTGAACGCATTGCGATGAATTCTCCGATACAGGGAACGGCGGCGGATATTATTAAAATTGCGATGATACGTGTGCACAAGAAATTAAAAGAAGGCAATTACAAATCCCGTCTGATTTTGCAGATTCATGATGAACTTTTGATTGAGACACACAAGGATGAAATTGATGAAGTAAAACAGATTTTGGAAACAGAAATGGTTCATGCCTGCGATTTGGCAGTTCCTTTGATTGCTGAGGTAAAGCAGGGAACAAATTGGTATGAGGCAAAATAAAACCAAGGAGAAAGAAAATGGTAATTGGTATTACTGGCGGCGTAGGCTGTGGTAAATCAACGGTGTTAAATCTACTGGAAGAAAAATATGGGGCAAAGATTATTGAGGCGGATGCCCTTGGTCATGAGGCAATGAAACCGGGAACGGAGCCTTATCAAAAGATTTGCGATACATTTGGTGTTGACATCACAGGAGAGGATGGACAGATTCTGCGTCCTTTGCTTGCGGATAAAATCTATCGCGATGACAACGGCAGAGAGCGGCTAAATGCCATTGTACATCCCTTTGTGAAGGAACAGATTCGTAAGCAATTAAATGAATGGAAGGATGAACCGGTTGTCTGTCTGGAAACGGCAATTTTATTTGAAACCGGATGTGACACGCTCTGTGATACAATCTGGGCGGTTGTGACAGACAAAGAACTAAGGATTCAGAGACTTATGGAATCAAGAGGATACTCCCGCGAAAAGACAGAATCCATTATGAGAGTGCAATTATCGGACGAAGATTGGGAAAAACGATGTGATGCACTGCTTGTGAATAATAGAAACTTGCAAAAGCTGCAAGAAAGAATAGAAGAATTACTAGTCAGAAAGACAAATTTGTGATAGAATAATGGATATGTAGAATCTTTGATGAGGGAACAAGGTGAAAATGATGAACGCAGAAGACAATAAGCTTGTATTTGGATTGGATATCGGAACGAGAAGCATTGTGGGAACGGTTGGCTACCGGGTTGGTACAGACCGTTTTGTTGTGATTGCCCAGGAATCCATTGAGCATACGACGCGTGCCGTGATTGATGGACAGATTCACGATATACCGACCGTGGCAGATACGATTTATAAAGTCAAAGAGCGTTTGGAAAAGCGTGTGAGAGAACCTTTGTCGGACGTCAGCATTGCGGCTGCCGGAAGAGTGTTAAAGACAAAGCGCGTCAAAGCCCGCTATCAGTTTAATTCAGAGACAAAGGTGACGGAAGACCATATTCGTTCTCTGGATATGATGGGTGTGGAACAGGCTTATGATGAAATAAGAAAAGAGCAGACCGACAGTGGAAAGAAGTTTTTCTGTGTCGGCTATTCGATTGTAAAATATTATTTGAATGGCTACCCGATGGAAATGATTGAGATGCATATGGCAAATTACATCGAGGTAGAGTTGATTGCAACTTTTTTGCCGGAAGAGGTTGTGGATGGCTTGTATTCGGCTGTTGAGCTTGCAGGATTGCATGTGGCAAGTCTGACGCTTGAGCCAATTGCTGCGATTAATATGGCAATTCCGGAAAAATTCCGCCTTTTGAACATTGCGCTTGTGGATGTTGGAGCCGGAACAAGTGATATTTCGATTGTAAAAGATGGAAGTATTATTGCATTTGGCATGATTCCGCTTGCCGGTGATGAGGTGACGGAGGCGATTGCTAAGAAGTATTTGACAGACTTTGAGACTGCCGAATACATAAAAAGAGCCTGTGAGCGCAAGAAGAGTGTTTCTTTTAAGGACATATTTGGAAGCAAAATTCAGGTAACAAAAGAGGATATTGCACAGATATCTGAAGACGCTGTGAAAAATATTACTAAAAACATTGCCGACCGTATTCTAGAATTAAATGGCGGTCAGTGTGTCAGTGCGGTATTTGTTGTCGGCGGAGGCGGTAAGCATGAGGGATTTACCGAGATCCTTGCGCATTATTTGGGACTGCCGAATGAGCGTGTGGCAATACGTGGTGCAGAGGTGCTCTCACAGGTTCAGTTTGAGCAGGAGGGAATTCGCAAAGATTCCACGTTGGTGACACCACTTGGTATCTGCATGACTTATTATGAGCAGAAAAATAATTTTATTCATGTAATGGTAAATGAGCAGCGTGTGAAATTATATGATAATGGCAAGGTATCTGTATTAGATGCCTGTGTCAGTTATGGTTTTTCCAAAGACAATTTGTTTCCGATTCGCGGAGACAGTATTCATTATACGGTAAATGGTGAAGTCCGGGAAAAGAAGGGCAAAGTTGGCGAGGTTGCTGAGATTAAGAAAAATGGAGCACTAGTCAGCTTGAATGATAAAGTAGAGGAAAATGATACGATTCAGATTCGACCTTCCACAAAGGGAAGTGCCGGGAAATTGCTAATCAAAGAGATTCCGGAGTGCAATGCGGAAATTACCGTGACTTTATTTGGAAGAAAACTGTTATGTCCAAAGTTAGTTGAGGCAAATGGTGAGGTGGTATCCTCGTTTTACGAAGTCAAGAACGGAGACGAAATCTGTACCTATGATTATTATTCCGTTAAGGGATTGTTAGAGTTTGCTGGTATGGATGTTGATACTTTGGTTCTTTTGAATGGAAGAGAGGCTGGTTCATCGGCAAAAATTGTTGACGGTGATGTAATTACAAAAAGACCGGTTATTAAACCGGAAGAGCCGGAAAAAACAAAAGAAGAAACGATGCAGGAGCAGATGGATGAGGACCCATTGCTGGCTCCATTAAAACCGTTGCCGGATTGGATGAGTGATGTTCCGTTTGATACAGCAAAATTAGGGTCGGACGGAGAAGTGATTCCAGGAGCAAAGCAATTACAGCAGGAGAAAACGATTTCTACACCGGTAGAAGAAGTGACGGGACCTGTATTTGTTACGATAAATGGTGATGTGGTCGAAATGCCACATAAGAAAAATCCGATTTTTGTCGATGTGTTTGATGTATATCCGTTTGATATGACAAAAGCGGGAGGAACGCGTTTAGTAACTCGAATTAATGGTGAAGACAAAGATTTCACAGAGCCTATTCATGATGGTGATAGGATTGAATTGTTCTGGGAGTCTTAAGGGAGGCTTTGCATGGAAGATAAAATTAAAGAATTTTGGAAACAAAAACAAGTTGTGTTTCATCACATTTTTTTGGATGTTATGCTGTTAATTTACTGTATTGGTGTTTATTTTGCAGCAAATCAGGAGGTAAGCATTCGATATGCGGTTCTTTTTGTATACGCTTTGTTGTGTATTGTGACAGAATTAGTACATAATCGCCATATGCAGAAAAAATATGTTCATTCCAAGCGGATAATTCAGGTAGAAAAAGTGTATTGCTTTTTGCGGCCGGCACTTGGATTAGCTTATTATTATATGGCAGAGACAAAATTAGAGGGGATTATATTCCTGATACTGTTTCTGATTTATTTCTTTGAACTTTTTTACAGTGTTGCTCTTGGGAAAAAGGCTCATCGGGTTATTGTTTACGTGACTTATATCTGTCTGTATGGTATTATATCTTTTGTTATGCTTGTTGTGTTAGCACAAGATAGCTTAAGCCGTGTTACGGTTGGAATTGCTATCCGTGAACTTGTGACGGTATCGGTTGTGCTTGTTTTAATTGTGGTAGTCGGTGAAATGATGTCTTACATGTGGGATTGTTTTGAAAAAGATATTTTCCGCCAGAACCGTGCACTGGAAGATTTAAATGAAGTCAATGATAAGATGAAAGAACAGCAGGAAAAAATCAACCGGGTAAATGAAAAATTAGGAGTTCAAAAAATCGAATTACAGCTTGCAAATAAAAAGATTAACCGTTCGCATGATGAAATGTCGGTGCAGAATGAATTGTCATCCATTATTATATCATCAATCGAGATAAAGGATATGTTAGATAAAATTGTTGATATGATACAGGTTCGATTGGATTTGGATGTTGTTGTAATTGTTTTGGAACAGGATCATGAACTTTATGTTCCGGGAATGGAAGAAGAACAGCGGCGGGTGTATGCCATTTCCTGTGTGTTAGGAGATGAATTCAAAAAGAAGGTGATTGAATCCATTGAACATACGGATATGTCAGAGATTCTCCGCATGACTCAGACTTATATACAAAATAATGTTACGGATTCTGTGCAGTTATTTACTAAATTAGAGGGTAAACATGAACTTCCATCGGTGGTATGCCTGCCAATCCGAAATCAGGAAGAAAGACTTGGCACACTGTTTGTTGGAAAGAACAAAGAAAATACCTTTATGGACAGCCGTGCGTTCTATGAGAATATTGCCAGCCAGATTAGTATTGGTGTTGCCAATGCACGTCTTTATGCGAAGATGAACGATATGGCAATCCGAGATGGTTTGACAAGAATTTATAACCGCAGACACTTGACGGAGCTATTAAGAAAGTATTTGGCGGAAGCTATGACGAAAAAAGTGCCGGTTTCACTTGCACTTTTTGATATTGATAAATTTAAAATGGTGAATGACACCTATGGACATCAGTGCGGTGACGAAGTGATTCGTTATGTGGCTTCGTTACTAAATCGTGGAGCACTCAAGCATGGCGGTATTGCCGGACGCTATGGCGGTGAGGAATTTGTTGTAGCATTCTTTGAAAAAGATTTGGATGAAACGTATCATATCGTTGAGGACATTCATAATCAGATTCGGAGTGAGGAAGTTGTTTACGAAGGAAAACATATTTCAGTTCGTGCCAGCGTTGGTGTGGCAAGTTATCCGCAGACTTGCGCCAATCCGGGAGAACTTTTGACAAGAGCAGACTGGGCGATGTATCATTCCAAAAAGAATGGACGTGACCGGATTACAATTGACAGTGAGAAGATAAGTTCTCAGATGTAATATAAAATGAGACAAATTGAGGTGGAAACACATGCAGTTATATAGTATTGCCAGCGGAAGCAGTGGCAATTGTATTTATGTCGGTGGCGAAGAAGCCCGGATTTTAATTGATGCAGGGATTAGCATGAAACGGATTCGGGAGGGCTTAATGGAGGAAAATTTTCCGATAGAAAACCTTCATGCCATTTTTATTACACATGAGCATACCGATCATATTTGTGGTTTAGGACCGGTACTGCGCAAGTACCAGATTCCTGTTTATGCTACGAAGGAAACGATTGAGGCAATATGGGAAAAAGGTGATATGAAAGGTGTTTCCGAAGATTTGTTCCATGCGGTTGTGCCGGAAAAGGCGGTTTCGATTGAAGATATGGAGATTATGCCGGTTAGAATTTCCCACGATGCGGCAAATCCCGTTTGTTATACGGTGCAGTCAGAATCGAAAAAAATCGGAGTTGCAACCGATATGGGCTGCTTTTCCAATGAAATCGTAGACCATTTGAAAGACTGCGATTCCCTGCTTTTAGAGGCAAACCATGATATTAACCTGTTGCAGGTTGGCAGTTATCCGTACTCACTTAAAATGAGGATTCTCGGTGAAAAGGGGCATTTGAGCAACGATGCCTCGGCAAGACTGATTGAAAAAGTGCTGCATCCCGGTTTGCAGCATATTTTACTGGGTCATTTGAGCAAGGAAAATAATTTTCCGGAACTTGCCTATCAGACCGTAAGTTATGAATTGGAACAAAACCCAGTTTGGAAAAAGATGGATACAGAGTTGTTAGTGGCAGACCGTATGGCGCCGACAAAACTGTTGACGATACAATAATTATGAAATAGAAAACTATTTCAGAATGGAGGAAGAAATGAAAAAGACAATAATTACCGTAGTAGGAAAGGACAGCGTAGGCATTATTGCAAAAGTATGTACTTACTTAGCAGAAAACGACATCAATATTTTAGATATTTCTCAGACAATTGTAGATGGATATTTTAATATGATGATGATTGTTGACTTTGCAAAGCTTACAAAATCTTTCGTGGATGCTTCCGAAGAGTTGGAAAATTTGGGTGAAGAAATCGGCTGCGTAATCCGTGTACAGAGGGAAGAGATTTTTGACAAGATGCATCGCTTATAAGGATTAGATTACGGAGGCTTAACTATGATAAATATAAATGAAGTCATTGAAACAAATAAAATGATTGATAAAGAAAATCTGGATGTGCGTACGATTACTCTTGGTATCAGCCTTTTGGATTGTATTGATTCGGATTTAACAAAACTTTGTGACAACGTATATAAAAAGATTACGACGATGGCAAAAGATTTGGTTGCGACAGGAGAAGAAATTGGAAAAGAATTTGGAGTTCCGATTGTAAACAAACGAATTTCC
>ENA-OPNB01002304-OPNB01002304.1-human-gut-metagenome-genome-assembly--contig:-NODE-2304-length-11165-cov-1.591629_pt1 | contig 11165 bp, 8 predicted proteins | sample MGYA00241528_ERZ501754 | MGnify/ENA primary metagenome ERZ501754 (study PRJEB25962, sample SAMEA2042646) | human gut metagenome | biome: human gut; feature: human-associated habitat; material: faeces... | reverse complement strand
AGAACTCCTGCAGCATCTTCATCTTTTGCAGATACAGATGTCGTTGCAGTCTCATCTTTCGCATACTCAAGTTCCAGATATGGAGCACTTCCATTTACATCATTCAGAATGATCTGGTTCTTTCTGCCCAGAGTTTTCTTGTCCGAATACTTCCAGTCTTTATCCACAGAAATATTCTGAACCGCCTTATTGATCACACAGGTTCCGGCAGTGGAAGTTGTCAAAATCACATCTTTCTCTGTGTCAGAAACCTTGATGATATTCAATGGTTTTTCATTTTCCGTAAGTGTTATAATAATTTTATTATTTCCATTGCGGAGACGGATTCCCAGCTCAGTGGCAGATTCTTTGGCACTCAGCGTGATCCAATGATCTTTCGGATTTTTCTTATCACTAATAGAAATCGAATGAAGTTTCTTATTCTCACTTGTCAGAGAAAATCCGTTTTTAACCTCATCAATAACTGTAGAAACTGCCAGATCCGTGATGTTTCCATCGGCATCTTTCTTGATCTCTGTCGTTCCCGCTGGAACTGTCATACCGGTAACTTCCTCTGTTTCCGTCGGATCATCCGAATCTTTCTTTGCAACACAAATCGTACCAACTGCAGTTTCCGGATCATACTCCGTCACAATATCAGTCGAAGTGGAAGATGCAAAAGAAGCATATTCTTCATCAATATCTTCCTCTGGCAGGTCTTCCTCTGGCAGGTCTTTCTCTGCACCTTCATTTTTACTATCGGCAGAAGTATCTGAATCAGTGGGTTCTGTTTTTCCGGAAGTACTGTCTTTATCTACGGAAGCATTTTCTGTATTAGAATTCTTATTTTCTTCTGAAGCATCTGTTTTGCCATCTTCTGATTTGCCGTCAGCATCTGTTCCCGGCTTCTCATCCGTCTTTGTATCTGCATCATCTGTTTTACCATCAACAGCATTCGTATTTTTGACCGGAATCTCCGACAGTTCTGTATAATCGCATCCCTGTCTCTGACATTTATATGTGATCACACCTGGTTTATCTGCTGTCGCCTCCTGAATAGAAACTTCTTTCAGTTCATGACCAAGTGCAGCTGTCTCATCTCTCTTTTCTTCGTAGGTGCAGCCATCCACTTTACATTTGTAGATCGTATAACCTCTTTCTGTGCAGGTTGGCAGAACAACTTTGCTTTCTATAAGCTCATGTTCGCCTTCATTGCATGGAGCAGGTTCATTCTCTGCTGCTCTCGTGTCTTCCTTTTCATTATCATCCGTTTCAGCTGTTTTCGCAGAAGAATTCTCCTCAGCATATACTGCGGAACTTCCTGCCAGTGTCATCGCCATGACCACAGCCAGTATCGCTGCACTTTTACTTTTCTTTCTCATACACATTCTCTCCTTTGTACAAAATATGGAGTCAATAAAACAGATTTATCTTATCATTGATTCTATGCTTTGTGGATCTCACATGACTAAAGTCACATGCTCCTCAGTCGCTTTAAGCGACAAGGCTAAATATCGGCGGATACGCCTGTAACTTAGGATATGCGCAGTCATGCGCTTTTTTCCATGCCAGATATGGCAGGTTCCCACACCACAGGTAATCCGCTGTATATCTGCCTGTGTTTATGCTGCTCTTAAGAGTTCCATTTCTGAAAATAGTTCTCTTAAGTCCGCATATACACATGAGATCCTACGCTTTACTGAAGGGACTTTTGCCTCCAGCAAAGACCTTTCCGTTACCGGAAGGGGTTTTAAGAGTTCCCGTATAAAATATCTTGCTCCAATATTATAGGACGCCGAAAGATCACAGTTATATCTTTTTCCATTCTGGAATGTACATAAACTGTGATTGCCTGGATCACGGACAACTGTTCCCGACCCATCACAGGCAAGCCTGCTGGTATTCCACGCACAGATCCTGGATATCCGCATCCCTCTTCTATGCGCCTGATGTTCACATCTTTTCTGGATATCCCTTTTCCTCCACAGATGCAGCTTCTGTTTCTTTCTCCCAGATATCTTTCCTTTTGTTTCCAGATACTCAAAAACGATCACATCCGCGTGGTTTTCTTCCGCATATCCTGTAACTGCCCCTGCAATCTTTCTTCCAAGTTCTGTGTTAAGACGCTTCGCGTAAGCCCATCTGCTTTTCACCTGTACAGAACCATGTTCCCGCTGGAACCTGCTTATCCGTCCCAGCACACGGTACATCCGGTCTTTTTCACTGGGAAAATCAATAAACTTTCTTCCCAGGACAGTTCCATCTGGCCGCATGATGGTACAGACTGCATCCGTATTGATCCCTAAATCCACACTGCAGATGATCTGTTCTTTTACAGGTGTCTTTGTAAGCGGCACTTCTTCCGTATAAGAAAAACGCAGGAAGTATTTACGATGCCTTTTTTCCAGTACGGGTGCTGTAGCTTTTTTTCCTGCCCAGTTCTTTCTGAGATATTCCATATCTGTATGGCTAAGACTGACCCGGAACCATTTCCAGTCATGGCCGTCATAAAGTTTCAGGTACGCTCCATCTTTTTCCTCAGTATCTTCACGGTACATCACATCACGGTAAAATACCGGCATGGCATGATTATCACACACCAGCTTCGGCCTGCCGCCTTTCTGATCCGTTTTTTCCCACAGTTCCAGCCTTGTCTTATATGAGGATATACTTCCCAGGGCATGCTGGATAGCTGCCCTTCTGAGATAAGAAGGCATCTTTGGAAATCGCAGGTCAAAATCAAACCTTGCCTGGTTCTTTTTGGTGGTATGCACCAGATGTTCTGCCGTGTTGAAACGTTTTTTAGGTTCCTTAATCACTGCCAGTTCATCCCATATCTGGGCATAGATCTCAATCAGACAACTGACCGCAGAACGATAAATATCCAGTGTCTGGCGGATCGGGATATTCTGTTTTCGCAGTTCTACGCCATAACTGGATACTGTCCTCATCTTTTTTCCTCTTTCTTACAAATATAAAAAACGAGTTCTTTCAGATTACTGTTTTTCTTTTTGCCCTTCGATATAAGAACATACCTGTTTCCTGCTCCTGTCACTCACCGTTACTGCACAATAAGATGGATTCCACAGATGCCCTCCCCAAAGTTCCTTCTTCAGTTCCGGATGCGCAAGAAACATCTGCCGGGCAATGTTCCCCTTCATGATCTTGATCATATCAGAGATATAAAACTGTGGTCTGCAATCTACAAGCAGATGGATATGATCCGGCATAACCTCCATTGCCAGAATCTGAAATTTATATTCTTCTGCAAGGTCATAGAGCATTTCTTTGCATTCTGCATCAATACCATCTTTTAAAACCTTTTTCCGATATTTTGTACACCATACCAGATGGTACTGCAGGGAATACACATATCATCTACCATATGAAAATTCGTTATTATTGATATTAAACATATTTTTATCCATGTTTTTATTATACCATATGTAAATAGAATTTACAAACATTTGTTCTGCTTATTTTCAAAAAGATAGTGCGTCTAACTCATCACTGAAGTAACGAGAATGCGACGCACAGTTATTCAAACAAAAACGATCTCCGCAATTGCTCACGGAGATCGCCTCTTACACTTTATTTGTTGCTGCGAACAGTAACCTTCATTTTATTATTTCACAGTCACTTTGCATGTCATTTTCTTAGAACCACTCTGAACTGTGATCGTTGCTGTTCCCTTTTTCAGACCTTTGACTACGCCCTTGGATGTTACAGTTGCCACTTTTTTGTTGGATGATTTAAAAGTAATTTTTTCATCTGTGTTCTTTGGTGTTGCTATGGCTTTAATCTTGAAAGATTTTCCCTTGGAAACACTTTTTGCTGCCGGAACACCGGAAAGATTTGTTGTTTTTACGCCGGTAACCTTTACAGTTACAACAACTTTCTTACTTCCTGATTTGACAGTGATCTTTGCTGTACCGGCTTTTTTCGCTTTGATCACACCTTTGGAGCTGACGGTAGCTACCTTCTTATTTGAAGAAGAATATGTAACTTTCTCTTTGCTTGTTACTGGTGTAACTGCAATAGAAGAAGACAATTTCTTGTAGGTAGCTCCTTTTGCAAGTGTCAGTGATTTCGTCGTTGTTGTGATCTTTGTAGTTTTTACTGCTGCCTTCTGAACAGTTACCTTGAAGCTTGCTGTCTTTTTGCTTGCAAGAGTAACAGTGACTACAGCACTTCCCTTCTTCTTGCCGGCAGTCAGCTTGAATGTTCCATTTTTGTTTACATTTGTTACTTTTACAGTTCTCGGTTTATTTGAAGTAACTGCTGTAACATAGTCTCCTTCTGAAAATCCCGTTGCTTTGAATGCAGTTGTGGACTGACCTGTTTTCATTTTCAGAGAAGAAGCTGTCAGATAAATGGTAGCTGGAACTTTTGCTATCGTATTCTGTTTCTCAAGGACTGTACCACATACAGAACAATGACTTCCTTCGGTCTTTCCGTCTGCAAATACAGTCGGAGCTACTGCTGCATCTTTCATTACAGTATGGCCTTTTACAGGGATTGACACAGTCTGCACTGCATCACAGGAAGCACAATTTTCAACCTTACTTCCTGCTTCTGTACAGGTAGCTTCTTTTACAACATTTTTAGTCACCCAGCTGTGGCTGTGTACTTTATCTGTGGCATCAAATTCATATCTCTTTGTATCAATTATTTCCCATCTTCCTGTCTCCAGTTTTTTCTCCCATGCCTTAAAAAAGATCCATGTAGCATCTTTTGTCTTTCGGGTCATGGTCGGAACATCCCAGCCTTCCGTATACTGTACGCTCCAGTCATTCTTGTCATACACAGTTTCAATTTTTAATGTCTCCGGATCTCCAACACCTGTTAATTTTCCCCCTACATAATGATACAGAGCAACGCCCTTCTTCGCATAATCAATTACTTCTCCAACCTGTGGATTCAGTTTATTTCCATTTGCGTCTGTAAGAGCATCCGGTCCCAGCATCGGTGTGTTATTACCATTGTCGCCATTATCTCCACCATTTGACAGATCATCCAGCTGGTAATCACGTCTTGCGATCTGGTACCACTCACCATTTGTATCTTTCTCCATAGCGGCCAATGCAAAATTAGTATTATCTTCTGTTATTCTTTCCAGAATCGGAAGTTCCTGTCCGGAAACCTCAATCCATTTCCAGCCTTCTGCATCATAATCGTACTGCAGTTTGCCTGTTTCGTCATCTTTATGAGATGCAATGACAATTTTAATATTATCGTCATTTACCGGAGTAAGATCATTTTTGCCTTCTTCGTAACGGAAAAGCTGTGGTTTCATATCTTTGACAATGTCGATTTTTTCTCCCACCTTAGGATTAAATACATTTCCATCTGCATCCGTAACACTTTCCGGCATGATCACATATTCATTAATCTCAAAATAGACTGTTCCTGTATATACCTCAGCTCCATCTACCAGAACTTTTGCAGATATTGCAAAAAATCCGGTTTTACTATGAGACTTTATGACAATATCAGTGCCATCCAGCGACACATCTGCAATTCCGGTATAATCTTCTGATCCTGTAGATGGCTGGAGCTTTAATTCATATGAAGAAATATCATCCCAGTTGTTATCATCTGTTGCATCCATCAGATGAGTCTGAATCCTCATCTCACTGTTTGGCAGCATGGCCCCATTTCCTATATGGCCTTCCCCAAAATCATAATAAAACTCATACCTTTTTTCTCCTGCATCATCACTGAAAGTCTCCTGAGCTGTACCATCGGAAAGCTCTTCCTCCGCAGTAAAATCCTCATCCTGTGACTCTTCTGCATCCTCCTGAATATTTACTTCTGCATCCTCTGAAGCATCCTCATCTGCTTCTACTGCAACTTCTGCGTCAGCATCATCCTGAGCCATTTCCACTTCCTGACCGGCATCTGCTGTCAGTTCCTCTGCTGCTACCGGTACGGCTACACTCTGTGTAACAGTAAGTGCCATTGCCAGAAGCATTGCGATTTTGTTTCTTTTCATATAAACCCCATTCCCTTCTTTTTTATTGTCTGCAAACAGACTGATAAATCATTATAAAATGAAAAAGAAACAAAACCCATTACCTCGCAGCATAGTTTATGTTTTTATTTACAAAAAAGCTCCTGCAAATTATATCGCAGAAGCTTTCAGACTGTTCTTTATTCAAATGTCGCTTTTGCTGTATCTATTGGATGTTCTGCTTTATTGTCAATATCTGTATCATTTCCTGAGAACACACTTCCAGCAAAATCAATAACCTCATTTCCCGGCAGGCTGTCAATACAGACAGCAGTTCCATTATCCGTAAATGTATTATTCACATAGTTTGGCGCAGTACCGTAAGCCATAGAGGTATTAAATTTCAAACCAACCGTATTATTTGCAAAAGTACATTCCATTGCATTGACCCATGCACCGTTCTGTGAAACAGCAGCCGTATCCCAGCCTGTGAAGTTGCAATCTGTAAGAAGCAACAGACAATACGCATCCAGTCCGATTCCACCCTCACCTTCAAAATTAATCCCCGACAGATCTGCATAGTTGCCATCATGTCCCTTTATACTGACAGTTCCGGTAAAAGTAGTCACCGCATCACCGTCTTTGCTTCCTGAAATGCCCCAGACATGATCGCCAAAAGTGATATCTCCGTCATAGGTCACTGCCGGAAGATGCAGATATACCGGAGTATCTGAGGATACCTCTTCTTCAATGGAAGCAAGCAGGGCATTCAACTCTTCGGTGGTCTCCATCGGTGTATCTTCCGGATAATAGCTGACTGCCGGCTGTTTTTCAATCGTAAGTCTCGTACTGAGAAAAATTGTATCTCCATTCTTCATGGTAAGTGTCCACTGGATATCATTCGTTCCACTGTCAGATACATAATTGATATCAGAAACATACGCTGCATTTGGGAAACTTTCATTGTACACCGGTTCTACATATTCCATTTTCTGCGAACCTTCTGATGGATTTGTATCTACTTTGCAGGACTCTACCTCTTTGGAAAATTCTTCTCCAGCCAGTTCTCCTGTATCTTTGTTTAATACATACAGCTGACATGGAAGTGCACTGTTCATGCCTTCCGACAGCGTATCTGTGCGCTCACCCTGGGCATGTCCAGTCATACCGCCTTCCTCAGAAAAACTCAGCAGAACTTTGTATGATTTTCCCTTATCTGTATAAGTGATCTGAGCACCGCCTTCATATGTTTTTGGTCTGTGATAGATAGAAAAAGCTATTCCGATAACCGCAGCTACGGCCAGAACTGTCACTCCTATCACTGCCTTCTTTCTCCACTTTCTTGGCGTCTTTATCTCTTTCTTTTCTGTCTGAACTGTTGTACAGTGCGGGCAGAAAGACGCGTCATCCGGAAGTATCTCTCCACATTTTATACACTTTTTGCTCATTGATTTCCCCCTTATCTCTTTTTATTTTCTTCTCTATTTTTATAGAAAATTTTCTACAGAACCTCCATCAGATGAAGAATATTCTTATATCTCTTTGCTGGATTTACCATCGTACAGCGTTGAACGATTCTTCCCATTCTGCCACCTGCAAGTTTCCTGGAAGGATGTTCGCCGGTCAACATAATATTAAGCAACACACCAAGCGCATAGATATCTGCCCGTCCATCTGACTGCGAAAGGCCATACTGCTCCGGTGCTGCAAATCCGGTCGTTCCCAGAATCTGTGTATCTTCCTGAATTGTGCTTTTATATATTCTGGATGCATCAAAATCGATCAGAACAGCTTCTTTTCCACGTATAATAACATTATCTGGCTTCACATCTCTGTGCACCATACCCATAGAATGAAATACCCACAATGCAGAACAAAGCTGTCTTGCAATCTGTTTCGACTCCGCAGTTGTCAGAAGACCGCCTTCAAGGATCTCGCTAAGCGTATCACCCTGCACATATTCTTCCAGCAGAGCTGTCTTTCCATCTTTTTCTCCGACTTCCATTATTTGCGGCAGATTTGGACAGGAAACATTCAGAAGTTTCTGATAAACTTCACTGTTTCCATAAAAATGCCGGAAAATATAACGGGTGCCGCTGTCTCTGTGACGTACAAGTGAGACCTCGCCCCGTTCACTTTTTTTGATCAGCATGAGCACATCATATTCGCTATGAACTGCACCCAAAAGACTGTCGTAAATATTCATATTTCTCATCCTTACTCGTTACTGTTGTAACTGATATTCCTTTTTACTATGCGGTCTGCATATTGTTTTTCAGAACCATTTATAGTATATTCTTATTTGAATGCACTATTTAGAATATTATAACTTATTAACATTTATTCAGCAAGTATATATAACAAATAGAATATTTGTATTACTATTGATACTATTCGTAAAGCAGCACGAATAGCAATATATTGTTCAAAAATAACGATGAGTAAAGGCGCGGATTATGAAAAAGAAAAATACAGATGGTTTACAGCAGGAACTTATGGATTCACCAGATCTGACTCAGTTTCTGTCACAAAACCAGGAACAGTTTGTAAATAAAAATGTGGCAGAATTATTAAACCATCTGTTTGAAAAGAAAAATATCTCAAAAGCGGCTCTTGCCAAACAGTCAGGCATGAGCGAAATCTATCTCCACCAGATTTTTGCCGGTCGCCGAAATCCTTCCCGAAACCGTCTGCTGTGTCTGTGTTACGGTCTGGATGCAAGCGTAGAAGAAACTCAGGAATTATTGAAACGTTGCGGAAAAGCCCAATTATATCCCAAGCTGAAACGTGATGCAATTATATATTACGGACTTCTGCATAAACTTGATCTTTTTGAGATCAACGACAAACTGTTTGATGAAAACGAAGAAACTTTATTCTGAAACTGCATCTTTTCATTTATCATTTGGCAAATAACAAATGAACATCAAAAATCCCCTTTGAAACATGATATGCTGTCCGTACCCTGGATATATCAATGTTTTAGGGGGATTTTTTCTGTCTGTCACTAACAAATGATTGAAAGTCTGTTGCAATACCAAACATTTTCCCAAATACTCTTTCATATTATAGAAAAAGTGCGTATACTAAAATTATATATATCTGAAACAATCTCTCAAACAATAAAAAGGAAGTGTCATTTATGAGCGTAATGAATACATACAGTGGGCGAAAATTTGATCCCATGAAGATCGCCCCGGAAGATGTTTATCTGGAAGATATTGCACATGCTTTAAGTCTTGTCTGCCGCGGTGGCGGGCAGATCCGGTGGTTTTATTCTGTAGGCCAGCATTCCATTAACTGTGCTCATGAAGCTCTGGCACGTGGATGGTCTGACCGAATGGCTCTTGCCTGTCTTCTGCACGATGCAAGTGAATGTTACATTTCCGATGTCATCCGCCCGGTTAAAGTCCATCTGCAGAACTACCTGGAAATCGAATCTATGATCATGGATGCGATCTGGGAAAAATTTCATCTTGATGACCTAACTGATGAAGAGAATCAAAAATGGAAACAGATTGATAATGAAATCCTGGAACTGGAATTAAAAACTCTTATGAAAGGTGAAAAAGACAGGGAAATCATCCCCCTGTCTTCTACTCCCGACCTGTCTGAGCGCACTTTCAGTTCTGTAGAAAAAGAATTCAAAGAACTTGCACTTGAACTGTTTCAGAAACTTTCTTAATTTCATCCAAAACTTCGTATCTCCTGCCGCACATTATCTTCCATACAATACAGAGGATGACTCACCCAGCCGATTATACAATTTTACTGCATCATCAATATGCGGATTACCTGTGCCCGGTGCACCAGCTGTTACAAGAATGTATTCTACTCCATCAATTTCTGCAAAACTTGCGAGGCAATGACCTGCCTGACTCGTGTACCCGGTCTTGCCTCCTTTGATCTCTCCATCGATCACAGAAGTATCCGACAAATTCTTAAACATCGTACTGTAAAATGTGATTCCATCCGGATGAATATTTGTTCCTGATGTAGAATGATATGGACTTTCAATAATCTCACGGAAAGTGTCATTTTTTATCGCATAACGAAGCAACAGCGCAATGTCTTTTGCTGTGCTGTAATGATCTTCCCTGTGCAGTCCTGAAATGGAACTGAAATGAGTACCTGTCATTCCAAGCTTCTCTGCTTTTTCATTCATAAGAGTTACAAAATCACTCACCGAACCCGCAACGGTGTCTGCCAACGCTACGCAGCACTCTGCACCGGACGGAAGCATGACTCCGTAGAGAAGATCAATTGCCTTCACTGTCTCATTCGGCTGAAATCCAGCCTGCATTGCATCCTGCACATAAAGATCCGCTACCATATCATTTGTAATCGTAATCTCCTGATTCAGATCCTTGAGATTTTCAATCGCAAGGATTGTAGTCATGATCTTTGTCATAGAAGCCGGATACATTTGTTCTTCACCATTAATATCACCGATGACTTTGCCACTCTTTGCATTCATGAGCACCGCATAAGGGCTGTTGATTCCCGTAATATCCAGTTCCTCGACTGCAGGTTTACGGATACTGTTTACGAAGTTGGTGATTCCTGTTCCCAGTCCCAGATTATGCCCCACGATCATTACAAGAACGACAACTACGATCAGTTCTGCAGCAATCAGACCCTTGAGCCTGCCCTTCTTTTTTCTTCGACCGTTATTTCTTTTATTTCCTGTATTTGGAGTATTTCTACGTTTCTTATCAGCCATACCGCCCCTTCTTTTCTATTGAAGTTTCTTATTATTGTATCATATTACCACAAAATCCTGTAAAAAACTTTAATGTTTTATTAAGAAAAAAAGGAGTATAGAAATGGCAAAAGTAAGAACAAGATTTGCACCTAGTCCAACAGGTAGAATGCATGTAGGAAATTTAAGAACAGCATTGTATGAATTTTTAATCGCAAAACATGAAGGTGGCGATTTTATTTTAAGAATTGAGGATACGGATCAGGAGCGCTACGTAGAGGGCGCCACTGAGATTATTTATAATACTTTGAAGGATACAGGCCTGATTCACGACGAAGGCCCGGATGTGGGGGGACCGGTAGGCCCATATGTCCAGAGCGACCGCCAGAAGGCAGGCATCTATATGGAGTATGCGAAAAAGCTCATTGACAAGGGGGAGGCATACTACTGCTTCTGTGACCAGGAGCGCTTAAACAGCCTGAAAAAGACAGTAAACGGCGAGGAGATTATGGTCTACGACAAGCACTGCCT
>ENA-OPNB01002292-OPNB01002292.1-human-gut-metagenome-genome-assembly--contig:-NODE-2292-length-11210-cov-2.071986_pt1 | contig 11210 bp, 6 predicted proteins | sample MGYA00241528_ERZ501754 | MGnify/ENA primary metagenome ERZ501754 (study PRJEB25962, sample SAMEA2042646) | human gut metagenome | biome: human gut; feature: human-associated habitat; material: faeces... | reverse complement strand
CCATTAATTTACCAACACCTGTCTGGTCAAGCTTAGCAAATGGATCGTTCTCGAAGATCTTAGCATCATAGTAAGCGTCTAAGAACTTACCAGCATCGTCACGAGAGAATCCGTATGTCATCTGTGTTAAGTCGTTTGTACCGAAGCAGAAGAAGTCAGCTTCTGAAGCGATCTGATCAGCTGTAAGAGCTGCTCTTGGGATCTCGATCATTGTTCCAACTTCGTACTCAAGATCGCTGTTTGCTGCTGCAATCTCAGCGTCTGCTGTCTCTACTACGAATTTCTTAACATATTTAAGCTCTTTGATGTCTCCAACAAGTGGGATCATGATCTCTGGTTTTACGTTCCAGTCTGGGTGAGCTTTCTTTACATTGATTGCTGCACGGATAACAGCGCTTGTCTGCATCTTAGCAATCTCTGGATATGTTACTGCAAGACGGCATCCACGGTGTCCCATCATTGGGTTGAACTCATGAAGGCTGTCGATGATTGTCTTGATCTGCTCAACAGTTTTACCCTGAGCGTCAGCAAGTTTCTTAATGTCTTCCTCTTCTGTAGGAACGAACTCATGAAGCGGTGGATCAAGGAAACGGATAGTAACCGGGTTACCTTCCAGTGCTTCATACAGTTTTTCGAAGTCTCCCTGCTGTTCTGGAAGAATCTTAGCAAGTGCTGCTTCTCTTTCTTCTTCTGTCTCAGAGCAGATCATTTCACGGAATGCATCGATTCTGTTTCCTTCGAAGAACATATGCTCTGTACGGCAAAGTCCGATACCTTCTGCACCAAGTTCGCGTGCTTTTACAGCATCGTGTGGTGTATCAGCGTTTGTACGAACTTTCATTGTTCTGTACTTGTCAGCCCATCCCATAATTCTTCCGAATTCACCAGCGATTGTTGCATCAACTGTTGGGATGATACCATCATAGATATTACCTGTAGAACCATCAAGTGAGATGCAGTCTCCTTCATGATATTCTTTTCCGGCAAGTGTAAATTTCTTATTAGCTTCGTCCATTGCGATGTCACCGCAACCAGATACACAGCATGTACCCATACCACGAGCAACTACGGCTGCGTGAGATGTCATACCACCACGAACTGTCAGGATACCCTGTGCAGACTTCATACCTGTGATATCTTCTGGTGATGTCTCAAGACGTACAAGAACAACTTTTTCTCCTCTTTCAGCCCATTCTACAGCATCGTCAGCTGTGAATACGATCTTACCGCAAGCAGCTCCCGGAGATGCTCCAAGTGCTTTTGCAAGTGGTGTAGCCTCTTTCAGGGCTTTTGCATCGAACTGTGGGTGAAGCAGAGAGTCAAGGTTACGAGGGTCGATCATTGCAACAGCCTCTTCCTCTGTTCTCATTCCTTCATCAACAAGATCACAAGCGATTTTCAGAGCAGCTTTTGCTGTTCTCTTACCATTACGTGTCTGTAACATATACAGTTTACCATGCTCTACAGTAAACTCCATGTCCTGCATATCTCTATAGTGTTTTTCAAGAGTTTCACAAACCTGTTTGAACTGTACGAATGCTTCTGGGAATTTCTCTTCCATTTCTGAAATGTGCATTGGTGTACGAACACCGGCAACTACGTCTTCTCCCTGTGCATTTGTAAGGAATTCTCCGAACAGCTTCTTCTCGCCGGTAGCCGGATCACGGGTGAATGCAACACCTGTACCACAGTCATCTCCCATGTTACCAAATGCCATCATCTGTACGTTAACAGCTGTTCCCCATGAATATGGGATATCATTGTCACGACGATATACGTTAGCTCTTGGGTTGTCCCATGAACGGAATACAGCTTTTACTGCTTCCATTAACTGTTCCTTCGGATCAGATGGGAAATCAGAACCAATCTTCTCTTTGTATTCAGCCTTGAACTGGTTAGCCAGCTCTTTCAGGTCTTCTGCAGTAAGTTCAACGTCCTGCTTAACACCTCTGTCAGCTTTCATCTTGTCGATCAGCTCTTCGAAATATTTCTTTCCAACTTCCATAACTACGTCAGAGAACATCTGGATGAATCTTCTGTAGCAGTCCCAAGCCCAACGAGGATTTCCTGAAGCTTCAGCAAGTGTCTCAACTACTTCTTCATTTAATCCAAGGTTCAGGATTGTATCCATCATACCAGGCATAGAAGCTCTTGCTCCAGAACGAACTGAAACGAGAAGTGGATTCTTCTTATCTCCGAATTTCTTTCCTGTAATTCCTTCCATTTTATCGATAGCTTCCATGATCTGACCCATAATTTCGTCATTGATCTGTCTTCCGTCCTCATAATACTGAGTACAAGCTTCTGTTGTGATTGTGAAGCCCTGTGGCACTGGAAGACCTAAGTTTGTCATTTCAGCAAGGTTTGCACCTTTTCCACCAAGAAGGTTTCTCATGGTTGCGTTACCTTCTGTAAACATATAAACCCATTTTGCCATTTGTCATGACCTCCTAAAACTAAATTTTCTAAGTCGCACTTCATATTTTACTGTTTTTGCCAGTTTTCGTCAAGACTTTCACCAATAAATCTGCTGATTTTTCCTGTGTTTTTCAGTCATTGTGCACAATTGTGCTTATTTTCGTACATTCAAGTGCAAATATACGACTTCCTTTTTTAGATATTACGCAAAAACGACTTATATCCTCTGTAAGCCTCGTATACATCTGCCTTACTTGTTACTTCCCATGGTGCATGCATACTTAAGACTGCCACACCACTGTCGATAACTTCCATGCCATAATTTGCCATGATATAAGCAATTGTTCCACCGCCTCCAATGTCGACCTTTCCAAGTTCAGCGAACTGATACGATATATCTTCTGTATTCATCGCACGACGTATTTCTGCCAGATATTCTGCATTGGCATCATTGGAACCACTCTTTCCTCTTGCTCCGGTAAATTTATTTAATACGATACCTCTTCCAAGATAAGCAGAGTTCTTTTTCTCAAAAGCTTCTGCAAATGCAGGATCATAGCCGGCACTTACATCAGAAGAAAGCATTCTGGAATTCTGAAGCGCACGACGTACTTTCAATTCTGATTCCCCTTCTGTAAGAGCTACCAGTTCTGCCACAACATTTTCAAAAAAGCGGGAATGCATACCGGTTGCACCAACACTTCCGATCTCTTCTTTGTCAACCAGGATGCAGCATGAGGTACGCACTGCTTCTTCGACATCCAGCATAGCGAATAATGAGGTAAATGCACACACTCTGTCATCCTGTCCGTAAGCCAGTATCATACTTCTGTCAATTCCACAATCTCTGGCCTTTCCTGCAGGTACGATTTCCAGTTCTGCCGACAGAAAATCTTCCTCTTCCATATCATAATAATCTGTCAGAATCCGCATGACATTGGCTTTTACTGCTTCTTTCTCACTCTCATCCAGTCTTTCTTCTTTCTCAAGCGGGCGGCTTCCGATCAGAAGATCGAGTTTTTCTCCTTCGATCACTACACTTGCTTTCTTTTCCATCTGTTTTCCTGCCAGATGGATCAGAAGATCTGTCACTACAAATACCGGATCCTCTTCTTTCTCTCCGATACTCACTTCCTGTACTGTTCCGTCGGTCTTAACAATCACTCCATGAAGAGCAAGAGGCAATGTCACCCACTGGTATTTCTTAATGCCGCCATAGTAATGCGTATCCAGGTAAGCAAGTTCTTCGTTTTCATATAAAGGATTTTGTTTCACATCAATTCTTGGCGAATCAATATGCGCTCCCAGTATGTTCATACCATTTTCCAGTGGTTCTTTTCCGATCCGGAACATGGCAATACTTTTTCCCATACATACTGCATAGACTTTATCTCCTGTTTTTAAACTTCCTTTGATATCATTCAGGTTACGATACCCCTGCTTTTCAATCTCTTTCACAGTCAGACGGATACATTCTCTCTCCGTCTTTCCTTCATCCAGGCATACTTTATATCTGTCATTGATCTGATCCAGTTCTTTTAACTGTTCCTGTGTGTATGTCTTCCATGCATTTCTTCTTTCCATTGTCAGTCTCTCCTTTCAAGTTTACGCTGTGTTTAGTATAACACAAAAAAGAAAATGGTACGCACCACTTTTCATAAATGCTACGTACCATTTTTTCTCATCTTTTATTTATTTTTATCCGGTTATTTATTTAATCCCATCTCTTCTCTTACTTCAATAAAACATTTTACGATGAAATCAATATCTTCTTTTGTATGGCTTGCACATACCTGTGTACGGATTCTTGCTTTTCCCTTCGGTACAACCGGGTAAGAGAATGCTACAACATATACACCTTTTTCCATCATACGTTTTGCGAATTCTGCTGCTGTCTTCTCATCATAGAGCATAACAGGTACGCATGGATGTGTTCCCGGAATAATATCAAATCCGTTATCTACCAGCTGTTTTCTGTAGTATGCAGTTACCTCTTCCAGGTGATCACGAAGTTCTGTACTCTCCTCCAGCATGTCAAACAGTTCCAGGCTGGCCCCTGCAATTGCCGGTGCCAGAGAGTTAGAGAACAGGTACGGACGGCTTCTCTGTCTTAACAGATCAATGATCTCTTTCCGTCCGGATGTATATCCGCCGGATGCTCCTCCAAGTGCTTTTCCCAATGTTCCGGTAATGATATCCACACGGCCTTCCACACCACAGTACTCTGCTGTTCCACGTCCGGTCTTTCCTACAAATCCGACCGCATGGCTATCATCAACCATAACCAGTGCGTTATATTTATCAGCCAGATCACATACCCCTTTTAAATTACAGATGATTCCATCCATAGAAAATACGCCATCTGTAGCGATCAGTTTGATTCTTGCTCCGGCTTCGTCTGCTTCTTTTAATTTTGCTTCCAGATCTTTCATATCGTTATTCTTATAGCGGAAACGTTTTGCTTTACACAGACGTACTCCGTCAATGATAGAAGCATGATTCAGTTCATCACTGATGACTGCATCTTCTGCTGTCAGAATTGTCTCGAATAATCCTCCGTTTGCATCAAAGCATGAAGAATAAAGGATCGTATCGTCTGTTCCCAGAAATCCGGAGATCTTTTTCTCCAGTTTCTTATGAATGTCCTGTGTTCCACATATAAAACGTACAGATGCTACTCCGTATCCTTTTTCATCATATGTTCTCTTAGCTGCCTCGATCAGTCTCGGGTTATCCCCCAGTCCAAGGTAGTTATTCGCACACATACAAAGAAGTTCTCTTCCGTCTTCCATCTTCACTCTTGCTCCCTGCGGGGATACAAAAGGTGCCTCTCCTTTGAAAAGCCCGGCTTCTTTGATTCCTTCTACTTCTTTTGTATAAATGCTTAAAATATCGTCTTTACGTGCCATTTTCTCAACCTCTCCATTTTTATTCTGCCTTTTTCCTACTTTGTTCCATGCACTCTTCTTAGTCATTTACATGTGCCCAGTCCAGAATGACTTTTCCCGAATTACCGGAGATCATAGCGTCAAATCCTTTCTGGAAATCTTTGATGTCAAAATGATGTGTGATGATATCTGAGATATCGAGTCCTGCCTGTAACATCGTAGACATCTTGTACCATGTATCCCATACTTTACGTCCATAGATTCCTTTCAGATGTAATCCGTTGAAAATTACTGTCTCAAGATCTACTTTGGCATCTGTTCTCTGTAATCCTAACAGTGCAATGTGTCCGCCGTGCTTCATATTGTGGATCATATCATCCAATGCCACCTGTGATCCGGACATCTCAAGACCGACATCAAATCCTTCTGCCATTCCGATCTCTTTCATGACATCTTTCAGATTCTCTTCTTTTAAGTTAACTGTTCTTGTTGCTCCCAGCTTCTTCGCAAGTTCCAGTCTGTATGGATTCATATCCGTTACCACAACATGTCTTGCACCCGAGAACTTCACGATTGCTGCTGCCATACATCCGATCGGGCCTGCTCCGGCGATCAGCACATCCTCCCCCAGTGCTTCAAAAGAAAGTGCTGTATGTGTTGCATTTCCAAATGGATCAAAGATTGCATACATCTCTTCCGGAATGTTCGGATTACATGGCCACACGTTACTTGACGGAATCACAAGATATTCCGCAAATGCTCCGTTACGGTTCACGCCGACACCTTTCGCATCCTTACAGTTCTCCTTGTGTCCTTCCAGACAGTTACGGCATTTTCCACATGTAATATGTCCTTCACCGGATACCAGATCACCGATCTTGAACCCCTGTACACCTTCCCCTTTTTCTACGATCTCTCCAACATACTCATGACCTGCTGTAAGGCCGATCGGAATCGTATGCTGTGCCCAGTCATTCCACTGATAAATATGTACATCCGTTCCACAGATTGCTGTCTTGTGGATCTTGATCTTCACATCATTCGGTCCTACTTCCGGAATCGGAACACGCTTCATCCACAGTCCTTCCTCCGGTTTTTCCTTTACTAGTGCCCACATCAGACCATCATTATTTAATTGCATATTATATGACCTCCCAAAAACACCATCTCCCCAGATGGCAATCTCTTTATTAACAATGGTTATTATACCACTCTTACTGCATATGCACAACCTCTAAACGATATTTTTTTGTTTAATATGACAATTTTTTCACATACTTTTTCCTTTTTCTTGTCATTTTGCACCAAAAATAATATTTACTTTCCTGCTCTTTTCCTGTATAATCATAATCATACTTGCGAAAAGCAAAAAAACAAAAGAGAGGGGTGCGGGATTCAAAAAAAATCCTGCCAAAAAAACAATGAAAGATTTAATCAAAAAATGGAACAGCATCAGCCTAATCAAACGGATCATCTGCGGATTGATCATTGGTCTGGTTCTTGGTCTTGTTGTTCCGCAGGCATCCGTAATCTCGATTCTCGGAACCATGTTCGTCGGAGCACTGAAAGGAATCGCCCCGCTTCTGGTATTCTTCCTGGTTATGAGTGCACTCTGCCACATGAAGTCTGGTCAGAAGACCAATTTAAAATTTATTATCATTTTGTACATGGTTGGTAACCTTGTATCTGCCTTTGTAGCCGTTATTGCCTGCCGGTTATTCCCAGTAACACTGACCTTTACAGACACTGCTTCTGCTACCGATATCACTCCGCCAAGCGGAATTGCGGAAGTGCTCACCAACCTTTTGAACAATCTCGTTAAGAATCCGGTTGATTCCATTGTCAATGCTAATTATATCGGTATTCTTTTCTGGGCAGTTATTTTTGGAATTGCATTAAAACACGCGAACAAGGGAACAAAAGATGCACTGGAGAACATTTCCGATGCAACGGCGACCGCAGTTCAGTGGATCATCAACTGTGCTCCGTTCGGTATCATGGGACTGATCTTCTCTACGATTTCAGAACAGGGACTGGATGCATTACTTTCTTATGGAAAGTTAATCCTCGTTCTGGTTGGAAGTATGGCTGTTGTTATCTTCATTATCAATCCGGTCATTGTATTTATTTTCACAAAACAGAACCCATTTCCACTGGTATTTACCTGTCTGAAAGGAAGCTTTATCACAGCATTCTTCACCAGAAGTTCTGCTGCCAATATTCCGGTTAATATGGAACTTTGTAAGAAACTTGGTCTGGACGAAGATACCTACTCTATCTCCATTCCACTTGGAGCTACGATCAACATGGCAGGGGCTGCGATCACAATCTCTGTAATGGCTTTATCTACCGCTCATACACTGGATATCCATGTAGATTTTCTTACATCGATCATTCTCTGTGTACTTGCTGCATTAAGTGCCGCAGGTGCTTCCGGAGTTGCCGGCGGATCTCTTCTTCTTATCCCTATGGCCTGCAGCCTCTTCGGTGTACCGAATGATGTTGCCATGCAGGCTGTCGGTGTTGGATTTATCATCGGAGTTATCCAGGATTCCTGTGAGACAGGCCTCAATTCTTCATCCGATGTACTTTATACAGCCATTGCTGATATCCGTGAAAAGAGACTTCGCGGTCGGAAATAATACATAGAAGCTGCCACTGGCAGCTTCTATTCCATATTAAAAAATACCGGGAGTGGAAGAATCTTTCTATTGATTCTTCCACTCCCGTATTTATTCTTATTTTTTCACTCAAACCATTGGATTCCGTTATCCTTTAATTGATATATCCTGCCTTTTTAAGCTCCTCTTCTGCCTTTGCAAGATTCGCATCAGACACACGGATAATCGGTCCTGTACAGCCCATTCCGCTCTCTGCATAGATGTTCTGCTTCCACAGTACTTTCACCGCATCTTCCAGATCCATAACTTCTATTCCCGCAATCTGGGATGTCACGATCTCTTTTGGCGGAGCCTTTACTTCTATGGCTTCCGATGCCGGTTTCGACATCTGTTTTCTTGCCGCCAGGATATCTTTTAAACCGGCTTTGTCTGCTGCTACAAATTCTTTCTTTGCGATCTCAAATACTTTACTTTTTACCAGCTCCGCCGCATAACGGATTGCGCCTGCGATCACTGGTGCTCCTGACGCCCTGGATACAATCATAACCAGCTGTTCATAACCTTCCCCGACACCAGGGCCATAACCATATCCGGATGCTTCAAAGCTGCCTCCTGTTGTGTAAGAAGATAACATCTTCACCATGATATTTCCGGTCAGCGAATCACATACCATAATGTCCGGTGTTCCCTGCAGTACATCATTTCCACGCATTACACACCCCCCGTCAGCTCTTGCTGATTCAGCAAACGTAATGTCGTATCCGTTTTTCTCAAGTTCTTTTAATGCCATCTCCGTCTGGCGTGCACCATCCACATTCAGGATTCCCACTGTCGGATGCTCCTTACCACACGCCTTTGCAGCTATGATTCCATAGATTGTATTTTTAATCATTCCTTCTATACGGTCTGAACTGGAAGTTCCGGTTGTATTGGCAATGAACATCTCTCTTCCCTTCGCCGGAGTCACAACACGTCCAACCGTCGATACACCAATCGGGAATGGGAAATGCATCGTTACTGCACCGTCTACTTCATGCGATGCAAGCATTTCTTCCATCTTCTTATGACCTTCTTCATCATCTGTTACCTTCACGGTAGTAACGCCATCTGCTTCCAGTGTTCCGATATAATATACGTCAATTCCATCTTTTGCTGCCATCTTTGCGGCTTCCATGGCATTCTCTTCTCCATGTTCGCTTCCCATTCCGGTTAATGCGATCTTTGGTCTCTTTCCATAGCTTCCGCTCTCAAGACCCTGTGCCATCTCCAGGAATGTTTCTGCGATCATCTTTTCTACATTTGCCATCTTTACCACCCCTTACTCTGCTATCAGAGTAGCAGCGAATTCTTTCATTGCCTTAGCGATGAGTCCCTTTACTTCGTCCTCAGATACTCCGGCTGCAGCTTCTTCCTGTGCCTTTGTATTTCCATGGATCACGAAAGATACTCCATCGAACAGGTTTGTCATTCTTCCAAGGAACAGACTTCCTTTTCCGATGATCATTGCATTCTTGATCTTTCCTTCCAGAATGTCCTCTCTTGCAACTCCTACATATGGTACTCCTGATGGGATATGTCCCTGTGTCGGTGCCCATCCTGTAAGTCCGTGTTTTGCAGGGAACTCTCCGATCTCTTTACGGTCGAGCTCTCCTCTCTTAACTGCAAGGGCTGCGATCATCTTGTAGTTAGCAAGCGGTACATCTCCGGCTCCTGCCGGTTTTGTGATATCCGGGTTCTGCATTTCCGGAGAGAATTTATCGATATCTGTGATCTTAAGTCCTGCTCTTTCCAGTGGATCAGCTACAAGGCTTCCGATTACGTTCTGCGGAGCACTTCCTGTTCCTACTGTATGGCGTCCAAGGATATCCAGGTTGATTTCCGGGTTTACACCATCGTTTTCTGCGATGATTACACAGAATCCGCCAAGGCAGTCTTCCAGGATCGGAAGGCCTTTCTTTACATGATCTTTTCCGTTCATACCAAGTTTTGCAGTACAGCCTCCTGCTGTAACGACAACCGTCTTATACGCGCCTGCTTTTACCAGTGCGGCTGCCTCGATCAGTGCATGTGTCGGTGCTGCACAGAATCCTCTGGCATCTGATCCGGTTGCATTGACAAGACCTGCCACCTCTGCTGCCGCCTTCGCAAAGTTACCGCCGCCTCTTTGGTTCATATCTCCACAAGCTTCTTCCGCACAGTCAATTACATATTCAACATCTGATTTCTCAATTCCTGCATTCTTCACAGCATAGAGAAGGGCAAGTACACTGGAAGCCTTGCTCATAAGATTTTCATGCATAACATGAGAAGACAGGTTCACATCAATGTCATGTGCCGGTTTTACACAGCCCACTAACTGATGCTCAAAATATAATGGTTCCGCATGATCTTCGCTGATCAGCGTTTCGATCTCAGAAAGTTCCACCCCTTCATGGATTTTTTCAACTATGTCATCAGAGATTACCGGATCTTTGGCAAATGTTTCTTTATATTTTTCAACAAATGCTTTGTCCAGTCTCACTACTTCGAACATATCACATGCCTGTACCAGAAGCAAGAATTCTTCTTCCGGCATGATCTCTCCATATTTTCCGTAACGTTCTGCCCCTTCTTTTTTCTTGTCATAATACGGGAATTCTATTTCGGCAAGTTCATCCGGATGTGCATTACCGATATAAGTCTGGTTCGGCCAGTAAGACACTGCCTCTTCATAAGAACGGAGATGCTCCGGTACTGCTTTTAAATATTCCGAATCCGGATTCACAACTCTTTCTGTTGTCTGTGTTGTTCCGTTGTAAACTACCATTTCCGGGGTATGTACGAGTACATATCCTGCTCCTTTAATTACACTGTTCATCGCTGGTTTCCACCTTTCCTGACATTCTCTTTTTACGAGTGTCACCATCATTCATTTCTCCGTGATATGCGCGTATAATCTACCTGTCCTGATTTAAAAGATTTTGGGCAGAATGCGCTAAACAAGCTTTTATCAGAAGCGCATCACTGGCACGCTTCCGAGATGCTAGGCAATTCACTAATGCAATACCAGCATGTTCCCGATATGCCTGGCAATAAAACAGGCGACAGGAAGAATCCTGCCGCCTGTACCTCTATCTCAGATATTCCGCTTCGAAGGATAAATCCCTCTTTATCTTAGAGGTATTTGCAATATTCGTTGCGGATTGCTGACATTTCGTCTACGATATCATCAACATCAAGGACCATTTCCATCATGCCTACCTGTTCATCGTAAACAGCCGGGTCAAATTCTTTTTTTAACTCT
>ENA-OPNB01002286-OPNB01002286.1-human-gut-metagenome-genome-assembly--contig:-NODE-2286-length-11235-cov-2.057692_pt1 | contig 11235 bp, 9 predicted proteins | sample MGYA00241528_ERZ501754 | MGnify/ENA primary metagenome ERZ501754 (study PRJEB25962, sample SAMEA2042646) | human gut metagenome | biome: human gut; feature: human-associated habitat; material: faeces... | reverse complement strand
ACATGGAGGGAATATCCTTCATATAGTTTCGAATCTGGTTGTATGCGTTTTCTGCACCCACTTCGTCCTTGGAAGGACTTTTCAGTTCCATCAAAACCAACGGCAAACCATTGATAAACAAAATAATATCCGGGCGGCGGTTGTTTCCATTTTCCACGAAGGTATACTGGTTTACCACATAGAAATCATTTTTGTCTGCATCTGCATAATCAATCAGCTTTACTACCGAAGACCGTTCTTCACCCTTGACTGCGTATTTGACCGTGATACCGTTTTGCAGATAGTCCATAAAAATAATATTCTTCTGCAATAGGCTTCCTGCATCAAAATCATTCAGTTTCAGGATGGCTTCATCAATTGCCACAGCCGGAAGGCTGCGATTCAGCCGCACCAGGCAATCCCGCAAAACATCGTCCAGCAGAGGGCGGCTGTAATCTGTTCGGTTCATATCGGGAGCATAGATATGGGTGTAGTCCATGTTCTCAAACAATTCGATTATGGCTTGTTCAAAGGTGTCTTCATTGAAAAGCATATTCTTTCTCCGCCAATAAATCAATCTTGATTTTTTTCGAGTTCTTTTATGATGGCATCAACTATATCGTCAATGATTGACTTTGACACAGTTTTTGCCATAGGGCGTTCCATCGATGTATATTTCTGTAAGGCATCTGCTAAAGCTTTTCGTGCCTTACTCTGCCCGATTTCTTTGTTGTACCAATCAGGAATCAAGCTTTCCTGAACTGCAACATAGCATTCATCAAAAAGAATCGGATTGATTTTCTCTTTCAAAATGTCTCTAACGATTTGACTATCTTCGACATGTGGTGTTTTCTCCAGTGTTGCAGTATCACCATTCATTAAAGCCACATCAAACATTTCAAATGGCTCATCTTGTAGGGATGGCATGTTTACATGAACATCTTTTATATACGCCATTTGGTGTTCCAATTCAGGGAACAGGCTTCCTTCGTTTATATTGTAAAAATCCAACTCCCTTAGAATGTGCTCTTTTGATTCTGCCGGGATTCTAAAGCTGAATTCATCAAATTCGTCCCGAACATTTTTATAGGCTCTTTTTATAATGTATTCTCCAGCCCCCTCTCCTGCGATCTGAATATTATATTGTCCGCAGATCAAAAATGAGCCATTTTGCCTTATCAAACGTTCGTTATTAAGATTTGATAAAACAAAATAGTTGTTCTGAATGATTTCAATGATACTCTTATATCCATTTTTTCTGCAATTGACCGCATCAGCTTTTGAATAGATGCCTTCCTTCTGAAGCTTGTCGAGTAATGTTTCCAACTTGAAGTTTCCTGTTATCTTTTCTGTTGCCAAATAGGACAGAACCTTAATCTCATCATCGTCATATGATTTTCCATACTCCTGCTTAAAATAAACGCGTCCGTCTGTTGGCGGCAACAACGCAGTCTTCCCATCTGAAATCGATATATCTTGATTGGTCTGGCACGCAAAAAACAGAGCAACCAATGGATTTTCTGTAACATCCAATAGTCTTGTTGGCAGTCCGTAATGCTGCAACTTTGCAAGCTTTTCAAACGCCGTCATCGTATCGCCGAAGTCTCTTGGGTTCCGTATGTATGCAGCACGAATCATATCATACTCGTGCGCCAACATTCCGTTACGAAATATTCCCGGCATAACATTCCAATCATAGCTGGCTTGTCCTCGAAAGAAATAATGCTTCGCGCTCTCTTCGGGTTCTACATTAGCCATTTCATTCTTTATCAGCGAAATTCCGTCCAAATAGCCATTCAGATCCCAGACAACCCAACTGTCATGGCTACTGGTTCGTGTTTTGTCTGAATTATCCATGTTATTCCTTCATTTCTTTTATAAACGATAATTTAGCAGCTTAGAGTCGGATGGCAGAGACATCAATCTCGCCGGACATCAACTTGGGCAGTAGCGAGTTGCGAATCGCTTCTAATCGGCAGTTTTCTTCATAATTGGTGCGGATTAACTTATCTATCGGATGTGCGACAGCCTCAAACTGGTCTATTTTGGTCACGAGAGGAACATCAATCGGTATGGCATTGAGTGCATCCCTATTGATAGAGCCAAAGACCGTACCCTCGCCATTGAAAACATTGAGCTGAGACCTGAGCGCAAACATCGTATAGAGGACAAACGAACTGTGACCCGTTTTACTATGAATAGCACCTAAGCCGCGTCCAATGCAGCATCTCTCATACGCCATATTGAGATCACCCACGGGAGCGCGGACGCTGAGAAGGACATCACCAGCCACAGCCATGCGTTTAGGTTCGGTGGTAAAAAGACGCCGTTTGGGAAACCGAAATCCAAATTCAGCTCGTCCCTGATAGAAAACCTCGCCAACACCATCTTCGTTGTAGCTGCTGCCACTCGGAGACTGCCCCATTGTGATAACTGCAATGTCACTGAGAGTTCCAGAGGTAACATCGTTGTTGGAACTGTTGAGGAACATTTCAGCATACAATGCCATCGCTTGCTGCTGTAAATTATCGTTTATCTTTTGATTCAGTTCTATCTTTCTATCTATGGACAAAAGTAGAGAGGCTATTCTTTCTTGTGTAGTATAATCGGGAAGGTTAATGGCTATATTTTGAATATTTTTGATTGGCAACTTGGCTTGAACAGCTCCTACTGTTCCACATCTGATTTCTTGTTGCCCACAATCAGACCTTAAATAATAATACAAAAAGTCCCGGTTCACACCATGAAAAGATGACAGTTTAACACAGTTTTCAGTAAGATTTGCTCCATCTAACGTTCTACCAACAATAGCCACAAGACCAATCGTACCCACAATAGACAATACCACATCGCCCGTCTTAACTGTATATTTTGAAATCACCTTTTGTGTTTCGTTGTCCACGTACTCATACGAATTGTCTAATTCGAGTAGTCGTTTATTATTCAAGTCTCGTACCCGAATATACGGATGACCATTTGGAATGTTAATCAATCCAATCCCTTTAGGAATTCTTTTACCACCTTTAACATTGGCAACTTCGCCCAATTTTACTTCTCTGGTTTTCATTTTATCCTCTCACTCATCCAATAAATTTCCTATGTGCCAATTTCACGTTTTGCTGTTTTACCATCGCATAGTGCATCGTTGTGTCGATTTTCTGGTGTCCTAAAAGCTGCTGCACCTGTTCAATCGGCATTCCCTTGTCAATTGCTGATGTTGCCAATGTACGCCGGAACTTGTGCGGGTGCACCTTATTTAGCTTCAATCGCCGTCCCAATTCACGGAGCATCGTTTCCACACCACCGATCATCAATCGCTCGTGCGGCTCTTTCAGCGTCACAAAGAGTGCTGGATTGCTATCTGACCGTTCATCCAGATAATTTTGAAGGTGGATCTTCGTCCGTGCGTCAAAGTATACCAATCGTTCCTTGTTGCCCTTACCAAATACAACACATTCGCGCTCGTTGAAATTGATATCCTCCCGATTAAGTGTCACCAATTCCCCGACACGCATTCCAGAAGATGCCAGCAAATCAATAATCGCCAAATCTCGTACTGTTGAACAGTTGTCACGCATCAGCTCCAACGCTTCATCCGTATACGTTTCCTTGATGATTTTGGCGGTTTTCACTTTGTGAATCCTGCGGACAGGGCTTTTCACAATGAAATCTTCATCTTCCAGCCACGAGAAGAAACTGGAAAGAATACGCCGGATATTGTCAATCGTAACTTTGCTTGAGTGCCGCTGTGTCTGATAATCCGTCAGATATTTTCGCAAATCGTCCGTTGTAATTTGCTGCGGTGATTTTCCAACGCCATTCAGCATCGCTGCAATAGTTTTTGAATAATAGGTCAGTGTTTTCTCGGAACAGCCTTCTATCCGCTTTGCCGTAATGAACGCTGCTGCCGAATCTTGTTCCTCAGCCTTTGGCTGCTCTTCACCCATTTCAATTATGACACCTTGAAATGACGCTTCCAGCACTGCTTTCAAATGCAGCAACTGTTCGTTATTGAGATACGGCAGCATTTTCCGCTGTATCTCGTTGATAACTTTATTTTTCATCGCCGTATCTGATGATGAAAAATTCATTATCTAAGCTAAATGAAAGTTGGGAAACGACAGCAGGACTGATGGGAGACAGTTGGCTCAAGACGATAGTGCGTATTGTGACGCCAAATGTGCGGGAAAGTTTGTGGAGTGTATTTGACTATTATTTCACAAACGCCTGCGTGACGGTGAGCGCCATTATTTTCCTGGTGGGATCAAGAACGATGGTCTTAACGACGAAGATCAAGCAGCTACAGTATATTAATAAGTTTAATGAAGTATTTGTATTATCTTTGTTGATCTTTTTTACGAATCTGATAGCAAAAGCACTCTTTGCGGTGCTTGCTAAATATAAATTATCAAGACGTGCGAAAGGGATGCACAAGAAGGAGGAACTATGTTTCGAAGAAAATTAATGGGAATGATGATGGCAGTGACATTGGCTACAACAGCGATTACAGGATGTGGAAATGCAACAGGGGGATCTTCGGGAAAAGGGTCGGATGCGAAAATTGTTATTTACTCAAACGCAGATGATGAAGCGATCACCGCAATGCAGAATGCGTTGGATAACAACGGCTACAAAGATAAATATACCTTTAATGGATTTGGTACATCAGAGCTTGGCGGTAAGCTGCTTGCAGAAGGCAAAAATATTGAGGCAGATATGGTGACTATGAGTACTTTTTATCTGGACAGTGCACAGCAGCAAAATAAGATGTTCCAAAAGTTGGACTTTCCGGTAAAGACGTTGGATAAGTTTGGCGATTATGCAGCACCGATCACTTCGCAGGAAGGTGCGATCATCATGAATACGGATCTGATGAAAAAGCATAATCTTTCCGCACCGACCTGCCTGAAAGATCTGACCAAAAAGGAGTATAAGGGTTATCTGGCAATTACGGACGTGAAGTCTTCCTCAACTGCTTGGCTGCTTATGCAGGCATTGATCTCTGCCTATGGCGAGAAGGAAGCGCAGAACATATTAAAGCAGATTTATGTAAATGCAGGCGATCATATTGAGGATTCCGGTTCTGCACCGTTAAAATTGTGCCGTGCAGGTGAAGTTGCGATTGGATTCGGTCTCAGACATCAGGCAGTCGCAGATAAGGCAAATGGTCAGCCGATTGATTATGTAGATCCGACGGAAGGTAATTTCTCCCTGACCGAGTCGGTTGCAGTCATCGACAAGGGCAAGGATACCAATCCGCTGGCACAGAAGATGGCACAGTGCATTATCGAGCATGGACGTGAGGAGTTGCAGAAATCCTATCCTAATCCGTTGTATGAGGGTGAGTCTGCAGATGCAGCGAATAAGTCAACCTATCCAAAGACTTTCTCAGAGCCGTTGACCTTTGAGCTGTATGAGAAACATCAGCAGTTGTCAGACGAAGTTATGCCATAATTGATTACACGAAATGGAGATTAAAATGCGATATAAATTATTAACACCGGGTCCTCTTACGACAACGGATACGGTAAAGCGGGAAATGATGATCGATCATTGTACTTGGGATGATGATTACAAGTCAGTTACACAGAAGATCCGTGCGGGGCTGCTGAAGCTGGCACATGTTTCTGAGGAGGAGTATACCAGTGTATTGATACAGGGTAGTGGAACCTTTGGTGTAGAAGCGGCAATTACGACGTTAGTGGGAGAGGACGATTACTTATTGATCCTCGCCAATGGTGCATATGGAGAGCGTATGGCAGATATTGCGCATCATGCGGGAATCTCCTATCATATGCGTTCTTGGGCAATTGACGAACAGCCGGATGCACAGACGGTGAAAATGATCTTGCAGGAAAATAAGTCGATCACGCATGTTGCGATGGTTCACAGTGAGACTACGAGCGGTATTCTGAATGATGTACAGTCGATCGGCAGGGTTGTGAAAGAAGCAGGTGCAACCTTTATCGTCGATGCAATGAGCAGCTTTGCCGGAGTGGATATCCCGGTGAGAGAGTGGGGGATTGACTGCATTATCAGCAGTGCCAATAAATGTATTCAGGGCGTACCGGGTTTTGCGTACGTGATCGTCCGTAAAGATCTGTTAGCTGCCTGTGAAGGCAATGCACGTTCATTAGCATTAGATCTGTATGATCAGTGGAAAACTATGAATGTGGACGGCAAATGGAGATTTACATCACCGACACATGTCGTTCTGGCATTTGCCAAAGCAATGGAAGAACTGGAGGCAGAGGGCGGCATTACTGCAAGACATGAGCGTTACGCAGCCAATGAGAAGCTGCTTCGCAAGAAATTGTCGGCACTTGGATTTGTTCCATTTTTGGAACAGGAGGTGCAGGGCCCGATCATCACAACATTTTATTATCCGGCCGGATACAATTTTTCGTTCCAAGAAATGTATGACTATATCAAGGAGCGTGGATATATTTTATATCCGGGAAAAACAACAAAAGCAGAGACGTTCCGAGTAGGAAATATTGGAGAAATTTATCAGGACGATATTGATAAGGTGGCAGGCCTGCTGTCTGATTTTTTGGACAGCAAACGAAATCTGCAGGCAAAGGGTGCATAGTATTATGCAGCAAATATTGGGACAAGGATGAAGGAGTTGAGACGTATGGATATTAAAATGGTAGTAATGGACTGGGCGGGAACGACGGTAGATTATGGCTGTTTTGCGCCTGTCCATGCATTCGCAAAGGCGTTTGAAGAAGTAGGGATCACACCGACGATGCAAGAGATCAGAGAGCCGATGGGATTACTCAAAATGGATCATATACGTGCAATGTTGTCTATGGAACGTATTCAAAGAGCTTGGATCGCAAAATATCAACAGGCACCGACAGTAGACGATGTAGAAAGGATCTACGATATCTTTGAAAAGCAATTGTTGTCCGGTCTGGCTGAATATACAGATCCGAAATATGGCTGTTTGGAGTGTGTTCAATGGCTTCGCGAGCAAGGTATACGTATCGGATCTACGACGGGCTATACGCATGCCATGATGGATATTGTTAGTGTTGAGGCATCCAAGAAAGGATATGAGCCGGATGCACTTGTGACACCGGAAGATGTTGGCGACAAAGGAAGACCGGCTCCCTATATGATCTTTCGAAATATGCAGTTACTTGGCATCGAAGATGTCAGACAGGTGATCAAGGTAGGTGACACGGCATCGGATATGAAAGAAGGCAAAAATGCCGGAGTGTTTACGATCGGAGTGTTAGAGGGAAGCTCTGCATTGGGACTCAGCGAAGAAGAATTTACTTCACTTTCTGCGGAGGAGAAAGCAGAACAGATGCAGCGTACGCAAGAAAAATTCACACGCGCAGGGGCAGATCTGGTGATCCGGGATCTAAGTGAGCTTCCGGAGATTATTGAGAAAGGTGTATTTATCATTTAGCGCCTTAATATGACGAGCAATAGACTGTTGAAATGTTTATATTTTCTTGATCTCGATATCGTTATACGCAGGAAAGTACGACATAATTCGACAGTCTATTTACTTTCTAAATTTAATTCTATATAATGATGAAAGCGAATCAAGGAATAAGATTATTCGTAATTATAATTCTGTTAAAAGCACGAAAGGAAACAGACATGTGCATAAAAAAATGGATAGCGGTGCTGAGCGCACTGTGCGTTGCAGTCAGTTTGATAGCCGGCTGCGCACATCTTACGAAAGAATCCCGAAATAAACAAGACAATAGACCGACGATCATTGTAGGAAGTGATATATTTCCACCCTATAACTATACGGACGAGCATGGTAATCCGGCGGGAATTGATGTGAAGATTGCCGAAGAAGCATTTGGACAGCTCGGTTACAGGACGGTGTTTCGAAAGATTGACTGGGAAAAAAAAGATGAGCTGGTCGAGTCAGGGAAGATAGACTGTATCTGGGGTTGCTTTTCGATGGAAGGAAGGTCGCAGGATTACCAATGGGCAGGACCTTATATGGTCAGTCATCAGGTAGTAGCGGTGGATGCGAAGAGTTCTATCTATCATTTGAGTGATCTAAAGGATAAGATCATCGCCGTACAGTCAACTACCAAACCGGAAATGATCTTTTTGAAACAAGAGGGGAATATCCCTAGAGTAAAAAGCGTTTACAGTTTTGAAAATCGAGAGTATATATACACGGCACTGGGAAAAGGATATGTAGATGCAATTGCAGCTCATGAAACGGCGGTGGAACAGTATTTGAAAGATTTCAACGCAGATTACCGCATATTAAAGGAATCTATTTTGACAACGGGGTTGGGGGTTGCTTTTGCGAAAAAAGATCAGCGCGGCATCGCTGCAGCCTTGTCCAAAGAGCTTGACAGTATGCGAAAAGACGGAAGAACAAAAAAGATATTGGAGCAGTATGTAACAAACGCCGACGAATTTCTGGAGGTAGATGTTCTTGAAAAATAATAAGGAATATTGGGGAAAAACAAGAAGACGCACACTGGGATTAATAATGTTGGTTGGATGTATGATCCTGTTTGGCGTATTTGAGTTATCTGCGGAATCGGACTTGAAAGATGCGCAGAAGCGTGTAGAAGATAAAGCAGAATATATTAAAACACAGTATATTACATATCAGAAATACAATGCATCAAATGTCACCAAGAGCCTTGATCGGCTGATTGATAAGACGCAGCAGGTTCGACGTGATGTTGCACGCCACAGTAAGGAGATAGATTATGACTTGCTCAAGAAATATACAGGTGAGCAAAGATTGAGTGGAATTACATTAATGTCGCCCTCCGGGGATGTTGTACAGGAATATAAAACAGTTGACATTCCCGATGCAGAAGTGAGAAAGGAAATAAAACGAGAGGTTGTCTTAAATACAGCACAATATGAATTAAAAAACTATGCAGAAAGAATTGAAACGGAAGACGGAACGCTCGTTGATATATCGGCAGTCGGACGACCTGATCAAAAAGGCGTGATCGTTTGTTATACTGTAACAAAGGCACAGTATGCCAAAAATTATGCTCTGTCAATTCAAAGTTTGTTGGAGGGGTATAATATGCATACCAATGGTACGATCATAATTACGAAAGAGAAAAAGATCATTGCTTCGAACGATAAAAGACATGTTGATCTGAATTCGTTTGACTGCCCTTTTGTTTCAAAACTAAATCGTGCGATAAGAAACCATAAAAAACAATCACAATTGAAGCGTTTTCAAGTAGACCACAACTTCTATTATGGAAATGTGAGCGGTGGGACAGATTATTATATCTATACCTGTCTTCCGTTGTCGAAAGTTTATGTAAACTGTTGGCGCAACGTTTTAGTAGCAGCTATTATTTATATTAGTTTTTCTGCAATCATATTATTTGTGCAGTATCGCGGAGAGCAGGTTCATATGCGTGAACAGCGACAACGTGAACGGGAATACCAACGCGAGCTTGTTATAAAAGCGCAGGAAGCACAGAGTGCTAATGTTGCCAAGACCGAGTTCTTGCAGAGAATGAGTCATGATATCCGAACGCCGATCAACGGTATTCGTGGAATGATTGAGGTTGCTAATTATTACAATGATGACCTGGATAAGCAGGCAGAATGCCGTAAGAAGATATGGGATGCCTCAGGGCTTTTATTAGAACTGGTCGATGAAGTGTTAGATATGGGAAAACTTGAGTCCGGGGAAATTATCATGGAGGAACGCTCATTTAACCTGTCCCGAATGTTGGACAACTTATATCAGGTAGTGGAGCAGCAGGCGGTAGAACGAGGCATAACGATTCAGGTGGCGGATTATGATGTCAAACATTCTTCCTTCGTGGGAAGTCCGATCCATATTAAGAGAATGTTTATGAATATACTGAGTAATGCTGTGAAGTACAATAAAGACAATGGAAAGATCATATTAAGCTATAAAGAAGAAACTATGGATGAAGATCATGTTGTCTTAACCTTTCGCTGTGAAGATACCGGCATTGGTATGAGCGAAGAATTTCAACAGAAAATCTTTGAACCGTTTGCGCAGGAGTCGGAGACAGCACGGACTTTATATGGCGGTACCGGCTTAGGGCTGCCTATTGTTAAAAATATATTGGATAAGATGAATGGACAGATTTCGTTTACCAGTAAGCAGGGAAAAGGGTCTGTGTTCGAGATAAGGATGCCTCTCTTGGTGAACCATGAGGATGTTTTGGAGGAAGAGCAGCCTGAGGAAGAAGTATCCGGTGTATTGACAGGCAAAAAAATTCTGGTGGCAGAAGATAATGAATTAAATATGGAAGTGACCAAATTTATATTGGAATCGGCAGGAGCTACAGTGGTTTTAGTGGAGAATGGAGAGCGCTGTGTTAAAGAATTCAGGGCTTCTGAGGAAGGCGAGTTTGATGCTGTTTTGATGGATATTATGATGCCGATCATGGATGGATTAGAGGCAACTGCGTGCATTCGTGCATTGGAGCGGGAAGATGCCATGACAGTTCCGATCATTGCAATGACCGCCAAGGCGTTTGTAGATGATCGTCAGAAATCGTTTGCGGCTGGAATGAATGAACATCTTGCAAAGCCATTGGAGGCAAAGGAAATAATAAAAACACTTGTAAAATTTGTTGTGCAAGATTAATATTAAGGAGAAAAAATCTAAGCAAATATAGTATTGGCCGATATACACAAATAATACGTCTGCGGTAATAGGACTGCAGATGTACAGTAAGAAAGGTAAGGTTATAATGATGACAAAGAGACAACAACCGGAATGGCTTGATAACGCTGTGTTTTATGAGATTTATCCGCAGTCTTTCCGCGATACGAACGCGGACGGAATTGGTGATATCAATGGTATTATTGAAAAATTGGATTACATTCAGGATCTGGGGTGTAATGCGATTTGGATCAATCCATGTTTTCAGTCTCCGTTTGGAGATGCGGGCTATGATGTAGAAGATTACTATACAGTGGCACCGCGTTATGGAACTAATGAAGATCTGATACGTTTGTTTGAGGAAGCGCACCGCAAAGATATGCATATACTCTTAGACTTGGTGCCGGGACATACTGCGGTAACGCATGAGTGGTTTAAGCAGTCTATGAAAGCAGAACGTAATGAGTATACAGATCGGTATGTGTGGACAGATTGTATCTGGGTAGAACCGACAGGAATGGGAAGTATTCGTGGCATATCCGATCGTGATGGCTCTTGCGCTGTGAACTTTTTCTCGCATCAGCCAGCGCTGAATTATGGATTTTATCAGCCGGATCCGGAGCAGAAATGGCAGC
>ENA-OPNB01002285-OPNB01002285.1-human-gut-metagenome-genome-assembly--contig:-NODE-2285-length-11236-cov-2.966729_pt1 | contig 11236 bp, 10 predicted proteins | sample MGYA00241528_ERZ501754 | MGnify/ENA primary metagenome ERZ501754 (study PRJEB25962, sample SAMEA2042646) | human gut metagenome | biome: human gut; feature: human-associated habitat; material: faeces... | reverse complement strand
TAGATAAGATAATTATCTACCTCCTACCCGATTACAAAAAAATGGAGTCTGTGGTAATTATGATGGAATGCTATAATGATATTGTGTTTGATCGTTTCGTGTGAGAAGAGTTTGTATGGGAGGATAGAATGATGAAAAAGAAGTTAAATATTAATTGGACAATAGTAGCAATTATATTGACGATAATCGGTGTTGGATATTTTATTTCATTGGTTCATGAGGTGAATGAGGAAGATCGTGAAAGAGAATATAATATACATCATTATTCCACAGGAAAGAGTTCATCAGGGAGTTATTCAACCGGTGGCAGCTCGTCAGGAACGTCGCCTTATGGTAATAGTTCGACATCCGGCAGTAGTTCGACATCCGGGAGCAGTTCGTCTGGCAGCAGTACATCCGGGAGCAGCTCATCCTATAACAGAAATTACAACAGTGGATCTTCGAGTAAATCTTTTGATGCGGATGACTATGATGTAGATGGTTATTATGAAGATAATAAATCGGATTATGATAATTACGATGATGCCTATGATGCTTTTGAAGATGACGAGGATTCGTGGGATGATTATTGATGCAAATGGAATAGAGAAGCTTACCAATATTAAAAGTACACCAGAGTTAGCGTAATTAAGTTTTCGGAAAAATAAATATTGAAAAGGGCAGTTCCTTTGTATAAAGTTTTAAGTGACGAAACCAAAAACGCAAAGGAGAACTACCCCATGTACAAAAGTATACTCGAATTTATTGAAAAAGGCACTACTAAAATTGAAAAAATTACAAAAGAATCATTATTATCCGGAAACATGATGTGTTTTGAAGAGGAATTGTTTGATACAGTATTAGGGTTTGGTCGTAGTCTGTATCAGGAGATCCTTGAAAGCATCGAGCAGACGATCCGAAACAGTGAAGTCCGCAAGCAAAGCTATTATGTAGAGCACAAAGAGGATCACCGCACCCTGTTGACAAGGTTTGGAAACCTAGAGATTAAGAGAGCTTACTACTCATCGAAACAGGATGGAAAAGGGGTTTACCTGTTGGATAAATATATAGGTCTGGATTCTAATGAGAAGGTAAGCCTTGCAGCAAAAGCTCATGCATTAAGAGAAGCAGTAGAGACCAGTTACCGTAAAGGTGGAGAAGAAGCATGTCTGACCGATGATGTAGTCACAAAACAGACCGTTAAAAATCTGATCCATGATCTCGAGGTGGAAATGCCGGAAGAGATCCCGGAGAAAAAGAAACAGATAAAAACGCTTCATATTCAGGCAGATGAGGATCATGTAGCCCTGCAGTTTTACCGGAAAAAGGGTGATCTGCAGATCTCTGAAAACGGCAGAAAAAGTAACACAGTGATGCCAAAGCTGATCTTGCTCTACGAAGACATTATGGAGGAAGGAAAGCCGGGAAGCAAAAGATACCGATTGACAGGAAAGCACTACTTCGGAGGTGTTTATGAAGGAGCAGAAGCAAATGAGGATCTGTGGCTGGATGTACAGCAGTATATTTATGACAATTATGATACGGAGTATCTGGAGAATGTATATATCGCAGGAGACGGTGCACCGTGGATCGTATCAGGCTGCCAGGTTTTGGAAAAAAGTAAATTTGTGCTGGATAAATTTCATCTTTGGAAATACATCAGTGCAGCGACAAGTCATCTGATGGACAGCACAGAAGATGCCAGAGAATTGATCTATGATGCTATTCGGGAAAAAGATCTGGAAGAAGTGGAAAGACTTCTCAGAAAATGCGGAGCCAACGCTGTAACACCGGGAAAACAGAAAGAGATAGAAGCCTGTCAGAAATATATTCAAAACAACTGGCTTGGGATCATTGTGCGTTATGATGATGCAGGAGCAGACTGGGGATGCAGTGCAGAGGGACAGATCAGCCATGTGTTGTCAGCAAGGGAATCCAGCCGTCCTATGGGATGGTCAAAGCTTGGTGTCCATAAAATGACCCAGTTAAGGGTATTTACGAGAAATGGAGGAAAAGTGACAGATCTGCTGGAATATCAGCATAAAAAGGAACAGAAAGAAAAAAGGATTGCAAGGCAGGATGAACTGGTAAGAGAGGTCAAAAAAAGTCATAAGATCAGTGGAGAAGAGATTGTCCGCAAAGAGATACCGGGACTGGAAAGGACCAGTATGACATGGATGAGGGACATGATCTACGGGAGGGGCGCATGAGTGCTCAGAAAAGGCTTAGTCCTCTTAAAGACAAAAAAGGCTGTAACCGGCATCTGTCAAGGACAGAGCCGAGACGGTGCAGAGCATCCTTGACAGGATGCCGGATTAACAGCCTAAAAGGCAGATAAGAGGACTAAGCCATAGTCTGCCAGTCGGAAGAAAGTGATGGAAACAAAAACGGAAATATGGTATGATGCAGGAAGTTGAAGTTCTTAAAACTATCCCGGAGCTGGTCTGCTCATATTTTTCCGAAGAACAGTTTACACTATCCTCTCCGATATTTCAGTTTGCCCGATAGAGGGAAAAGTGGTATACTGAAACAGAGTATTGTTGTATGACTAGTACGATTAAGAAATGAGGGCTTTGACGAATGAAGAACAAGAAGAGGATTACCATTGGAGTAGTGGTTGTGCTTTTGGCTTTGGCAGCAATCCTTGCAGTGATCATGCTTAAGAAATTTGCACCAAACAAAACGCACATGAGTCTGACAAAGTATTTTCAGGTGACCGATCAGGGGATGATGCCGGTTGTGCTGGAAGATGATATATGTGGACTAAAAGCTATCGAGAAAGATGGTCATATTTATGTGGATAGAGAATTTGTGACAGAGAAGTTAAATCATCGTTTTTATTGGGATGCCAATGAAAATATGCTGTTATATACAACTTCGACCAAGCTGATCTCCGCTGCATTAAACAGTAAAGATTGTTATATTAATAATAAAAGCCGTGATAGCAAGGATTATACAATTGCTGTAGCACAGGACAATGTTGTTTATGTGGCTTTGGACTATGTTCAGCAGTACACGGCGATGGATTATAAACAATACAAAAAGCCAAATCGTATTGTGATCCACACGGTATACAATAAGGATATAAGCTATGCGGATGCGAAGGATGATGTGCAGATCCGCAATAAACAGAGCATTAAGAGTCCGATCCTGCAAGATGTAAAGTCGGGACAGAAGCTTCGTGTGCTTGCCGGTGAAAATAAGGACACAGGATTTATGAAAGTGATGTCTGAGTCAGGTGTGATAGGATACGTACAGGCTAAGAAGATGAAGGAAACCTATAAGAAACAGTCAGAAACAACGTTTCGTGAGGAGTCCTATAGCCATATCCTAATGGATAAGCAGGTGAATTTAGTGTGGCATCAGGTGACGAATCAGTCAGCTAATGGACGATTATCCGGTTTATTATCTGCAACAAAAGGTGTGAATGTCGTGGCGCCTACTTGGTTTGAGACGTCAGATAATGATGGCAATGTTACATCACTGGCTTCCGATTCTTATGTGCAGACGGCACATCAGGCCGGTGTACAGGTATGGGCATTGTGCAGTGATTTTGGTCCTAAGATGAAGATTGGCAAAGTGCTGGGTACAACGAGCAAACGTCAAAAATTAGTCAAGAATCTGATTGCCGAGGCAATACGATACGATCTTGACGGAATTAACATTGATTTTGAGAACGTTAAAAAGGATTCCGGCGAGGATTTTATACAGTTTGTAAGGGAACTTGGAATTATGTGCCGCAATAATGGAGTTGTTTTGTCTATAGACAATTACCCGCCTGCGGGAGGAATTTCGGCATATTATAATCGCAAAGAGCAGGCAGAGGTTGCTGACTATGTGATCACGATGTCATACGATGAGCATTATGCCGGCAGTAAGGAAGCCGGTCCGGTTTCTTCGATCAGTTATGTGACGAATTCCATACAGGAAGTAGGTGAGGAAGTCCCTGCAGAGCAGATGGTTATAGCATTGCCGTTCTATTCCAGACATTGGAAAGAGAAGACAAAGGGTGGGAAAGCAAAGTTATCATCCGAGGCGTGCTCTATGAAAGGTGCGCAGACTGTGCTTAAGGATTCTGGCAAAAAGGCAACTTGGGATGATGCAACAGGAATGAATTATGTAGAATATACAGAGAGTGGAACGGTTCATAAAATTTGGATCGAGGATGCAAAATCGTTGGAACTTAAGATGAAAGCGGTATCGGATGCGAATCTGGGTGGAGTTGCCTTTTGGAAATTGGGGTTGGAAGATGCCTCTGTGTGGAACATGATCGAGAAGTATGTGAAACATTAATTGGGATTCCTATCATTAGTACGTTTTTTGCTTCATAGATATGTATAGAATAATGGCGGAGGATGCCACAATGTGGTCTGCATATGAATAATGTATCTTTTTTGAAGCAATGGGGGAAGAAATACGGAATTGGAATTATTGTTGGTTTGTTAATGTCTGTTGGTTTTTTGGTGATGGATGCAGATCGGTGGATCGGTATGCATACATTGAATCAAAAAACAGCAAAATACACTGTTGTGATCGATAGTGGTCACGGAGGAGTAGATCCGGGTAAGATTGGCGTTGATGGTGTATACGAAAAGGATATCAATCTGGCAATAGCAAAACAATTGCAAAAGGTATTGGAACGCAATGACTGTCAGGTGATAATGACACGTGAGGCGGATCAGGGATTATATGAGGAATCTGATACGAATAAGAAACGCGCAGATATGGCGAAACGTGTCAGCATTATGAACGGGTGCGATGCGGATGTTGTTGTCAGTATTCATCAAAACAGCTATACAGATGCGACATCGAGAGGGGCGCAGGTGTTTTACCAGGCAACCTCTGAAAGCGGCAAACAGTTGGCCACTAAGATCCAAGAAACGTTGAAACGAGATGTAGCACCCGATAATCGCAGACAGATCAAGGCAAATGCGGATTATTATCTGCTGAAAAATACAACGAGCACAATGGTAATTGTGGAATGTGGTTTTTTGTCGAATCTGCAGGAAGCAAAGCAGTTACAGGAAGCAGAGTATCAGAAAAAGGTTGCACAGGCAATTGGAATGGGGGTATTGTATTATTTAGGGGAATCTGGGGAAACTAAGCAAAGAAAAGAGGATTCAAATGGAGACGAAAATACTGCAGGTCAATCCGGAGCAGTTTGGCGATGAGGAGTTGCAGGAGGCATGTCAGGTACTTCGGAACGATGGCTTGGTGGCGTTTCCGACAGAGACGGTATATGGTCTTGGAGGAAATGCATTACATAAAGAAGCTGCTAATCATATATACGCGGCCAAGGGAAGACCGTCCGACAACCCATTGATCGTACATATCTCAGAGGTAAAAAGTTTATATGAACTGGCGGCGGATGTCCCGGAAGCGGCCAAAAAGCTTTCGGAAGCATTCTGGCCGGGACCGCTTACGATGATTCTGCCAAAAGCAGATATTGTGCCTAAATCAACAACAGGTGGTTTGGATACGGTTGCAATACGAATGCCATCGCACCCGATTGCTAAAGAATTGATTCGGCAGTCTGGAGTATATATAGCAGCACCGAGTGCAAATCTATCCGGCAGACCGAGTCCGACCAAGGCAGAGCACGTTATCGAGGATTTGTCGGGGCGTATTGATATGATTATTGACGGCGGAGAAGTGGGAATTGGTTTGGAGTCAACGATCGTGGATCTGACAGGGGATGTGCCAATGGTGCTTAGACCTGGTTATATTACATTGGAGATGCTTCGAGAAGTATTGGGAAATGTAGAAGTTGATCCGGCAGTGCTCAGCCGAGAAGTTAAGCCGGGGATTGTAGCAAAGGCGCCGGGAATGAAATATCGACATTATGCGCCGAAAGGTCAATTGACGATTGTAGAAGGAGAAACAAAACAGGTCGTTGCGTCTATCTTACAGATGGTACATGATAAACAAAAGGAGGGATACAAGGTAGCAGTGATCGCTGCACAGGAGACAGCGAACTGTTATCCAAGTGGTATTGTTTATAGCATTGGTTCTAGAAAATGTGAGGGATCTATTGCTGCGGGGTTATATGATATATTGAGAGAAATGGATCATTTGGGGGCTGAGTATATCTTTGCAGAAAGTTTTGAGGATGATAATTTGGGACAGGCTATTATGAACCGGATGCTCAAAGCTGCTGGGTATCACATAGTTAAGGCGTGAAAGGAGCGTAACACGATGAGACCATATGACAAAATATTTTTTGTATGCACATCCAACACGTTGCTAAGTCCCATCGCAGAAGGGATCTACCGTTCGGAGGCGGCTGTTTATATGCCGGAGCCATATTCGAGAGGACTGGTTGTATTATTTGAGGAGCCGATCAGCCCAAAGGTAAATCTTTTGCTTAGTAAGCATGAGATGACGCCGGGAAATCATTCGCAGTCAATGCAATTGCAGAAAGAAGAGTTAACTGATAAAACATTGATCCTAACAATGACATTTCCGGAGAAGGTACAATTTTTGGAAACGTATGGAGATGGTTATGCGGTTTATACTTTGGGGGAATTTGCCGGAGTAGAGACGGATGTGTCAGATCCGTACGGAGCGGAAGAGGAAGCATATGAAAAATGCTTTGAAGAGATTGCGGAGAGAATCAGACTTACAATACACCGATTGGAGGAGGAAGAAAAAGATGATAGCATTGGGTAGTGATCATGGTGGATACGGCTTGAAACAGGAAGTGAAAGCATATCTGGAAGGGAAAGGAATTCCGTATAAAGACTATGGGTGTCTGGATGAGTCGCCATGCGATTATCCGGTTTATGCCAAGGCAGTTGCCAAGGCAATAGTAGATGGAGAATGTGACAAGGGCATTTTGATCTGTGGTACAGGCATTGGGATTTCTATCGCTGCGAATAAGGTAAAAGGTATTCGTGCGGCAGTTTGTCATGATACATTTAGCGCACAGGCAACGAGAGAACATAATGACGCCAATATTCTTGCTATGGGGGCACGAGTGGTTGGACCGGGTCTTGCACTAAAGATCGTTGATACGTTTTTGAATACTGAATTTTCGGGAGAAGAAAGACATGTAAATCGTATTCGTCAGATAGAAGATTAAAGAATCCTTTGTTAAGAGTATTCGACGGATAAGGGATCCGCGAAATTTCTGTAAAGAGTATTCGTCAGATAGAGGATCCGCAAAATTTTTGTAAAGAGTATTCGATGGATAAAGGATCCGCAAAATTATAGAAATAGTATACTTGTATACTTTGTCTTGACACTCTGAGAATCAAGGCGTAAAATGAAGTTCAAATAATGTATTTCGATTGAGGCAGACGCAGTTTGTCTGAAACGGATATTAGGAAAGGAAGTAATAATATGGCAAAGAAAGACATTGATTGGAACAATCTTGGATTTGGTTATGTAAAGACAGATAAGCGTTATGTATCCAACTTCAAGAATGGCGCATGGGATGATGGTGCCTTGATTGAGGATGACCAGATCACCATGAGCGAGTGTGCCTGTGTATTGCAGTATGCGCAGACAGTATTTGAAGGATTAAAGGCATACACAACAGAGGACGGTCATGTCGTGTGCTTTCGCCCTGACTTAAATGCGCAACGTTTAGCACAGTCTGCAGCAAGACTTGAGATGCCGGTATTCCCGGAGGATCGTTTTGTGGAGGCTATTGCTAAAGTAGTTGAGGCAAATATAGATTATGTACCACCATATGGATCTGGAGCAACCTTGTACATCCGTCCATATATGTTTGGTAGTGATGCTGTTATCGGTGTAAAACCGGCGAGTGAATATCAGTTTCGTGTATTCACGACTCCTGTAGGACCATACTTTAAGGGTGGCGCAAAGCCAATTACTATCCGTGTTTCGGATTTTGACCGTGCAGCACCTCATGGAACAGGTAATATCAAAGCTGGTCTGAACTATGCAATGAGCTTGCATGCAATTGTAGATGCACATAAGAATGGCTTTGATGAGAATATGTATTTGGATCCTGGTACACGTACTAAGGTCGAAGAGACCGGTGGAGCTAACATTCTTTTTGTAACCAAAGATAATAAATTAGTTGTACCAAAATCAGATAGTATTCTTCCATCTATTACAAGACGTTCATTGGTAACAGTGGCTAAGGATTATCTTGGATTAGAGGTTGAGGAGAGAGAAGTTCTGTTTGAAGAAGTGAAAGACTTTGCAGAATGTGGACTTTGTGGTACAGCAGCCGTTATTTCTCCGGTTGGAAAGATTGTTGATCATGGTAACGAGATATGCATGCCAAGTGGTATGGATGAGATGGGACCGATCATGACAAAATTACGTGAAACATTGACTGGTATCCAGATGGGTCATATTGAAGCACCAGAAGGATGGATCAAGGTTATCAAGTAATAAATACATAAAAAGTGATAGGGGCCAATGGATTCATTCTGTTTCTGTTATGTGAGCAGAGACAGAATGTGATCCGTTGGCCTTTTGTTGTTTCGTGTCATGCTGATATAGCGTGATCCGTTGACTCTTTATTATTCTGAGATATGCTGATAGGTTTTTAAGTTTTGTTTCGCAACACTAAAGAATACCGTCTGTTTGCTTTAAGAGGATCAGTTTGTCACCGGGAGTGACAGCATCAGACTCTAATTCATTGATTGTGCGAATGTCATTTGTGGTGGTGCGGAACAGTTTGGCAATATCCCATAGTGTATCGCCGGTTTGTACTACATAACAAACTAATCCCGGCATTTGTTGAAAGGTTTCCATGTCAATTTCATGCTCTTCAATGTCAGTCACAACGTCGTTACAGCATTCAGTGAAGACGAGAACACAGAGATTTAATACAAGTTTAGCTTCCAGTTCTTCACGGTCGAGCATGAGTACATTGATACTGCTGATGTCGGTCTGCAGTTCGTAATCATCTTCCGGAGAAATGCCGCGTACTTCAATGGTATGTTGAAAAGGAATGCTTGCCTGCAATACGTTTAGCGGATGCAGATCATCTTCGGTGATATATAGGATATCCAGTTCTACTGCACCTTCGATAGAGATACCATCTGTGACAATGGTTTGTTCATCAATTTGGATCGTTCCGGTAGCGTTGCATATTTGCAAAATGTTGTCCTTTTCGGGATCGACTTTGATGTGGTCCGAAACACGTACTGCACTCTGATTTTTGAGCAATAATTGTTTGGCATGCGAATTGCTCTTAGTCAAACGAAGATCACAGGAGGTGGAGTAGGCGTCCTGCAAGCAGTCGAAATGTTCTTCTTCATAGAACTTGATATCCAGCAGCAAAGAAAGTTCTACATCAAAGATGCGCATTTCGCCGTCTTCATCGCTGCGGCATTCCAGCGATTTTTTGCCGGGAACAATTTCAATATCAGCAACCATATCTTCGTGGCAGCCACTACAAGAGACGATGCCGTCAAATGGCAATTCAGTTTCAAAATATTCCAAATTGCGCTCATCATCTTCGGGGGTGTATAAAACAAATATCAGAAGATCGCCGGTGATCCGAATACCGTCATCAACGAGCCTTGTTGCAAGACCCTGCGTGGATAGCTCATAGTACAATACATTTTCACAACTTGGTTTTCCCTTCGGCAGCGAGGTTTCATCTTTGATCCGAAACAGATCTTTTTGGTGGGAGGTCATTGTGGTAACGGACATAGGTGCCAGTTGTTGTTCAACACCGGCCGGCGGGGTGGGATCGCCCATCTCTGCCTGTACTGCATCGTCCGAAACAATGCCGGTTCCGATGGCGAGTATGTGTTCCTCTTCCTGGCAGCAATGAAGACTTAGGATTGCACGAACGCTGATCTTGCGCGAGTTGATGAGACTGGCTCGGCAGTCCTCCAAATCATAATGACAGTGAACTTCCAGATCTGGGTTGGCGTTCTCTAAATTGATGCTTTCCTCAAAAGGAATCTGTCCCTGCATAGTATGTATTTGGCGAAAATCCACGTTGCTTAAATAAAGGAGGGAGAAGCTTAATTGACCACGAATGATGGCGCGATCTGTCTCAGCTGAGGTTTCTTGTACATGGATCTCCCCCTGGATTTTAATGATGTGTTCAATATCGGGCTTGCTGTCAGGTACATTAATGTCATCCTCGAGCGTCAACTGCATATCGCTGTGACAATTTTTCAGACTGGTGCGGATTTGCCTGGTCATGAGTTTCATAGGTGCTTTCTCCCTTTCCTGCATTGAAATCAATTTGCGTCCGCAGAACACTATTTTGCGGCAAGTGTCTTATGCGGAAACTATTACTATTCTCATTGTATGCATCCGGAGTGTAAAATAGACAATATATTTGGGGTCTTGTGAAAAGATTATGATTGCGATACACTGTAGGCATGAGTATACAGAAAAGAGGATGACTATGAAATCTACAATTACATTTACAAATAATATCACGGTAGAAAATTATAATGCACTGCGTGCGGCAGTTGACTGGATACAAGTCACAGAAAAACGTGCATCTATTGCATTGCAGCACTCTTTTTATTTGTGTGTTGCGATGGATGGAGAACGTCCTGTAGGAATGGCGCGTATTGTCAGTGATGGTGGATATACATATTTTATTACGGATGTCATTGTGCATCCGGACTATCAAGGGTATCATATTGGGACAGAACTGATCAGCAGGGTGTTGGATTACATTCAGAAAGATGTGATGGACGGTGAAACGGTTATGGTCAGCCTGATGGCAGCATATAAAAGGGACAGCTTTTACCACCGCTTCGGGTTTCATAGCCGTCCCTTTGGAAATCACGGATCAGGAATGTCTATGTGGGTTTCACGCGACATTTCCGGTAAGATCATTACTGCGTAATGCTTGCTTATGACAAGTCCGTTACTGCCTAATGTTTGCGCATAGTAACGGCATGCTCCGCTACCGCCTGACGCTTTATTATACAAATTGATTCCTGGCAGGATCATATTGATAATCAATTCCGGCAAGTGTTTTGCACAAGGTTTCCTGCTCAATACTCAGGGACTTGCACATTTCCTCCAAAGAGGGATAGAAGTCCCTAAGCTGGGTGTTGACGTAACTGAGTAATATCATTGGATCGTTTGGTAGTGCCATAGTTTCGTTATCCTCATTTCTGTTTTCTGTTCAGACGGCGGTTATGCTTACGCGCCTCATTGATCAATCCCACGATTTTTTCAATGGAATTATTCAACTGACTTTTGTCCATGGCGTGAATATATTGTTCTCGGTTCGTGTACACGTCATTTACCGTCTTCAGCAATAATTCGTTGGTCACATCTTTTTCCTGTATTA
>ENA-OPNB01002279-OPNB01002279.1-human-gut-metagenome-genome-assembly--contig:-NODE-2279-length-11261-cov-2.837676_pt1 | contig 11261 bp, 10 predicted proteins | sample MGYA00241528_ERZ501754 | MGnify/ENA primary metagenome ERZ501754 (study PRJEB25962, sample SAMEA2042646) | human gut metagenome | biome: human gut; feature: human-associated habitat; material: faeces... | reverse complement strand
CAGCCTCGTCGCGGAGTAGGAGAAGGAGATCGCCGACCGCGAGGCCGCCGATGGCGTAGCCGTCACAGTCGAGCTTTGCGATCTCCTTCATGTGCCAGATGCGAAGATCTTCGAACGTCGCACCCTGATTGATGCCAAATAACATCTGCTGCGGGTTGACCGTATCTGACAAGGTATTCAGCTTGTCATGCTCGATCTTGCAGCGCTCCAGCCAGCGCAGCGTGCGCTCACAGGATGCCTTCGCGTACTCGTAGCGTGCCGGGTTTTCCACGCACTCGTCGAAGGCCATCGCAATGTCGCTGCCGAGATTCGACTGAATGCGCATGCTCTCCTCCGGCCCCATGAAGATGCGCCGGCCGTCGAGGTGCGAGGCGAATGTCACGCCCTCTTCTTTGATTTTTCGCAGGCCCGCAAGGGAAAATACTTGAAACCCGCCGCTGTCGGTCAGGATAGGGCCGTCCCAGTGCATAAACTTGTGGAGGCCGCCCATTTGGCGCACCACATCGTCGCCGGGGCGCAGATGCAGGTGGTACGTGTTGGAAAGCTCGATCTGACAGCCGAGGTCTTTTAAGTCCAGCGCGCTCACGCCGCCCTTAATGGCCGCCTGCGTGCCGACGTTCATAAAAACCGGCGTCTGCACTTCCCCGCCGTGCGCGCATTTGAACTTACCGCGCCGAGCCTTGCCCTCGTATTTAATCACTTTGAACATAGTCTTCCCCCGTTTCAGGAAACGAACATAGCGTCGCCAAAACTAAAAAATCTATAACGTTCTTTTACCGCCTCTTCGTAGGCATGCAGTACGTGCTCGCGGCCCGCGAGCGCCGAGACCAGCATGATGAGCGTAGACTGCGGCAGGTGGAAATTCGTCACGAGTGCATCCATCACCTTGAAGCGGTAGCCCGGGTAGATGTAGATGCCCGTCCAGCCTGCGGACGGCTCCATGTGTCCGTCCTCCTGTGCCCAGCTCTCGAGCGTGCGGCACGATGTTGTACCGACGCAGATCACGCGTCCGCCGCGTGCCTTCGTCTCGTTGATGAGCGTCGCCGTCTCAGGCGGGATAACGCAGTATTCGCTGTGCATATCGTGCTGCTCGATGTCGTCCTCCTTGACAGGACGGAACGTACCGAGGCCGACATGCAGCGTCACATAGCCGATGTTCACGCCCTTTTCCTGAATTTTTTCCAGCAGCTCCGGCGTAAAGTGCAGGCCCGCCGTCGGCGCGGCGGCGCTGCCGTTGACCTTAGAATAGACGGTCTGGTAGCGCTCCTGATCCTGTAATTCCTCCTTGATGTAAGGCGGCAGCGGCATCTTGCCAAGGTGTTCGAGCACCTCGAGGAAAATACCCTCAAAGTCGAATTTCACCATGCGGTTGCCGTCAGGTAACACGTCCACGACCTCCGCTTTGAGCTCGCCGTTGCCGAACTGCATCTTTGCGCCCTTGCGCAGGTGCTTGCCCGGCCGCACGATGCACTCCCACGTCTTGTTGCCGCGGTCGATGAGCAGAAGCACCTCGCACGCGCCGCCGCCCGGTAGGCGCTGGCCCAAAAGGCGCGCCGGCAGCACGCGGGAATTGTTCAAGATCAGGCAGTCGCCGGGGTTCAAAAAGTCCGGCAGCTCATAAAAATGGTGGTGCGAGAGCTCACCCGTCTCCTTGTCAAGGCACATCAGGCGCGATTCGTCGCGCTTTTCGAGCGGCGTCTGCGCGATCAGCTCCTCAGGCAGGTAATAATCAAAATCTTTTGTCTTCATGTTGTTTCTCTTCCCTCATCGGATGCTGACATCCGTGTAGTAAAACTGCAAAATATCGCGGTAGGAATAGCCGAGGTTCGCCATCGAGTACGCGCCCCACTGGCTCATGCCGACATTATGTCCGTAACCGCTGCCGGAGATCACAAAACTACCGCTCCCCGACGTTGTCGTCCGCTGCTCAAGCTGCGATGTGCCGCTCGACGTGATGACGTACACGTTGCCGGACAGCGCCGATCTCTTTCCGCTGCTATCGACTGCACTGGCCGCGCTCAGAGCGACACTCTCGCCCGTGTCATTCACGCTATAAGCGTTCTCGCTCCCGCCGCCGCCGATCGTAAAGCGCTGGCTGCGCAGATTCAGCAGCGACCGGCAGGCTTCGCGCACGATGGTCTTGCTGCCGCTTGTGCCGGTAAAAGTGATGGAATAGACATTGCCCGTATCGGTATAGGCCGAGACATAGGCGTTTTTCACCGTGCCGATGCCATAGCCGCGGTTGTTGAGAAGCGTTGTGAGTTCCGACGCGGTAAACGTCGTCGACCAGTTGTACCGTGGGATGATCGAGGCGATCTTGCCCTCATAGGGGTCGATCTTACCTTTGAGATAGCCGACGTCATTGCCCCAGACGTTCAGGCTGTCCTCGCTCGCGCCGCCGTTGCTTGAATAATACACAGCCTCCTGCACGAGTCTTCCGCTGTAGTAGAGGAACTCCCCCGCCGTCTGGTCGACCGCAGCATCGGAATTCGCACCGCTCGCCGCCGTGCCCTGATAGACCTGGCAGTGCGTCGTCGCGCAGATGTCAAAGCCCTGCGCGCGATGCTTCGTCTGACAGACCGCGTAGGTGCGCGCACAGACCGCCTGCGCCTTGAGCGCCTCGACCGGCCAGTCCTTGCTCATTTCCCAGGGAATGACGCATTTGACATAGTCCTCGAGATCCACCACGTTGATGACATTGATGTTCCCGCCGCTCACGCGCTGGTATTCAAAGCCGCCGTAGTAGCGGTAGCCGCGGAACCACGTGACCGTCTTTTCACGCGTCTCGATCGGCAGGATGCCGAGGTTTTCACTCCCGCCGCAGTCGAATTCAAAGAGGATCGTATCCGTTCCCGTCACGATGACCGTCACGCCCGTGCTGCTGCCGCCGACGGCAGTGCCGCCGTATTGGGCTGCCGCGGACCGCGCCGCACTCAGGCTCGTGTAGCTGCCAGCGCGCGCATAGAACGCGCCATCCTCGTAGGCAGCGAAGCCGCCGCTGTACTGCGCCGCTGTGCGCGACGCGTCGTCGTAATCGTAAAACGTGCCGGAAAGCTGCACGTGATAGGTCGTATCCGTCGTCACCGTGATCTTTTCATACAACTGCGGCAGTGCGCCCAGCTCTTCAAAGCTGCCGTCCGCATCAAAATACCCCAGCGCGTAGCCGCCGAAGGCCGAATAATTCTGAAGGTTCGCCGCGCTCATCGCGTCCGAGCCGTACTTGAGCCCCACGCGGAGCGGCTCACCGTCCGTTGCCTGCGCGAGCGTGCACAGCGAAAGGCACAGCAGACAGGAAAGCAGGAACGTTCTGCACCATTTTTTCATAGTATCCTCCACAGCCATTTTTGCAGAAGCGATCGCTCTGCGCCCGGCTGAACATATCCATATGAATCGTATTTTACATTATACGACAGTTTCCCTCTGCTTTCAAGCAAAACTGTATCTCTTTTTGGCCGCCGCTCCCCCCCTACCGTTTTGGCGGTCAAGCGTCATGGAAAGGAGTCCTTTATGAAACCCTGTGTGTTTACCGGCAGCGCCGTCGCTATCGTCACACCGTTTTGCGGCGACGGTGTCGATCTCGAAGCCTTCGACCGTCTCATCGAGCGCCAGATTCAAGGCGGCACCGACGCCATCGTCGTCTGCGGCACAACCGGCGAGGCCGCGACGCTGAGCTACAATGAGCGCATGGCGCTCATTGAGCGCTGCGTGCGCACCGCCGACCGCCGTGTGCCCGTCATTGCGGGCAGCGGCACGAACAGCACCGCGTCCTCCATTGCGCTCTCCAAAGCCGCGCAAAGCGCGGGCGTCGACGCGCTGCTCACCGTCACGCCGTACTACAACAAAGCCTCGCAGAGCGGCCTTGTGCAGCATTTTTCCGCCATCGCTGACGCGGTCGATGTTCCCGTCATCCTCTACAATGTCCCCGCGCGCACAGGCATCGGCTGCACGGTGCAGACATATCAGGCACTCGCCAAGCATCCGAACATTGTCGGCGTCAAGGAAGCCAGCGACAACTTCGATCTTATTCAGGACACCCTCAACCTCTGCCCGCCGGGCTTCACCGTCTGGAGCGGTAACGACGGCTCCACCGCCATCATGGCTCTTGGCGGCAAGGGCGTCATCTCCGTCGCCGCGAATGTCGTCCCGCGTGAAATGCACGAGCTGACACAGCTCTGCCTGAAAAACCGTTTCTTAGAGGCAGGTGCGCTCCAGCTCAAGCTGCACGAGCTGATCCGTGCGCTGTTTTGCGAGGTCAACCCCATCCCCGTCAAGGCCGCCATGGAGCTCTTGGGCCTGTGCAGCGGCGAATTGCGGCTGCCGCTGTGCCGCATTTCCGAGCGTCATTTGGAACAGCTCTCGCATGCACTGGAACCGTTCCGTCCCGCAGTATAAGCTGATCTTATCTCTCGTTTGTGCAGCATTCATCGCGCATTCACTTTGCATCTGTATAATATTCATCGCGATATTCAGCGAATATTCGCCGTATTCATTTCACCGTTTTCCACCTTGTGTATTCAGTCAAAAAAGCAGGACTCTGCGCTGAAAACGCGCAGAGCCCTGTTTCACTTTTTCGTTTACGTTTTGTAATCAGCCTTGCTTACGCCTTCACGCGGTGGAAGACCTTCTTACCCTTGCGGACGATGACGCCCTCGCCCTCAAAACGTTCACGCGCAAGGCTCTCGTCGATGGAGGCGACCTTCACATCGTCGATCGTCACACCGCCCTGCTGGACCAAACGGCGCGCCTCACCGCGGGACGGGCACAGGCCGGTCGCGACCAGCATCGAAAGGACATTGATGTTGCCGTTTTCAAAGTCGGCATCCGTCAGCGTGCTCGTCGGCATGTTGGCGTTATTGCCGCCCGCGCCGAAGAGCGCCTTGGCAGACTCCTCCGCCTTCTTGGCCTCCTCTTCCCCGTGGACGAGTGCGGTGAGCTCGTAGGCGAGGATCTCCTTCGCGCGGTTGAGCTGGCTGCCCTCCCACTTATCCATCTCGTCGATCTGCTCGAGCGGCAGGAATGTGAGCATACGGATGCACTTCAAAACATCCTGATCGCCCACGTTGCGCCAGTACTGGTAGAAGTCGTAGGGCGTAGTCTTGTTCGGGTCGAGCCACACCGCGCCGCTCGCGGTCTTGCCCATCTTCTTACCCTCGGAATTAAGAAGCAGCGTGATCGTCATCGCCTGCGCGTCCTTGCCGAGCTTGCGGCGAATGAGCTCCGTGCCGCCGAGCATGTTGGACCACTGGTCGTCGCCGCCGAACTGCATGTTGCAGCCGTACTCCTGGAACATGTGGTAGAAGTCGTAGGACTGCATGATCATGTAGTTGAATTCCAGGAACGAAAGGCCCTTTTCCATGCGCTGCTCGTAGCACTTGGCGCGCAGCATGTTGTTCACAGAGAAGCACGCGCCCACCTCGCGCAGCAGCTCGATGTAGTTGAGCTTCATCAGCCAGTCGGCGTTGTTGAGCATCATGGCCTTGCCCTCGCCGAAGTCGATGAAGCGCTCCATCTGGCGCTTGAAACATTCGGCATTGTGGTCGATGTCGGCCTTGGTGAGCATCTTGCGCATATCGTTGCGACCCGAGGGGTCTCCGATCATGGTCGTGCCGCCGCCGATCAGGGCGATGGGCTTGTTGCCCGCCATCTGGAGTCTTTTCATCAGGCACAGCGCCATGAAGTGGCCGACGTGCAGGCTATCCGCCGTGCAGTCAAAGCCGATGTAGAACGTCGCCTTGCCGTTGTTGACGAGGTCGCGGATCTGCTCCTCGTCCGTCACCTGCGCGATCAGGCCGCGCGCTTTGAGCTCTTCATAAATTCCCATTTGTTGATTCCTCCTGTATTTCTATTTTACTTCATTTCGGACATTTTGAGACGCTTTCGGATAGCAAAAAAACGCCCTCTGTCCGTTTGGACAGAGGGCGAACAAATTCGCGGTACCACCTCTGGTTCGCCGTTTTCTCGCAAAAACGGCCTCACGGAGTGCCGACACACTCCCGCGCGATAACGGGCGCTCCCGGGGCGCTCCTACTAAAAAACTTCGTTCGGGCGCCGGCTCCGCGGTGTATTTCGGCACGTTTCCTCTCCTTCTTGCACCGGCCGAAGGCTCTCTGCGCAGGAAATCGCTGCTTACTTCTCCGCTTCATCACCGTAAACGCGGATATTGTAACGTAAAGAATCGGTCTTGTCAAGTATCAAGTATTCTGCGGATTGTAATACATCACGAGCTTGCACAGCCCGTCGCACAGGAGCGACAGGTTCTCCTCGTCGATCCCCGTCGCTTTCCGCGGCAGGATACAGCGGCCAAAGCCCTTGACCTTTTTGCATGCGCAGATGACCGTGCCGCCCGTGAACGCGCGGTTGTCCGAGGGATAGTGAACAAGTCCGTCGGTCTTCAAAAAGCAGGTCTTCTTCTCGCTGTTGCTGAACTGCTCAAGGATCGTGTCGAGCAGCTTGTCGTTCCAGCGGCTCATTTTCCCCGGCAGGATCAGCAGCTCGTCGCCCTCACCCACGCAGTCGAGCACGACGACGCTTTTCTATTTGAGCTCGGGGTGCGCGTGGATCAGGCGCTTGGCGCCCTTGCTCCCCTGCGTGCCACCGTCGAGGAACAGGAAACACACCTCGCCGCGGTAGCGCGGCGTCAGCGCCTTTGCGACCTCCAGCAACGCAACGACGCCGGAGGTGTTGGCATTTTTGTTGTTCGTCTCACTCTTGCCATATTTGGGGTAAAAGAGCGTCACGACCAGCAGCAGTAAAAAGAGAGGCAGCGTCATATTCGGCATGTTGAGCGCGAACGTCACGCCGAACGAAATAAGGAAGCTCACCGCCAGCGCCAGCAGCGGCATCAGCGCCTCGTAGAGCATGTACGTCGCCGGTCGCGTCGGGCAAATGAGCGGCGGCAGGACCTCGTGCACGCCGGTGTCGTAGTGCGCCGCGAGAACGATCTTTGCCTTCTCGATGTCGCCGACGACCACATTCGTCACATTGCCGCCCGCCGAGAGCGCCGACGTCCCGCTCTCGAGCTTTGGCGAATAGCCGAGCTCCTTGAGCGTGTAGACAAGCCAGGTGCGGAAGTCCACTTTTTCTTTTTCCTTGCGCCGCACCGGAAAATCCCGCTCGATGCGCTCAGCAAATTCGTTCATCTGATGTTCCTTTCTTCAAAAAAACGCCGCATCGCGGCGCTTTTCTCTGCCATGTGATTTTGCTTTACAGCAGTTGATTTTTAAAGTTCTCTGCCGCGCAGAGCAGTTCCTCCGCCCCTAAGAGCATCGTCTCGCTCGGGTGGTCTCCCCCGCTTAGGCGGGCGATCTCGCCGCGGCGCGCCGCGCGGTCGAGCGCGACGACCTTTGTGAGCGTGCGGCCGTTTTCCTCGCCCTTTTCCACGCCGAAGTGCGTGTCGGCCATCGCCGCGAGCTGCGGCAGATGCGTCACGCACAGCACTTGCCGTGTGCGCGAGAGCTTGGCGAGCTTTTCCGCCACGCGCTGGGCAGCCCTGCCCGAAACGCCGGTGTCGACCTCGTCGAACACCATCGTCATCACGCTGTCCTGCTCGGCCAGCACGTTTTTGAGTGCCAGCATGATGCGCGACAGCTCGCCGCCGGACGCGATCTTCTGGATGGGGCGCAGCGCCTCGCCCACATTGGCGGACATCAAAAACGCCACAGCGTCCACACCGTCCTCGCCCATGTCCTTTTCCTGAAAGTCGATGGCAAAGCGGAGCTTCGGCATATCGAGCTCGCGCAGTTCCCGGGAAATACGCTCCTCAAGCTCCTTTGCCGCCGCGTGACGGCGGTCGGAGAGGGCCTGCGCCGCTTCGCGCGCAGCCTTTTCCTGCTTTTTGAGCGTCTGCTCGAGCTGCTGCGCACGGTCGTCTGCATACTCGATGCGATCCAATTCCTCACGCGATTTTTCAAGATATGCAAGCATCTCCTCGACGCTTGAGCCGTACTTCTTTTTCAGCCGGTAAAGCTGGTCGCAGCGCGACTCCACGGCGTCGAGCTCCTGCGGAGAAAAGTCGTATTCATCCTTCTTATCGCGGATCGTTTCGGCAAGGTCATACGCTTCACAGCGCAGCGCTTCCAAGCGGTCCGAGAGCGTGATGAATTCATCGCCGAGGCTGCGGAGTGAACGCAGCGCATCCTCCGCCTCCTTGATAGCGGACACCGCGCCAAGGCCCTCGTCCCCACCGTTCAGGCAGGCGTCCGCCTCGGAGATGGCGGAAATGAACTTTTCGCCGTTGCGCAGAATATTGCGGCGGGCAAGGAGCGTCTCCTCCTCCCCCTCCTGCAAGTCCGCGCGCTCGAGCTCACCGATCTGATGGTGCAGCATGTCGACACGGCGCGCTTTTTCGGCCTCGTCCATCTTGAGCGCGTCGATCGCGCGGCGCGTCTCTTTCATCACGTCATAGCGCGTACAGTACGCTGCCAGCTCATTTTCCACGCGGCCAAAGCGGTCGAGGTAGACAAGGTGCTGCTCTTCGTCGAGTAACTGCTGTCCGTCGTGCTGGCCGTGGATATTGAGCAAGCTCGCGCCGATACGCTTGAGCTGCGCGACCGTCACCGGCCGTCCGCCCACGCGGCAGACGTTTTTGCCGTCACCGTACAGCTCGCGCTGCAATAAAAGCGTTCCGTCCTCCTCCGGCGTAAAGCCGTTTTCGGCGAGCCCCGGCAAATCTGCCGGAACTGCGCTGAACGTCGCGCTGACGAACGCCTTCTCCGCACCCGTGCGGATGAGCTCGCGCGATGTGCGCTGGCCGAGCACCGCGCCGAGCGCGTCGATCACAATGGATTTGCCCGCGCCGGTCTCGCCGGTGAGCGCGTTGAACCCGCGGCCAAACAGAATGTCCGCCCGCTCAATGATGGCGATATTTTCAATGTGCAAAAGCTCAAGCATCGCTCATTCTCCTGCAAAATTTTGTTCTTACTTGGTCTGGCGCTGTCTCTGCATGTCCTCGATCTCCGAGCAGAGCTCGGCGGCGGACTCGTTTTCGCGCATCACGATCAGCACCGTGTCGTCACCCGCGACGGTGCCGACCTTGGCGGAGATATCCATCCCGTCGAACGCCGCGCCGGCTGCGGGTCCGAGACCCGCCATCGTCTTGATGAGCACCAGATTCTGCGCGCAGTCGACCGAAACGATGCTCTCGCGCAGGATGGTCTGCAGGCGGTCAGCCAGATTCAGGCGCATCTTCTGCGTCGAAACGGCGTAGCGGTAGGTGCCGTTGCCGGTCGGCTCCTTAATTAAGTGGAGCTGCTTGATATCGCGGGAGATGGTCGCCTGAGTGCAGGAGATTCCCTCCTTGCGCAGGCTGTCGATCAACTGCTCCTGCGTTTCGATCGCCGAAGCGGCAATGATCGCAAGGATCTTTTCCTGTCTTTCATTCTTCATTGCTGGTTCCTCCCATCAACATTTTCTTTTGTAAGATCTCGCAGAAACTGCGTTTGCTCAGTCGAACGAGCTTGGTGTCGAATTTCGAGCGGCGCACTTCAATACTGTCGCCGCTGCGCAGTGAGAATGCGCGCCCGCCGTCCACGCTCAAAAGGACGGGCTTGTAGCTGTTTTTTTCCGTCTGCACGGTGATGACCCGCTCAGGCGAGAGCACGTAAGCGTTGGCGTGCACGCTGTGCGCGCAGATAGGCGAAACGATGAAGTTCCGCGCCGTCGGCTCGACCACAGGGCCGCCCGCCGAGAGCGAGTAGGCCGTCGAGCCCGTCGGGCTCGCGACGATGACACCGTCGCCCGCCACGTCCACGAGCTTCCCCTGCTCGGTAAAAATTTGCAGCCGGATCACGCGCGAGATGTTGCCGCGCGCGATGAGCGCTTCGTTGAGCGCAAGGTTCGAGTAGATGACCCGCCCGTCGCGCTGGACGCTCACATCGAGCATCATGTGGCTCTCGATCTCATACTTTCCGTCGCACAAATCGCGCAGACGCGAAAGGTCTTTGCTTTCGAGCTCGGCCATAAAGCCGAGGCTGCCGAGGTTGACGCCCAGCACCGGGATATCGCGGTGCGCGGCGGTTTTGGACAGGTGCAGGATCGTACCGTCGCCACCGAACGCGATGATCATGTCCGCACCGCGGATCTCCTGCTGAAGCGGCTCAATGTTGAGCCCGTAGCCCTCCGGCGGCTCCTGATTGCGAAACGGCAGGCACACAACATTCGGGCAGCCAACCTCGTCGAGCACGCGCTTGGCCTCCTTCGCGACGCGAAGCTGCGCGTCGCGGTAGGGATTCGGGCATAAGATGACTTTTCTCAGCATCCCGCGCCCTCCTTCCCGTGGTCGAGCGCCGCGTGTGACTGCTCCACAAGACCCTGGAGGTCAAACGTCTTCTCCACCCAATCGCCGCTTTCGAGATACCCGAGGTATTCGATGTTTCCCTCGGGTCCGCGGATGGGAGAGAATGTGATATCAAGCACCGTAAAGCCAGAATCCTTTGCATGTGTCAGGAAGTTTTCCAGCACCTCAAGGTGTACGTCCGGGTCGCGGACGACGCCCTTTTTCCCCACCTTTTCGCGTCCCGCCTCAAACTGGGGCTTGATGAGGCAGGCGACATGTCCGCCCTCTTTTAAGACGCGGTGCACCGCAGGCAGGATCAATTTCAGTGAAATAAACGACACGTCGATGCTGGCAAAATCCAGCTCGTCAGGAATCTGGTCGCGGTCGAGATAGCGCGCGTTCGTGCGTTCCATGCACACAACGCGCTCGTCGGAGCGGAGCTTCCAATTGAGCTGTCCGTAGCCGACGTCGACGGCGTAGACCTTTGTCGCGCCGTTTTGCAGCATACAGTCGGTAAAGCCGCCCGTGGACGCGCCAATGTCCATGCAGACCTTGCCGTTGGGGGTAAGCGGGAAGCACTTCATGGCCTTTTCCAGCTTCAATCCGCCGCGGCTGGCGTAGGGGTTCGACTTGCCGCGGATTTCCAGCTCGTCCTCCGGCTTAATCAGCTCCGACGCCTTGTCGATGCGGCGCGTGCCGACGTACACCTCGCCCGCCATGATGCTGACCTGCGCCTTCGTGCGGCTTTCGCAAAGCCCGCGTTCCACCAGCGCTACATCAGCCCGTTGCTTTTCGCTCATTGATGCTTTTCTCCATTCTTCAGCGCGATGACGATGCGCTGGGTCATCAGTTCCGGCGTCAATCCCAAGTATTTCAGCAGCTGATCACGCCGCCCATGCTGCACGAAGGTATCCGGGATGCCGAAGGACAGCATCGGCGCGGGCAGCCCTTCGCCGGACAGGAACGCGCAGACCACGCTGCCGAAGCC
>ENA-OPNB01002252-OPNB01002252.1-human-gut-metagenome-genome-assembly--contig:-NODE-2252-length-11372-cov-2.248211_pt1 | contig 11372 bp, 15 predicted proteins | sample MGYA00241528_ERZ501754 | MGnify/ENA primary metagenome ERZ501754 (study PRJEB25962, sample SAMEA2042646) | human gut metagenome | biome: human gut; feature: human-associated habitat; material: faeces... | reverse complement strand
GCAAAGGTCTGCAACACCTCTATCACCAGTTCAAATCTGGTTGGCGCCTCTTATAAAAAACACCCGGAATATTTATTTCCGGGTGTTTTTATTAAAGAATACAAGAAAAGCTGCCGGTGGCAGCCTCTCGTATATTATTTCATTATAATTGAATTTTCTTTAACATATGATCGACGAATACTTTTGCATGCTCCACATCCAGATCATCCGGATGAGTAAGTGCAAGATCGAAATTCTGGATAAAACGGTCGATCTGGTCGCTATTCTCGTCAGTTCTCATGGATTCATACTTCATACGTACCTTCTGCGGCATTTTTCCCTGACAGATAAAATATCCAAGATAATCGTTGTCTGCTTCGATCCAGGCACTGACGCGTCCGGCAATATCCTTATAATATTCCGGAGAATCCCCCATTCCGCAAGTTCCGAATAAAGCGATCTGTTTGCCGCTTAAGTCACTTAAGAAGTCACTGACCTTCATACTGCAGCTTCCGCGGTGCACGCAGAATCCGATGAAGTAGACATTGGCTTCCGGAATTGTCTTATCTGTATCGATATCGATCAGATCTTTGGAATTGCCGGGAAGGCGCGAGAAGATAGATGCAGCAATTTTCTTTGTATTTCCGGATTCACTCTGATATAAAACAAGATAATCCAACATAAGAATTCCTCCTTTTTGCGTTTGCTGATGGTCACAATTTATTGTACATCTGGATTACATTGAAATTTCATGAGTTACATATAATGGCCGCCGCTGTAACCGCCCGGGGCACCGCAGCACATTCCGCCGCTGCAGCATAAGTTGCAGACGATGTTGGCAATACATAATTTTACACACCAGTCGCTTCCGCCGCCGAAGGTGGTGGTATACGGATTCTGGCGTTGGCGGTACCAGCTTCCGCCACTTTCAAACTGGTTAACTAACATCTGGTATTGATAGTTGGCTGGTTCCATGCGGAGCGCTTCTTTGGCATGCTGAAGGGCCGTTGCATTGTTGCCGAGACCGGAATTGGCAATCGCACTGTAGTAATACCACTGGGCAGTATGCTCGTTGATTCCATTTAATACGTTCATTGCTTCCTGATACCGGCCGTTGTTGATGAAGTTGGCAGCAGCTCTTAAGTGAAGATCCTGCTCACTTTCCTGACCTGCATTACCGGTCTGTCGGTATTCTCCGTAGAAGCCGCGGAACGGACCATATCCGTTCTGGCTATATGGACCGTAATTCCCGGAAGAGCCGTATTCCCGCTCTTTCATGATCTGCTGATAGGCCTGCTGGACTTCTTTGAATTTCGCCTCTGCCTGATCCTTGTTCGGATTATTGATATTGGCATCCGGATGATATTTTCGGCTGAGGTTACGATATGCTTTTTTTATCTCGTCATCAGAAGCATCACGGGATACTCCTAAGACACTATATGGATCTGTCATTGTTCTTGATCTCCTGTTGTTGAATTATCTGTGTCAGGATGTGGATTATCATTCGTGGTTCTACCGGCAGTGGAATTGCCGTCAGCAGTATCTGCAGCGTTGTGTGTATTCTTGCCGGCGAGTCTTTCGGATGTTACGGCAGTGTATCTGCTCCATACTCCGGAATAGAGAACGTTCCGCAAGATCTCTGCATGCAGCAGTATCGGAAGCTGTTCGAATTCCCTGGAGCATTCCGACATCATAAGCGTCAGAAGGCTGCGGCAGTCATCTGCAAATGCAGGATCGTCCAGGTATGCCTTCTTGAATGGATTATAGCTGCCGGATTTGATGTCTTTTTCGACATCATCGTAGGCATCCATCAGATAGATGAATTTTCCGAGGAAGAATCCGATCTTACGAAGAGAGGATTCCCATTCATCGTGGCGGTATGCAAAAATCTCAGCCATGATATTGCCAAAAAGTCCGGACATAAGATCCAGATTCTGTTCATTTTCTGCCTCATATTTTGAGATTTGGGCGAGATTTTCTGAGATGACCTTACATTTTACGGGATATAATTTTTCAATCTTCTTTATCTTTGAATGCAAAAGTTTTGCGGCAACAAAAGCTTTCTTCCTGTGTTCGTCTGCCCAGTCATCTTCACACTTATAATAAGATAACAGCATGTTGATGGCTGCGGCATATTCAGTAAATTCATTGGTCTTTGCCGCATGCTTTTGCATGGGATGTGCAATACAACGGACCATCTCTGTCTTTGTGTCCGGTTCATAAAGACCGGTGAGCAGGATCACAAGAAATGTCATATCAAAGGATAAAGTCACCTGACCTCTTCTACCATAACATTCTTTTAAGACTTTGCATAGTCCACAGTAATAAGAATGATAGACATCATAATCTTTGAATTTCATCTCGGCTTTGTTGATAGAAATATAACCAAACATGGGAACTCCTTAGCTTCGTTTGATAAATCTGGTGTTACACTTCGGGCAGCGGATCTCAATCTTGCCTTTTCCTTTTGGAACACGGATCTTCTGTTTGCATGACGGACATTTGTAAATGTGGTGTGTCTTGCGCTGTGTTATCATGTTACGCTGCCTGTAGAAAAATGTCCGGATGCCGCGTGTCATCTGCAGATATTTCTGATTCTCAGCGGCTCGTTTGTAAGTATTTTTGGAAAACATCCGGAAATAAGAATAGATGATACCGGCCCATGCCAGCCAGGAAAGGATTCCCCGATGCGTCCATCCTGCAATCAGCATAAGGATCAGGGATCCCCAGATGGTAAATTTGCCAAAGGAATCAACACCATATCTTCCGTACATAAAACGTATAAATCTGTCTTTTAGTTTCAATTCATTCACCTCTTAAAATAGTACTTGCAATATACATTTAATCATACGCCGGGAATAGGAAAAATCAATAAACAGAGTATTAAAATTTCTAAAGATTTTAGATGAGAAAAGTGCAGAAACTGTGGTGGATGTGTTAAGATAAGAATGTTAATTTCGTAGAACAGGGTTGATAACGGGGAGGAGGCAGAATATGCAGAAGCTGACGGAGCTGATCAGAGAAGATATGAAACCGGCACTTGGCGTGACCGAGCCGGGAGCTATCGCATTTGCCGTGGCAAGTGCGAAGAAATATACGGAAGGTAAGATTGTAAATGTACATGTGGCATTGAATTCCGGTATGTACAAGAATGCATTTACCTGTGGAATTCCTAATTCGGAGAGATTCGGCAACTATTATGCGGCGGCACTTGGGGCGGTAGCGGCAGATGCGGAAAAAGGACTGGAATCGCTGGCAGATATCACACCGGAAGATGATGAGAAAGCGGCGCAGATGGTGAGCGACGGTCTGGTGGAAGTGGTTATGGATCATGTCGGATCCGAGATCACGATCGATGCCGTGGTGACAACGGAGAATAACCGGTGTAAGGTGATGATCCGGGATGCACATACGAATATCGTAAAGATAGAAAAAGACGGCATTGTAATATTTGAGACAGAAGATAAGATGTACAGGGAGGAATCCCGGAAAAAGCAGGCACGTCCGGTAATTCACGGATATTCCCTGGCAGAGATCCTGCGGTATGTAAATACAGTTCCGGTTGAAGAGATTGCGTTTATAGAAAAAGCGTATACGATGAATCTGGAATTATTAAAAGAAGGACTGGCTTCGGACAGGGCAGTGTTCGCAAAGAAACTTTATCGTGAGAATGGCAACCGGATCATATCCAGGGATGCGCTTAAGACTGCGCAATTACTGTGTAACGGTGCGATAGAGGCCAGGGTTCTGGGCCTTTCCAGACCGGCTATGAGCATTACCGGGAGCGGTGCACACGGGATCATTGCGACGATGCCGTTGTATGCGTACCGGCATGCCAATGAAGATAAGACGGATGATGAGACCCTGTGGAGAGCAACTGCACTCAGCTATCTGATCACGATGTATATCAAAGAGTACTCAGGAAGATTATCGGCATTTTGTGGATGCGGGATTGCAGCCGGAACCGGGATGGCCTGTGGACTGGCATATCTGCAGGGAGCGGATGGAGAAAAACATACAAAAGTGATTCAGAATATGGCAAGCGGTTTGACCGGAATGATCTGTGACGGAGGCAATCACGGATGTACGATGAAAGGGATCGTGGCAGTAGATGCAGCATTCCGTGCAACAGATATGGCAATGGATGATATCTGCATAGAAAATATTCATGGAATCAACGGCAGGACCCCGGAAGCAACTATGAAGTACATGGGAATGATCGCATCCCCTGGAATGACAGGGACGGAAAAGACGATCGTAGAGATTATGGAATCGAAAAAGTAAAGAAAATAGAACAGCACAGGGAGGGATCGAATCCGGAATGGGAAATGAAAATGCAGACAATGAAAGAAAAAAACATCACCGCGGAAGAAGGCGGAAGAAAAAAGGGAATATAATCGCCAATGTGATTCTTGTGATCGCACTGATCGTATTCTGTGTGTCGGGCTTTCAACTGTTTAAGATCGGAAAAGGTTATCTGGATGGAAGAAGTGAGTATGATAAAGTGCGGAAACTTGCGGTGACGGATGATAAGAATAAAAATGATAAAGATAAAAATCATAGTGAAGACGGAGATGATACATTTTCTGTTGATTTTCAAAAACTGCTGGAGATCAATCCGGATACGATCGCATGGATCAGATTCCCGGATGAGCCGAGTCAGATCAATTATCCGGTTGTTCAGGGAACGGATAACAGTAAATATCTGAAGAAAACATTTTCGTCTAACGAAAATACGCTGGGAGCAATCTTCCTGAATGTTGACAATCAAAAGGATTTTTCGGATAAAAACTCTGTAATATATGGACATAGAATGCGGGACGGTTCGATGTTCCGTCACCTGCAGGATTATGATACCCGTGAATTCTGGAAGAATAATCCATATTTTTACATATATACCGTTGATGGAAGAATTCTGAAATATCATATTTATTCGGCAGGACAGGTAGTCGACACTTCGGAATCGTATCAGACAACATTTGAAACAGATGAAGAATATCAGGAATTTTTGAATATGACGCAGAGTACTTCTCTGTATAATACCGGCGTGGAAGTGACAACGGCAGATACGATCGTTACATTGTCGACCTGTACCAGTGCCAGTGATAATCACCGGTTTGTTGTAAGAGGGGTAAAAGAGGAGGAGACGAAACAGTGATGAAGAAAGAATATACCTATGAAGTAGGAGATGTGGTAACAATGAAAAAGCCGCATCCATGTGGAAGTAAAGAATGGGAGATACTAAGGGTTGGAGCAGATTTCCGACTGAAATGTATGGGATGCGGACATCAGATCATGATCGCTCGCAAATTGGTAGAAAAAAATACAAAAGATTTGAAGAAAAAAGCTTGAAAAAATCGAGACTTTATGGTAACATAGGAACTCGTGATACAATAATTCTGTCCTAAAATAGAGACAGAAATCCTTGCTCCCACATAAGATGAGCGGGGGCCAAAAGACCAGAAGGAGGTGCAAGACGACATGAACAAATATGAATTAGCTGTTGTTGTCAGTGCAAAAATCGAAGACGACGAAAGAGCTCAGGTGATCGAAAAGGTGAAAGCATTAGTTGAACGTTTCGGTGGACAGATCTCTGACGTTGATGAATGGGGTAAGAAGAGATTAGCTTACGAGATTCAGAAGATGAAAGAAGCATACTACTATTTCATCCACTTCGAGTCTGATGCTGAGACTCCAAGCGAAATCGAGCAGAGAATTCGCATTATGGACAACGTTATCAGATTTTTATGCGTTAGACAGGATGCATAAGCAGGAAGTAGAGGTATAATATGAATAAAGTAATTTTGATGGGACGCTTGACAAGAGATCCTGAAGTAAGATATTCACAGGGTGAGAATTCTACAGCAATCGCAAGATATACATTAGCTGTAGACCGCAGATTCAGACGTAACAACGACGGAGAGCAGACAGCTGACTTTATCGGATGCGTTGCTTTCGGAAGAAGTGCAGAATTTGCTGAGAAATATTTCCGTCAGGGACTGAAGGTTATCGTAACCGGACGTATTCAGACAGGAAGCTATACCAATAAAGAAGGTCAGAAAGTTTACACAACAGATGTTGTTGTAGAGGATCAGGAATTTGCTGAAAGCAAGGCAGTAAGCGACGCAAATGCAGGAAGTTTCCGTGCGGCAGCTCCATCACCGGCTCCGGCACCAGCCACACCAGTATCTGATGCAGGTGACGGCTTCATGAACATTCCGGATGGAATTGATGAGGAATTACCTTTTAATTAGGCAATAGTACCATGCTGTGGTACTTGCCGCATTTCATTTTGTTGAAAGGAGAAACCAAAATGGCTTACGATAAAGGAAATCGTCCAGAAGGCGGCTTCAAGAGAAGAGGCGGCGGACGCAGAAGAAAAAAAGTTTGCGTATTCTGTGGTAAAGAGAATAACGAGATCGATTACAAGGATGTAGCAAAGTTAAGAAAGTATGTTTCCGAGAGAGGTAAGATTCTCCCGAGAAGAATTACAGGTAACTGTGCAAAGCATCAGCGTGCGTTAACAGTTGCAGTTAAGCGTGCACGTCACGTAGCAATTATGCCTTATACAACTGATTAATTTTGGTTAGTTTATAGGAGCGATCATTATGAGCTTCTGCGATATGCAGAAGCTCTTTTTTTCTTATTTTTTGACCACAATATCTATCAGCGGTGCGCCGCATCTCTTGCACGATAGTTGGAAGTATGCTAAGATAAAATGTACGCAAATATGTATGTTTAGGGACATTATGAAGATGTGTACTAATGATAATATATGTCTTGCAATTTAAAGGAGCAGCCGCAAATGAACCAAAAGACGAATAATAGAATGCAGATGTTGACTGCGATGGCAATTTTTATTGCAGCAGTATTTATCTGGGGGATTGTCCAGTGGCAAGCAACAGGTGTAAAAGAGCCAGCTGTACAGAAAGCACTGGCAACACAGAAAAAAGTGAATAACGTGTCCGATAAAAAGGTGAATATAGAGGCGTTAACAAAGATACTGCTTCAGGACATAAAATACGAAACGAAGCTTAATTTAATGGATGATAGCGTTGTGGAGGGAATCGTATCGTTGCAGAAAGATTCCAAAGCAGCTTTATATATGGGAGAAGGAACATATTCCGATGAAGTGCTGGTGGTCACCGCTTCCTCAGAAGAGAAAGCTAAGAAAGATCAGGGAGCAGTAGAACAACATCTCAAAGAGATGAAGCATTCCTTTGAAGACTATATTCCGAAACAGGCAGATAAGATTGAAAATGCGGTTATCATACGATGCGGAAAGTATGTTGTTGCTTGCGTTACAGATGACTATGAGACCGCCCAAAATAAGATCGTGGATGCATTCGAGGCGGATAAATAGTATATACGGAAGAGGTTAGGTATGGGAAGGTTTAGGAAAGGGAAGATAATTGGTTTGGCGGTGGCAGTATGCTTGATTGTTATTTGCGGAGTCCTGTTATGGCGGGCAAAGCCTCACAAGACAGAAGAAACTCTGGTTATTTCTCATGCGCTTAAGGAAGATAAAGGTTCTAATACAACACATAAAAAACAGGCTGAGAAGAACAGACAGACTCCGACAGCGATGCCGACAGCAACGCCGACAGCAACACCACAGGGTGGATATGCAGAAATTACGTCACATGACAAAATGAAGATATATGAGGACACGGCAACTGTTGTGATTGGAGATACCGGCTATGAACTTTATAACTATGTGCCATCCATTGCGTCTTCTTATGCAAAAGCAATTAATAAAGCGGCCAAACTGTATGGTTCTTCTGCAACAATTTATGACATCATTATCCCAACGAGTGTAGGAATCACCATGCCGGACAATAAATTAGCACATGTTAATTCAACACCGCAGGACAAGGCAATCAAGAAAATCTTTGCAAAGCTGGAAAAATCCGTGCAGACGATATCGTTGTATGATGCATTGATGCAGCACCGACAGGAGTATGTTTATTATCGTACAGATCATCACTGGACGTCCAAAGGGGCGTATTATGGATATGTGGGAATTTGCGAGAAACTTGGCATTTCACCACATGCGTTATCAGAATATGAGAAGAAGAAATTTGGAAGTTTTATTGGTACATATTATGGTGACACCAATGGCGATAAAAATTTTCGCAAAGATGAGCTGGCAGCTTATTACCCGGTGAGCGATAAGATCAGCATGAAATATCAGAACGAATCCGGCAAAATAGTGAATGGACATGTTATTGCGGACTCGTCGAAATATGGAATCAGCAACAAATATTTGGCATTTTTGGAGGGAGATAATGCGTATACGGTGATCACCAATAAGAACATCAAGGATTCTTCCAGTTGTGTTGTGGTGAAAGAATCGTTTGGAAATGCACTTGTACCATATTTGACCGATCATTTTTCCAAAATATATGTCATTGACTATCGTTATTGGAATGGGAAGTTATCACATTTGGTAAAAGACAAAAAGATACAGAAAATCTTTTTTATCAACAACATTTCCATGACGCGCAATTCGTATCTGGTTGGTAAACTTAATCAACAGATTCGCTGATCTTTGTATGGTAACAAGGCAGAAGAGAGGATAACTATGGTATTTAGCAGTGTTGTGTTTTTGTTTTTATTTTTGCCGGCAGTGATCGCATTGTATATTATTTGTCCGGCAAAATTGCGTAATGGACTGCTATTTGCAGTTAGCTTGTTCTTTTATGCATGGGGCGAGCCGGTATATATATGGATCATGCTATTTTCTACGGTATTTGATTATACCAATGGTTTATTGTTGGAATATTTTTTGGCGAATAAAGAGCGTTTTGTCAATTATCAAAAATATAGAAAGATTGTATTAACCGTATCTGTTGTAGGGAATCTTGGGATTCTCTGCTTTTTTAAGTACACGGAATTTTTGTTGACTTCATTGAGGGATCTGACGGGGACAGACATACATATATGGAAGCTTGCACTGCCAATTGGAATATCGTTTTATACATTTCAAACTATGTCTTACACAATTGACGTGTATCGGCAGAAAGTGAAAGCGCAGCATAACCTGATCGCATTTGGAATGTATGTCAGTATGTTTCCGCAGTTGATCGCAGGGCCGATCGTGCGGTATGCATCGGTGGAGCAGCAGATGAACGATCGTGTACTGGTTCCGGCAAAAATGGCAGCAGGTCTGCAGCGTATGATTTTCGGCCTTATTATCATCTTTCTAAACTTTCCCTTATCCGAAGTATAATAGCCACGTAATGCAGTTAGGAATTTCGAAAAAAATGATTTCAAGAAGAAAAAAGGAGAGTGCATTCATTATGAGAAAGCAGACTAAATTAGTTGCAGTTCTTTCTGCAGCAGCTTTACTCGCTGTAGGCGCTTCCATGACATCTTTCGCAGGTTGGGAGAAGGATGAGGATGGTATCTGGCACTACTATGACAGCGATGATGAGATGGTAACCGATGAGTGGAAGAAAGATGGCGGTAAATGGTTCCATCTTGACGAAGATGGTGAGATGGAGACAGATACATGGGTAGATGATGACTACTATGTAGCTGAAGATGGTCATATGCTGACCAACGAGTGGAAAAAGACCATGGCTGATGAGGATGAAGATGATCCGGAAGACGGCGGCGAGCATTGGTACTACTTCAACAACAAAGGTAAAAAAGTTGTAAGCGATACCAAGAAAATCAATGGTAAAACTTATTTATTCGATAGCGATGGTAAGATGCAGTTCGGCTGGCAGTATGACAGCGTAAACGACGACATGTACTACTATGGCGATGAGAATGACGGTGCTAGAGTTGAGTCTCAGTGGCTGTGGCTTGAGAAATCCGGTAACAATGAGAACGATCTGGATGATGATGATGATCTGGAAGTAGTTCTTGATTGCTCCGAAGATGATAACTGTGATGATGAGGGTTGGTACTGGTTCCAGTCTTCTGGTAAAGCATATCATGGCACAGGCAAGAAGAAAATCAACGGCAAATACTATATGTTCAACGAGCACGGTCAGATGCTGTACGAGTGGATCGATGGCAAAGCTGTTGAACAGGGTTCCAACGCACAGCTTGATGGTAACCTTGCTAAGGGCGAATTAGCTACAACCAGCGTAATGAGATACTACAACGAAGTTGAAGATGGTTCCAGGGGCAATGGTTGGGTTCAGCGCGATGGTTCTGAGGCTATGAAGACTGACAATGATACCGACTGGTACTACATCGATGATGGTGATATGTATCACGCTAATACAACTGATGCAGCTGGAACAACCGATGATGGTGATCCAGTTTATGTAATGAGAAAGAAAGTTAAAGTAAGCGGTAACAAGTATTTCGCATTCAACGAAAAAGGTCAGATGCAGGATGGCTTACAGTACTGCCAGGCTGACGGCGGATTCTATTACTTCGATGACAACGGCTATCAGAAGACTGGCCGCGTAACATCTGTAGAGAACGACGATGATGATTACACATTCTACTTCAACACCAAGAATGGTAAGAATGGTCTTGGCTACAATGGTCTGAAAGATGATTATCTGTACTTCAATGGTAAGAGACTGGAAGCTGATGATGACTACAAGTTATATGTAGTTGATGAAAAAGTTTACCTTGTAAATACAAAGGGTAAGATCCAGAAAGCATCTACTGCTAAGAAATATGATGATATTGTGAACGCTGCTTACGTTGGAAAAGAAATTTATGTAAAGACCAACAAGAAGGGTGTTGTTGAATCTGTTGATGGTGTAGGTTATACTACTTTAGTTAATACCGTTAAAGCTGATATTGCTAAATCTGGTTTTGTAGGTGCTCAGGATTACGATAATCAGGTAGCAGTTCCGTTCATCGCACTGTATGACGGTGTTTATACATACGATAAGAACTTAGCTGAAGGCTGGAATAAATAATTGATATTAATTTGAGTTCTAATTTATTAATATCCTATTAATTCAATGATAAAGAGTCCTCTGGGAAGAAATTCCCAGGGGACCTTTTTTCTATCTTTTCAATCTCTTTCTCCACCTTGTTTCCCCCATCCTTTCATGATATGATAATAAAAACAGCCTGATTTTTCGAAAGGAGCGATGATTCTATGACGAATCTAAATATTCCGGTTGGCGTCTCGGATTTTTCTCAGATACGTAAAAATGGATATTACTATGTCGATAAAACGAGACTCATTTCGGAATTATTAAAGAAAAGCACAGCAAACGTCACGCTGATTACTCGCCCCAGACGATTTGGAAAGACGCTGGCTATGAGTATGCTGGAACATTTTTTCGATATTCGACATGATAACCATTCGTTATTTCAAGATTTGGAAATCAGTCATGAATCATCTATTTGTCAAACATGGATGAATCAGCGTCCGACTCTTTTTATTACATTTAAGGATGTAGATGGGA
>ENA-OPNB01002249-OPNB01002249.1-human-gut-metagenome-genome-assembly--contig:-NODE-2249-length-11377-cov-4.081081_pt1 | contig 11377 bp, 6 predicted proteins | sample MGYA00241528_ERZ501754 | MGnify/ENA primary metagenome ERZ501754 (study PRJEB25962, sample SAMEA2042646) | human gut metagenome | biome: human gut; feature: human-associated habitat; material: faeces... | reverse complement strand
GCGGCTCGTCGAAGACGAGGTGCACGTGCCCGTCAGAAAGCACCGTGACCGTCGCTGCCTGCTCGCGCTGGTGGTAGCGCACGCGCGCGGTCGCGCGCAGCTCGCGCGGTGGGACGTCGTAGGCGATCCAGTTGAAGTCATTTGCCGTCAGCTCACGAGAAAAAAGCGCGTCGTTGCCGCTCAGCACCACGCGGTTTTCTGCCGCATCGATGCGCTTGACGTAGAGCGGCGCGTCCGCCGCGATGCCGAGACCCTTGCGCTGGCCGACGGTGTAGTGCACGATGCCCTTGTGCTGTCCGAGCACATGACCGCTTTCATCGACAAAGTCGCCCGCAGGGCAGTCGCGGCCCGTGTAGCGCGCGATAAAGCCAGCGTAGTCGCCGTCCGGCACGAAGCAGATGTCCTGACTGTCCGGCTTGTCGGCGTTGTAGAAGCCCTGTTCCTCCGCGATGCGGCGCGTCTCGCTCTTGTGCATCGCGCCGAGCGGCAGGCGCGTGTGCGCCAGCTGATCCTGCGTGAGCGAGTAGAGCACGTAGCTCTGGTCCTTGCTCTTGTCGAGTGACTTTTTAAGGAGCCACCGCCCGTTTTCCTGCTCGATGCGCGCATAGTGGCCGGTCACAATGGCGTCGCAGCCTAAAATGCGGGCGCGCTCGTAGAGCCGCTCAAACTTCAGGTAGCGGTTGCAGTCGATGCAGGGGTTTGGTGTCGCGCCGCGCTCGTAGGACGAGATGAAGCGGTCGATGACCTGCCCCTTGAAGTCGTCTGAAAAGTTGAAGACATAGTAGGGGATGCCAAGGCGCAGCGCGACAAGCCGTGCGTCCTCGACGTCCTCGAGCGAGCAGCAGGTTTTGGTGCGGCTGACACCGATGTCCTCGTTGTGAAAGAGCTTCATCGTCGCGCCGATGCACTCGCAGCCCTGCTCCTTCATCAAAAATGCGGCGACGCTCGAGTCCACACCACCGCTCATCGCAATGAGTACCTTGTCCATAGTTCCTCACATCATGCGGCACGCTTTGGCGCAGGGAATGTCCCTGTGAGAAGCGATGCCGCGCTTATCGTTTTGCCTTATTTTGCCGCGTGCTTATAAAGTGAACGGCTTTTTGCCGCTGACGAGGTCCTTCCACAGCGGGGACATGCCGCGTAAGTATTCCACGACCTCGGGCACGGCATCGAGGATGCGGTCGATTTCCTCGTCGGTGTTCCACTCGCACAGACTCAGGCGCAGCGAGCCGTGCGCCACGTCATGCGGGCGGCCGATGGCCAGCAGTACGTGGCTTGGGTCGAGCGAGCCGGATGTGCACGCGCTGCCGGACGACGCGCAGATGCCCTTTGCGTCGAGAAGAAGCAGCAGGCTCTCGCCCTCGACGCCCTCGAAGCAGAAGCTCACATTGCCGGGGAGACGATTCACGGGATCGCCGTTGAGCGCGCTGTGCGGGATCTTGGACAGGCCGTCGATCAGGCGGTCGCGCAGGGCGCTGACCTTTTTTGCATTCTCGTCAATGTGTGCGCAGGCGTCTTCGAGCGCCGCAGCCATGCCCATGATGGCGGGAATATTCTCCGTGCCGGCGCGCTTGCCGCGCTCCTGCGCGCCGCCCTCGATGAGGCTCGTCAAGGCGATGCCCTGGCGGGCGTACAGCACGCCGGTGCCCTTTGGACCGTGGAACTTGTGCGCGGAGAGCGACAGCAGGTCGATGTTCTGTGCTTTGACATCGATGGGCAGGTGTCCCGCGGCCTGCACGGCGTCGGTGTGGAACAGCACGCCCGCCTCGCGGCAGACTGCGCCGATCTCGCGGATCGGCAGAATGGAGCCGATCTCGTTGTTGGCGTACATGATGGAAACCAGGCACGTGTCCTCGCGGATGGCGTCTTTCACCTGCTGCGCCGTCACGGTGCCGATAGGGCCGACGGGGAGAAGCCCGACCTCGAAGCCCTCTTTTTCGAGCTTTTGGAGCGTGTGCAGCACGGCGTGGTGCTCGAATGCGGTCGAAATGATGTGCTTTTTGCCCTTGCGTTCGCCGAGACGCGCGGCGGAGAGGATGGCCTGATTGTCGGCCTCGCTGCCGCCAGAGGTGAAGTAAATCTCGCGCGGGGAGGCGTTCAGGCATTTTGCGATGCGGTCGCGCGCGCTGAGCAGCGCCCCGGCCGCCTGCTGGCCGACGGAATGCAGGCTGGAGGGGTTGCCATAGATCGTCTCCAGATAGGGGAGCATGGCGTCGATCGCGGCGCGGCTCATCTGGGTCGTCGCGGCGTTGTCCGCGTAAATAGTGGTCATTGAGATAAATCCTATCTTATAAGTATGTTGATATGATACACAGGAACGTTCGCTTTGTCAATGGATTTTGAGATCGCGAGGGGAGTGCAAAAAAGGAAGAACCGCTCTTGCGAGCGGTTCTTCCTTTTACAATAGGGGGTGGAGGATTTTTGACTTACTTTTCCAGCTGCGTCCAGTCGCGCGTCTCGCGCAGCTCGGTCCACTTTTCATACTGGGAGTTCGTCTTGAACTTGTAGTAGTGGCTGTTCGTCGCTTCCTGAACGGCGAGGTAATACCAGGCGTTCGGGTTCGCGTTGTCCGTCCAGACCGTCATGTTCGGGAGGAGATCGTCCTCGGTTTCGGGCTGGCGGTTCAGCACACGGTTGACGAGCGTCATGGTCTCGGCACGGGTGATGTCGCGCTGGGGGCCAAACGTGCCGTCGGGATAGCCGGTGATCCAGCCGTTGTTGTAGGCGATGCTGATCTCGTCTTTGGCCCAGTGGTTCGCAATGTCACTGAACTTCGCAGCGGTCTTGTCGCCGTCGTTATCAAAGCGGGCGGCGATGGCGGCGAACTCAGCGCGGGTGATGGCGGCGTTCGGGCGGAACGTGCCGTCGGGATAACCCGTGATGATGCCCATGGAGCTGAGGGTCGAGACCGCGGTGTTGTACCAGGAGGTAGCGGCCACATCGGAGTAGCGGTTGGTCTTGGTCAGGTTCTCGTCGCGGACGTCGTCGGTCAGCAGGCGGAAGAAGATGGTCGCGACCTCGGCGCGGGTGATGTTGTTCTGCGGACGGACCTCGCCGTTGCCGTAACCGACGATATAGGCGAAGTGATCCGTCGTGTTCAGACCGAGCGCGTCATCGTCTTCGATCTCCACGGTGGGCTTGGGACGGGGATGATGACCGCCGTTCTTGGTGTAGGTGACCGTCACGGTGCGATTGTCAGCGGGCATGGTGCCGGAGACAACCAGCTTATCAGCAGTGTAGCCGGAGATTTTGGGGCTGGTGACGGAGTAGTCCTTGCCGTACAGAATGGTTTCAATGTGGCTTTCAGCGGCCTTGCTGCCATCGCGGTAAACGTAGTTGATGGTCAAAGTGTAGGAGTTGCGGGTGTACTGAATCTCAACGGTAGTTGTGCCGTCGGACTTAATCTTTTCCTGTGTAACCGTTCCAGGAGTGAAGCCGGGGTAATCTTTGGCCGCGGCTGCGGTAAGAGTGCCAGCCGTGCCGGACAGGGGGTCGATATCATTCGGCGTGTCGTTGTAGCTGCCGTCAAGATTCTGCTTGTAGTGCTCGACCTTGTAAGCAACGCTGTCGGCGGCGGTAATTACAAGCTCACCCTTGTACATTGTGATGTTGTAGTTGTTTGCCTTGGTGTTAGCGTTCAGCTCATAAGTGAATTCATTATCCGATTTGCCAACTTCGGTTTGAGAGCCGGTCACGTTGTAGGTCGCGCCCTCGCCATCAGCGAAACCGTTACCGCCGACGGTGACATTTTTGCTCGTTAGAGCCGTGCCGTCATACGGTTTGCTGGCGCTGGCAGAGGTCAGGGTGACATCGCGCTTGGTGATGGTCAGGGAACCGTCGGTGACCACGAAGGTGACCTTGGAGAAGTTCGCGTTCTTGTTCTCGAAGTTCTCAGGCTTCAAGCCCATCTGATAGGTGTCAGCATCGGTGCCCGTGGCGGTAGCGGTGCCGTTGAAGGTGAAGTCGGTGGTCTTGTAGAGCTCGTTGCTGATGCTCTTGACCTCGTAGCCGGTGACGGACTGCTCGGAACCATTGTAGACCTTTGTATCAGTCTTGCCGGTGATGATGACGGTGACTTCCTCGTCAATCGTGGTCTTCTTCCACTGTGCATAGAGAACATTGGGTTCAACCTTATCCACGCGGGCGGCAGACGTACCGGCGGCGAAGCTAATGCCATGGCCGTCTTGCTGGGTGTTCCAGCCAGTAAACGTGTAGCCATCGCGCTTGGGGAGCTCCAGTTCATCATAAGAGAGAAGATCAATGAGGCCGTTATTCTTTAGACCAGAAATCTGCGTGGATGCGGGGGGAGTGCCAAAGTTTGCGTTATACGTCAGGGTGACCGTTTCGGCCTTATCACCGTAAACAGCCGTCAGGGTAACGCCGCCCTTTGGCACTAAGACCTTATCGTTGGGATAGTACTTCTTGCCGCTGCTGTCGCTGCTGGCATTCCAGTACAGGAAGACCTTGCCAGCGGGGGCGGTGCTGGCACCGTCGCGAACGGTTGCATACGCACCCTCGGCATAGAGTTTGTCGTCAGTGAACGAGCTGCTACCTTCGGCGGTAACATACGTCACGCTGTAACCGGTCTTATTGCCGAATTTGGCATAGAGCTTGAGGTCGCCGGTGATCTTGGTGCTGGGGTGGAACGGCTTGCGGTTTGCATCGACCCAGCCGAGGAAGGTGTCGCCATTAGAACTTGTGGGAGTGGGAAGGTCGCTGATGGTCGAATTGTGAGCGACATCAGTTTTCGTCCATTCGGTCACAACTTTATTGTCTACTAAAAATTCGACCTTGTGCACCGGCTCGACCCACTTGGCGTAAAGGGTGATGTTGTTTGCGGGCATGGTTTTGCTGGTGAAGTTATAAGCCGTACCCTCGCACAGCTCGTTGTCGTACCAACCAGCAAACTCATAGCCTACCTTGCCTGCGGGAGCAGTGGGCGTGTAGTTCGCATCACTGATATCCTGCTGATATTTCTTGCTGAGAGTTTTATCTTCTGCACCGCCGTTGATGAAGACAATGTTGTAGCTGTTACGGGTGTAGTAGAATCTAGCACCGTCATACTTTTCATAATAACCATCAAACCAGTTACCACCTTGTTCCGCTGTATACGTTTTAAACGTGAAGCCGGTAATGGGGTATCTATCCTCATCAGTGACGCTATAACCGGTTCCGGGAGTGGTATCACTGTGATGAAGCTCGTATTTTCCACCAGTCAGGGATTCTACATAGTAGTAAGCAGTTTCGCTGCCACGGCCAGTTTTCGGCCCGTAGAAATTAGCACCACCTAAAGGCATTGTCTGAATATTGACCTGATAGGGCCCCTTGTTTTCATTGTCATTTGTACTCCAAGTGCTGCTGCCGTTGTAAGTGGGCCACTTGTCAGAGATATTGGCACCGTACTTAGCAGTGATGCGAAGACTTGTATATTCAGTGCCAGGATGGGAGTGGCCGCGCCAATCAGTATAAGAATAAGAGGAAAACTTCACCTCATACATATTGCGCTTGTAATACACATTGACGATGGTAGAACCGTCGCCCGCGATGGTTTCCTGTTCGATATCTTTGGCGGCGGGGATGTAAAGCCTACATAGGTTTTAGCGGTTGCTTCGGTTTTACTACCGGTAATACCGCTCTTAGACTCAGATGCCGCAAGAGAGTAATTATCATCGTCCGCGTTTTCCAGCCAGTGGATCACGGTGTAGGAAACGTTGCTACTGGGGTTCCACTTGGCATAGAGGGTGAGGTCGTCGCTCAAATCATTGTCAGATTCGAACTTGTTAGTCATCTCTTTATCCGTGTACCAACTGTCGAAGCTATAGCCGTGCTTAGTCGGTTCAGGAAGGCTGCTGAGTTGAGCATTCTTTGCCACAAACAGCGGTGCAACATAGCTGCCGCCGTTAGAGTTAAACTCAATCCAGTGGCCTTTTTCAACGACGGGATAGAGATAAGTCGTGCCGTCGCTGAAAGAAACGGATGTGACGGGATTGTTGTCTTTGTCCACCCAACCGGTAATGGCTTCATCAGCGCCGATGGGGAAAGCAACATCACTGAAATCATTAAGGGGGTCTGTCGCTGTTACTTCCTTGGTAGCGATGATGCGGGCACCCTCGCCAGTGCCGTCCATGAAGTAGACGTAACACACAGGAACAAACTTGGCGTAGAGGTCTACGTCAGTGCTACCTTCCGTGACAGTGATTGCGGTTCCGAAATTAGAGAACTGTTCATCACCATCGTACCAGCCAACAAATTTGTAGTCTTTCTTCTCGGGAGTGGCCGGAGCGTCGAGAGATTCGTTGTTCTTGATGATCTGCGAGTAATAGGGTGTTTTGTCACCTTCATTGAGATAGAAATTATAGGTGATATACTTGTCAGTATCCGGTCTGACGATTCGCATGACTGCCGGATTTGCCGCCAGCACGTTGAGCGGCAATAGCGACAGTGTCATCACGAGGACCAGGACCCAGGTGAGAAGCCGCTTGCCAACTTTCTTCTCAGACATAAAAAAATCCTCCTTCTTCTGCCTGTACGGCGCGAAGAAGGGGGGAGGTGATCTGCATTTGGCAACCGGCTGCCGTGCGGCGCGAGCGCCGTTTAGGTCCGTGGCTTTGCGACACAGGCTTTCGCCTGCTGTGCCTTTTTCTGTACAGTTGCTCTTCTGCGAGCCGCACAGATATTTGTGTTTGCCAATATTTTATGTTCACAGTATACCAGATTTGCCCAAAAACGCAAGGCGATTTTCAAAAAATATATAAGATATTAACAGAACTAATAATGCGCAGAAAAAAACGGCGGCAGGAAATACCTTGCCGCCGTGATTCGACGAATTGTGATATTTTACGCCACCGCGGACACGGCGAGCGTGTCGCTCTGCTGGGAGTAGGTCAGGGGGGAGACGCAGCCGGCGAAGGTGGTCTCGTTGATGACGCGCTTGGTGACGGCATAGGTCATGTCGATCTGGTACCAGTTGCCGCTGACGTTGACCTTGTTCCAGGCGTGGTAGCTGCTGCCGGCGTAGCCCTTGGTGAGGGTGCAGGGGATGTTCTGGCTGCGGCACATGGCGGCGAAGAGGGAGGCGAGGTCGTAGCAGATGCCCTTGTTGCTGTTCAGGGTGGCGGCGGTGTCGGGGATGTACTTGCTGACCTTGCCGGAGGTGATGTCGCTCGCGAGCTTGGTGTCGTAGGTGTAGTGACCGGCGATGTAGTTGTAGATCGCGGTGACCTTGTCCATGTCGGTCTTGGCGTCTTTGCAGAGCGCGGCGGCCTTCTTGCACACATCGTCACCGGAGGTGAACTGCACATCGGTCGTGGCGATGAGGTAAGGGGCGTAGGCGTTTTCAATCTTGGCGTTGACCTTCTTGGAGGTCACGACGCGGTAGGTCGTGCCGGAGATGTTCTCGCAGAGGGAAATGGTGTAGGTGCCGTCGCCCTGCTCGAGGGAGAAGACGGCGTCCTTGCCGCTCGGGCAGTTCTTGTAGGACGTCTTTTCGTTACCGTACTGGATGCCGACCTTCAATTTGGCATTGGAGGTGTAGTTGACGGTGACGAAACCATACTTGGCATTCGTGGTGTCAATGGTGGTGCCATTGGCAGCGCTGGCGTTCACAACCGTGAACATGGACATGACAATAAGCACTGCGAGCATAGCGCAGGCATGACGAAACAGCCGTTTCATACGGCGATCTCCTTTCGGTAACTGGCTGCCAGCCCTGTTCCCAGGGGTAAGGCCCTATAGCTTTGCGTCGCCGGTTTTCACCGGGTTTGCTATTATCGTTTGAGATGCGGTCGAAGCGGCTGCACCTACTCTTTTTTACGGCTCACACTATATACGCGTTCTTGACGTTTGTCAACAAAAATCTACACGATTTTTTGCACTTTTTACACAAAAATCGAATTTTGTCACTATTGTCGGAGAATGCATTCAGAATTTGTTAATATTTATGGAAAAACACACTTGCCACAAAGGGGGCCTGCGTAGTATGCTCGTAAAAATCGCAAACGCGGGTTCCGGAACGGGGCGAGCGGGCGCGGGAAAAGAAAGGATACGACACATGAAAGTAAGGAAAGAGAAGACACTGGCAACGAAAATGGCCATCTCCCTCGTCGCGGGACTGACGGCCGGACTCCTGTTTTTGTTCCTCCGCGAGCATTTAAATTCCTCCGGTCAGGAAGCGGTGTGGACGACCATCAATGATCTTTTGTTCCAGGATATCACCGCTGCGGGAGCGAGCAGCGCGCTTGGCCTTTTCTATTTGGCCGGTCAGATGTTCATCCGTGCATTACAGCTCGTGATCGTGCCGATGGTTTTCACTTCCATTACGTTAGCAATAGGACAGATCTCCGATACCAGTACGCTTGGCAGAATTTCTTTCAAGTGTATCAAAGGTTTCCTGATCTGTTCTTTTTTTGCGCTCCTGCTCACCTGCGTGTGCGGCATCGTCTTCTATAACATGGGCGTGTTCCACATTGCGGTCGACGGGCTCGAGAGCGTTTCAGGCTCGGCGGGCTCCAATCCGCTGCTCGTCGTGTTGAACGTCATCCCCTCGAACATCGCTTCCACCTTCTCGAGCAACACCGCGGTGCTCGCCGTCGTCTTCCTCGCCGTGTCCCTCGGCCTGTGCATGAAGACGCTCGGCGAGGAGAAGACCGCGACGCTGCGCAAGCTCATCCAGGAGCTCAACGACGTCGTTATCGTCTTTCTGAACTTCGTCGTCAGCAAGTTCGGCCCCGTCGCTATCTTCATGCTGCTCACGCGCACCTTCGCATCCTACGGTGTGGAGCACCTCAAGCCAGCTGTCGCCTACGTTATCCTCACGGTCGCGCTGCTGCTCATCTTCCTCATCATCGGCTATCCCGCTTTCATCGCGATCTTCGCGCATCTTGATCCTTTCAAGTTCGCCAAGAAGATCACCCGCGTCGCGGTCTTCGGCTTCTCCACCTCTTCGAGTGCGGCGACGCTCCCGCTCAACGTCAAGACCACGGTCGAGGAGCTCGGCGTGGATGAGAAGATCGCCTCCTTCGTCCTGCCGCTCGGCATGACCATCAACATGAACGGAACGGCCATCATGCAGGTCATCGCAACGCTCTTCATCGCCGGCTGCGCGGGCTACAGCATCAGCTTCACCCAGCTCGTCGTCATCGCGCTGCTCGCACTCATCGCCTCCGCCGGTACGCCCGCGGCCCCCGGCTCCGGCGCGATCATCCTTTTCACCATCCTCTCCGGCCTCGGCTATGTGAATGATGCGGCAATGCTGGCCTACAGCCTCATCCTCGCCATCAACCGCCCCATCGAGATGCTCGTCACCGCGCTCAATGTTGTCGGCGATTCCGCCACGAGCATCTATGTCGCCAAGTCCGAGGGCGTGCTGAACGAGGACGTTTACAACGCGTAAGATCATTCAAAAAAGTGGTGTCACCACTTTTTTGAGAAAGTTTCGCTTCGCTTTGTGCCTCGCGGGCTCGACACACGCTCCGCGCAGAGTGTTTTTTCTGACGCGCGTGTCGCCAGAAAAAAGATCCAGATCATTTGCCGCCTGCGGGCGGCAAAGTCTGCGATGCTTTTATAACGAAAGAGACGCGGCGAAAGCCGCGTCTCTCCTTATATTATAGGTGTTATCTGTTACACGCTGAGCCAGTCGTCGAGGATAAGACCCTCGTTGTGCTTGGTGAGAAAGCCCACGCTCCACTCGCCGCCGAAGGCGATGAGCTTGCGGCCCTTGAAGTCCTCGAGCACGCGGGAGCCCGAGCAGAGCATCAGGTCCTTCACGTCGCACGGGCACTCGCGGATCAGGCGCAGGTGCTCGTAGGGAAGGCCGCTCATGCGCAGGTCCACGCCGTACTCGTTCTTCATGCGGTATTCGAACACGTCGAACTGCAGCGTGCCGACCACGCCGACGACCACGTCCTCAAAGCCGCTGTCGGGGATTTTGAAGATCTGGATGGCGCCCTCCTGCGCGATCTGCTCCACGCCCTTGACGAACTGCTTGCGCTTCATCGTGTCCTTGGGTGAGACGAGCATGAAGTGCTCGGGCTCGAACGTCGGGATGCCGGAGAAGCGGAACTTTTTGCCGGGCATCGTGATCGTGTCGCCGATGGAGAAGATGCCGGGGTCGAACACGCCGATGATGTCGCCCGCGTAGGCCTCGTCGACGATCTCGCGCTCGGCGGCCATCATCGTCTGCGGCTGGGAAAGGCGCATCTTGCGACCGGACTGGACGTGGAAATACTCGGTGTCGCGCTCGAACTTGCCCGAGCAGATGCGCATGAAGGCAAGGCGGTCGCGGTGGGCCTTGTTCATATTGGCCTGGATCTTGAAGACGAAAGCCGAGAATTCGGGGGAGTAGACGTCCACCTCGCCCGCGTCGCTCACACGCGGCAGCGGCGGCGTGGTCATCTCTAAAAACGCGTTCAAAAACGGCTCAACGCCGAAGTTCGTCAGCGCGCTGCCGAAGAACACGGGGGAGAGCTTACCGTGGCGCACGGCGTCCAGGTCAAAGTCACGGCCTGCGCCGAGCAGCTCGACCTCTTCGGCGAGCGTATCGCGGCGGGACTGACCGATCAGGTCGACGAGCACGGGATCATCGAGCTCGATTTCCGTGATGCCCGCCTTTTTGGCGTGGCCCGCGTCGGTGAAGTGCAGGATGCAGCGCTTATCGCGGTCGTACACACCGGCAAACTCCTTGCCGCAGCCGATCGGCCAGTTGACGGGATAGGTGTCGATGCCCAGCTCGCGCTCGACCTCCTCGCAGAGCTCGAGCGGGTCGCGCGTTTCGCGGTCCATCTTATTGATAAAGGTAAAGATGGGGATGTTGCGCAGAGCACAGACCTTGAAGAGCTTGCGCGTCTGCGGTTCGACGCCCTTTGCGCCGTCAATGACCATGACGGCGCTGTCCGCGGCCATCAGCGTGCGGTAGGTGTCCTCGGAGAAGTCCTGATGTCCCGGCGTGTCGAGGATGTTGATGCAGTAGCCGCCGTGCTGGAACTGCATGACTGACGACGTGACCGAAATGCCGCGCTGCTTTTCGATTTCCATCCAGTCGGATTTTGCCGCGCGCTCGCGCTTGCCCTTGACTTCACCCGCCTGCGCGATGGCTCCGCCGTAGAGCAGGAACTTTTCCGTCAGCGTGGTTTTACCGGCGTCCGGGTGCGAAATGATCGCAAACGTCCGGCGGCGGGAGATCTCTTCCTGTAAAGTGGCCATGACTGCCTCCTGAAAAATACGATTTACCGGGCAAGTGTATCACAGCCCCCCGCATTTTGCAACAGAATCCTAAAATCTATGCTTGACAAAGCGAAAAATGTCTGGTATAGTACATCTTGTTCCGCGGGCGTAGCTCATCTGGTAGAGCGCCACCTTGCCAAGGTGGAGGTAGCGAGTT
>ENA-OPNB01002233-OPNB01002233.1-human-gut-metagenome-genome-assembly--contig:-NODE-2233-length-11516-cov-2.053049_pt1 | contig 11516 bp, 12 predicted proteins | sample MGYA00241528_ERZ501754 | MGnify/ENA primary metagenome ERZ501754 (study PRJEB25962, sample SAMEA2042646) | human gut metagenome | biome: human gut; feature: human-associated habitat; material: faeces... | reverse complement strand
CGCGATCACAGGTATTTTCACATTCTCAGAAATAGTCCTTGTCAATTCGATATCGTAGCCGTCCTTTGTTCCGTCGCAGTCCATACTGGTAAGAAGGATTTCCCCTGCTCCCAGTGCCTCTGCCTTTTTGGCCCATTCAATCGCATCCAGTCCTGTATCAAGACGTCCGCCATGTTTGTAGATATTCCAGCCGCCATCCGGCCTTCTCTTGGCATCAATGGCAACTACTACACACTGGCTGCCGAATTTGTCTGCCGCCTCCGAGATCAGTTCCGGCCGGTTGATCGCGGAAGAATTGATCGCAATCTTGTCTGCGCCCTCGCGGAGCAGTGCCTTAAAATCATCCACCGTCCTTATGCCGCCTCCGACCGTAAACGGAATGAACACTCTCTCCGCCACGCGGCGCACCATATCGACCACGGTATTTCTGGCGTCCGAGGTAGCGGTAATGTCCAGAAATACCAGTTCGTCCGCACCTGCCTTATCGTAAGCTGCCGCAATCTCCACCGGATCTCCGGCATCCCTCAGATTCACAAAATTAACACCCTTTACCACACGCCCGCCATTCACATCCAGACAGGGAATCACTCTCTTTGTAAACATCGCATGCCTCCGCTATATTTCCGCAAAATTCTTCAATATCTGAAGTCCCACTGTGCTGCTCTTCTCCGGGTGAAACTGGCACGCAAACAGGTTGCCCTTCTCCACGGAAGCATGAATCGTCACGCCGTACTCTGTGGTCGCCTTCACAATCGACGGATCTTTCGCTTTCAGGTAGTAGGAATGCACAAAATAGACATACGGCTGTTCCTTCAATCCGGCAAACAATCTTCCCTCATGCGGGAAATCCAGTGAATTCCAGCCTATGTGCGGGATCTTAAGCCCCGGTGCCTCCGGAATCTTCACGATCTCTCCGTCCAGCAGATGAAGTCCCTCCACGCCGTCACTCTCCTCGCTGCCCTCAAACAGCAGCTGCAGACCCAGACAGATGCCGAGAAACGGCTTGTCTTCCTGCACAACCTCGCGGATCACCTGATCCAGCTCATATTTTTTCAGCTGCTGCATTGCCGTTCCAAAAGAACCGACACCCGGCAGTACCACTCTGTCTGCCCGGCGTATGCTGTCATGATCTCTCGTGACCACACATTCCTCACCCAGCGCGAGGAACGCCTTTTCCACACTTTTTAAATTGCCTGCGTCATAGTCTATAATTGCTATCATTCTCTCACTCCGTCGATGTCATCCAAGTCCTGCTGCCGCCAATATCGAATACAGTTCCTGCGAGTAAGTATCCCGCTCACTCTCCGCGTACAGTTCCTGTGCGCGCTCCTGCGTAAGTCCAAATCCGGACAGTCCTGCCACCGCCTGGTCTCTGATCTTCGCGAGTTCTGTGGAGCAGCCGTAAGCCGCAGCCTCCTCGCTGTACTTATCGCATCTTCCGACCGCGCGGATGAGGGAATCCAGTGCCATGTCATAAATACCGTTTTCCATAAAGGTCTGGTATGCCTGATATTCTCCGGCTGCATTCGCCATGATGCTGTACTTCTGGTAGGTCTCCTGATCTGCCTCCTTGACCGTAAGTCCGCTCACATCCGCGAACGCTGCCTGATAGTCGCCCAGTTCATACGCCTGCTTGGCATTGTTGAAGCTCAGGGTATATCCGAACAGATTCGTTCCCACCAAGACAAGTGCAAGGAAAGACGCCGCCATGACCATAATCAGCGCCACCGGCTTCTTCGGAAGCGGCGGTGTATTGTCCGGCTCCTTCGGCTTCTTCGGCTTCTTGGCTTTCTGTGCTTTTTTCTCTGCCTTCGCCTTTTTCGCCTGTGCCTTCTTCTCTGCTTTCTCTTTCTTCGCCTGCGCCTTCTTCTCTGCTTTTTCCTTCTTTGCCTGCGCTTTCTTCTCTTCTTCTGAAATCTCCGGTTCCGCCTCTGCCTCCGGCTCGGCTGCCCCCGTTCCTTCCAGTTCCTGTAAGAGCTTTAAATTCTCATCGGAAAGATCATCCAGCTCCGGTGCCTGTTCTAAACCTTCCGGCTGTAATTCCCCGGTGTCCGCTGGTGCCTCCTCCGTCTCTTCCTCCTCACCAAACAGTGCGTCGCCGATTCTCTTGATCAGGCTCTTTTTCTCCTTTGCAGGAGCCTCATCCCCGGCATCTGGCTCATCTTTTTTCTTCTTTTTGCGGCGCTTTTTCTTTTTCCCGTCGTCCTCGTCCTGCACCTCATCCGCAGTCTCCGGCATTGCCGTCACGTCCGGCATTTCTGCGTCTGTGTCTGCGGCCGGAGCAGTGGGATCCGCCATCTGGCTCATATCCGGGAAATCGCCCTCCGACTGCAGCAGATCCATCAGATCTGAATCGTCGTCCTGGAAATCACCGATGGTATCGACCATAAGATCTCCGTCCTCCGACGCATGGGCAGTCTCCGCCGCTTCTGCACCGCCGGTGCTCTCATCCGCATCCCTTGCGCTGTCTAAAATGCCATCCAGATCCTTGAAGAACTGATTGTTCTCCTCCGTCGTCTTCTGTGTTCTTTCCTCTCTAGGCGCCTGATCCAGCTCATCCTCGAACTGTCTGATAAATGTGTCCGCATCTCCTTCCAGATCTGTATCCGCCTCAAAGGACTTTAAAAAATCGTCTTCCTCACTCATACCAGCTTTTTTTGTCTCCTGTTCTTTTTCTGCATAAAGCCCGTCTGCCGTATCGCCTGGCTCCGTCTCACGGGCTGTGTCGGCAGGACTTCCTCCCTCTACGGAGTGCAGCAGCCCATCCAGATATTCCTCTGCTCCGCTCATACGATACCTCCATCGACCTATAACTTAAGCGGGGGATGTGATCCTGCTCCATCACATCCCCTCTTCATTTCATTCTCAGTCCATGCTCTTGTCAATCAAGTCGTCAATCGCCGAAACAAGACTGCCAATCTCCGGCTTTGTCAGCTGGGCATCCGCTCCAAGCTGTTCTCCCTTGATGCGCATCTCCTCATTTACAAGAGATGAGAAAATAATCAATGGAATCTTCTTCATATTGTCATTTGTCTTAACCAGCTTCGTAAGGCGATGTCCGTCCATCAACGGCATCTCAATATCTGTGATAATGCAGTGTACTTTCTCACGCACATTGCCTGCTTTTTCAAACTCCTGCAGCTTATCCCATGCCTCCTGACCGTTCATTGTCACAATCAGGTTCGTGTAGCCTGCCTTCTTCAGGCAGTCTGTGATCAGTCTGCTAAGAAGCGGGGAATCCTCTGCGATCAAAATCGGAGATTCACAGCGCTCACGCTGTCCCATGTCGTCCATATCGGACATCTTCAGTCCTGTCTCCGGGCTGATGTCCGTCACAATCTTCTCAAAGTCAAGGATGATGATCAGCTTGTCATCCATCTTGATGACACCGGTCGAGGCGCTGTTCTGCTCGGTATTGATCGTGGCATCCGGCTTGATGATCGCCTCCCAGGAAACACGGTGGATACCAAGCACGGCATCTACGTGAAATGCAATGTTTAACTTGTTAAAGTTCGTAATGATAAAAAGTCCCTCTGTCTTCGCATCATCCGGCATTCCCAGACAGCGCTTCAGATTTACCACAGAGATCATCGTATCACGCGGCATGAAGATTCCTTCGATACTCGGATGTGAATTTGGGACAGGCGTAACCGGCTGATAGGTTAAAATCTCCCTGATCTTTGCAACATTGATTCCGTAATGATTGTTTCCCAAGGTAAATTCCAGAACTTCCAGTTCGTTTGTTCCCGATTCCAATAATATATTTGTATCCATTCGTCTCTCTCCTCTCGCGTAATACCGCAACGTATCTATCTGACAGCATTATAGCACATTGGTACCTGAAATGCATTGTTTTTCATGCGTTTTACAGAATAATTTGTATCATTTGATCCATTTGCACATACAGTTCCACACTGTCTGCCGACGCCACATCATCCGGCACCTGGAATACAAGTACCAAGCGGGTGCTCCCTCCCGCAGGAATCGTACCCTGATAGGTGGAAAAATCCGTATCCAGCAATGTGGTCTCCGCCGTGCTCTTGACCGACTGGTTCAATACAACCGTGAACTTCGGGCTGACACTCAAAACATCAAGACCCACTCCGTCCGCCCCGGTGTTGGTCACATCTATGGACAGCACCAGATACTGTTTTCCGGCATCCGGGGTCATCTCATAATAATCACCTTCCATGTACCCCGGTGCAAGCTGCGCGCCCGCATAGGTCATCTGAATGCCGTCGGCTCCGAACAGTTGATCCAGAGATGCCGATCCGGCTGCCGCCACCGACACAGATGCGGCTGTTCCCGTCTCTGACGCGTCCTGTGTCTCCGGCGTCTGCGGCACCGTGACATCCTCCTGCGTCTCCTCCGGTTCTTCCGGACTCACATACGTCAGACCTTCCCGCTGATATGTGTTGTACTTCGTGACGATATGCGCCGCATAATTGACAATGACGTTCTCCTCGTCGTCTGTCAGGTCATAGAGTGCATCACCACACCCGCCCAACAGCATCGTTGCAGCCATCACCGCTGCCATCATCTTGATTCTTGTTCTTCTCATAGGACTCCATTCCTCACGCAAAGTATAAACTAACATTATGTTAGCATTTTAAAGGAAATATAGCAACAAAAAAAATTTTTTGCTGCATCATGACTGTTTTCCTTTTTCCAGTTCAAACCAGAATTCCACGCCATCCTCATGGTTGATCACGCCACACTGCTGATGGAACGAGTCCATGATCGCCTTCACAATGGAAAGACCGATTCCGCTGCCGCCGTACTCTCTCGTGCGTGCCTTATCGACTTTGTAGAACTTGGACCAGATTTTGTCGATATCCTCCTCCGGAATCGGGTCTCCGGTATTGAAGACGCTGATGCGGACGTTCTTCTCCTGCTCCCTGCAGCGGATGGAAATCTCCTTTTTTCCTCCCGCATAATGAATGGCATTGCTCAGGTAGTTCGTCACGACCTCCTCCGTCATAAATTCATCCGCCCACACATAAATGGGCTCTGCGGGACATTCCGTCACCGTAATGCCGCTCTGCCCGATGAGGATATCCACCGAGTGCAGCACGCCCCGGATGAGCTCTGTTACGTCGAAGCGCTCCATCGTGATCGTCTCGTTTCCGGATTCCAGCTGGTTTAATGTCAGAAGCTTTTTCACCATCTGATTCATCTTATCCGCCTCGTCCATGATGACCTCACAGTAAAAATCCCGGCTCTGTGCGTCATCGTTGATACATTCCTTCAAGCCCTCCGCATATCCCTGGATCAGGGCAAGCGGCGTCTTTAATTCATGCGATACATTCGAGAGAAATTCCTTGCGCTGGCGGTCTATCTGCGTCTTTTTCTCAATGTCTAAAAGGAGCTGGTTGTTTGCGCTTTTCAATTCCGAGATCGTATGCTCGAGCGCCTGCGACATCTCGTTCATGTGCGTGCCGAGTTCATCGATCTCATTGCGCCGCTTTCCTTTCGGCGTATAGCAGACCTCAAATTCCAGCTGGGTCATATGCTTGGAAATCTCGGTCAGTTCCAGGATCGGATCGGTGATTCTCTTAGAGATGAAGACCGACACAACCGTGCTCACCGCAATCGCCAGGATCCCGACGTACAGCAGGAACTGGTTCGACGTCTTGGCGCTCTCCCTTATGCTCTCTAACGCCGACCGCATCAGCACCAGATTGCCGTTTGAGAGGGTTCCGTACAGTACCAGATATTCCGCATCCAGCCTGGTGTCCGTTCTTCTCTGGATCACATAGTCCTCCGCCTGCGCCAGCACCGTGGTCTCATTCTGCGTACCACCGAAAATAATGTCCGTAAACTCGATTAACATACGCTGTGTATCGTTCACGGAGGATCTGACAATCGTGCGGTCCGGGCTGATCACCATGACCGTGATATTGCCGTTTGCGCAGAGATTGTCAAATGTCACATCAAACGAGCTGTCGTCAAGGCTTCCATCCTCGCTTGCCGCGTCAATCGTAGTAAATCCGGACAACAGTACATTTTCTTTGTTCATCACATAGTAGCGCTCCAGAAATACCGTGTTAAGCACCCAGCAGAGCGCCACGGTTCCCGCCACCAGACCGATGATAATTCCGGCGATTTCCCTGGTCAGTCCGCCCTCTTTCGGACGTCTGCCGCGCCCCTGTCTCTTTTTATCAAAAAGTCCCTTCATTCCGCGTCACTTCCATTATTCTTCCGTCACTTCAAATTTGTAGCCCATGCCCCAGACCGTCGTGATATATTTTCCCTTATCTCCCATCTTGGCACGCAGCTTCTTGACATGCGTATCAATCGTTCTCGCATCGCCAAAGTAATCGTAATTCCAGACGCTATTCAATATCTTCTCGCGTGAGAGCGCAATCCCCGCATTTTCCATAAAGTATGCCAGCAGTTCAAACTCCTTGTAGCTTAAATCGATCCGCTCTCCGTCAACCGTCACCATGTGGGCTGCCTTGTCCAGAACGATTCCTCCCATGGAGACCGCCGCTTCTTCATCCTGCGTCTTTCCGCTCCGGCGCAGAATGGCTCCGACACGCGCAACCAGTATCTTCGGAGAAAAAGGTTTGGAAATATATTCGTCCACACCGAGTTCAAATCCGTTCAGCTCGTCGCTCTCCTCGCCCTTCGCCGTCAGCATAATAATGGGAAAATAAAACTTCTGGCGAATCCTTCTGCAAAGTGCAAATCCATCCATGTCAGGAAGCATAATATCCAATACGGCGAGACTAATTGGTGTTGTCTCCAAACAATTAAGAGCATCCCCTGCATTATAAAACTTGTACACCGTATATCCCTCATTTTGTAAATACACCTCTACTAAATCTGCAATTTCCCTTTCATCATCTACCACCAGAATATTCTCAGCCATCTGCGTATTCACCTCTTCCATTTACTCATTTGAGGTCATTGTACTACAAACAAATAGCTTCTGCAAATGTCCTCACCGGCAATATGCCCACAAATTTTTTATCTGTGGCTCAAGCACCTCATAATCCCATAAGCAACTCCTGCGAATACAATTGGGATCGTTTACCTTAATCTTTCCATACTTCATCCCGGTCAACACAATAAAATGCCCCTCTGTTGTAAAATCTCCCGGTCCCACACTGCAAATAATCGGCTGTCCCTGCTGCAATGCGGTTTGAACGGTTTTCTTACTCAAGCTAATTTCACGTCCCTCAACGCCAAGATATGAAGCACCTTCGGTAAGCAGACTCCAGCTCGTTCCCGTTCCTTTTAGATAATAGCCATTTTCCTGTGCATATTCTGCAATCTTATCCGGTGTTGCATTTCGATTGCCGGTCAGCCCCACAATCACCATTGACAAACAAGTCGGAGCACAGCCCGATAAACCAATATCACTGCTCCCATAGGATACATATCCCCATCTTCTATCCCATTGCAGCAAAAGAGGTATCTTTCCCTCACATTCTTTTTTTGTTAATTCACCGTGCGCAGATTTATCTGCTATTAAATATCCAGCCACAAAATTCAACATCTCCGAATTATTACAAAGAGAACGTAATAATACCGTCGGATATTCCGCCCGATTGTTATAAATACTTTCATATGTTTGATTTTTCTTGGACAAACGGCTTAATTCATTTGTAATCTGTGCTTCGCTAAACTTTTTTGGTGCTTTCTCCTTTTCACCATGAACGGACATATTCTCAGCAGACACATCATATACTTCATCAGATTGCCACTGTCTAATCCATGTTACTGCACTTCCAAAAAATTTCCATATCACCATCAGCGCCAAAACAATTGCAAGACCTCTTACTAATTTTTGTTTTCTTTGTTTGCTTCTCCTCTTAGCAAGGATTGTCTGACTGTTTATTCTTTCCATAAAAATAGCCTCCTTTGTCAGTTTCTGATAACATCATAGCAGAACAAAAAAGGCTATTTTTATAGTTCCTATCACAACTTTCTGATATCTTTCTTCATAATTTCTTACAAAATTATGACTGTACTTTCCGATTATTTACTCACCACACAATGCATACGCATTCCCTTTCGAATCTCCAGTTTTTCTACCTTTAAACCCGCCTTTTTACAGCAGTCCGTAACCACTTCTCTTGTAGCGATTGTCACATCTCCGTGCCCACACAAATTTGCCAGAGGAAGTTCTATCTTATCCATAAACCATAATAACAATTTATTATCACTGGTTACATCCCGAAGTACAAGCCTTCCACCGGGACGAAGACACCTTTTTACGCTGTCAAAAAATGCCTGTGGATTCGGATAATGATGAAAGCTATTCGAGCAGATAATGGCATCAAACGCATTGTCCTCAAACGGAAAATTCTCGCAATCACCAACTACAAAATCAGCATTTGGAATATTTTTCTTTTTTGCCTGTTCAATCATTGCCGGTGTCAAATCAAGTCCTGTATAATGACGATCCGGATATTTTTCCGCAAGCAGAGAAATCATTGGCGCGGGTCCACATCCGGCGTCCAAAAGGTCTGAAAATTCTTCCTTTTCCAGTTCCTCCAAAATATCCGGGTAATCTTTTTTACACATCTTATAAATCCCCGCATGGTCGCTTTCATAATTCTTAGCCGCTTTTGTAAATTCTTTCACCGACATATTTTTATATTCTTCATCTGTCATCACATTTCTCCTTTCACGATTAGCCACGTCTAACTAATGTTATTTTAGCATAACCAGTCACGAATGCAAGAGTTATTATTATGCCTGAATCTCACGCACCGACGTATCTAGAACGTATTTCTCCTTTGTCTCTTTCAAAATATGCATATGCTCACTCCGCAAATGTTGTTGCTGCTGTCCTTTCGATTGCCACACTTCAACAAGAAGCACACAATCCGGATTGACCGCATCATAATAATCATCATAAGATATATAGCCGTCTTCTTGACGTATTTTTTCTAAAACTCCGGAGGAAATCACTTTCTTCACAAAATCCTTTCTTTTATTTGGTTTTGTCTGATATTTCACAAGCAGTATGAGTTGTTCCATATTTTATGCCCTCTTTTTAACTATATTTTCATAAATCGCACGAACTACTTTATCCTCCTCCAACGGCTTTGCCAGATGTTCATTCATGCCTGCTGCCATGCATTTTTCTTCATCCTCCTTAAAGGCATTTGCCGTCATTGCTATGATTGGAATTGTCTTAGCATCCGGGCGCTCCATGGCACGTATTGTTTTGGTCGCGGTAATCCCATCCATCACAGGCATCATAATATCCATGAGAATCACATCAAAAGTTTCCTCATCGGATGCTTCAAATTTATGTACTGCTTCAAGTCCATTGGATACCGGTTCTACCAGTGCACCGCAGTCTTCCAGTATAAACCGGGCAATTTCCATATTCAATTCATTGTCTTCGGCCACTAAAATTCTAAGACCGGTGATATCTGCATCTGCAGCCTCTTCTTTTTCTTGTGCTTTTGCCTGCCTGTCAAGTCGGAAAGGAATTACAACCGTAAAACAACTGCCTTCTCCCAGTTCACTTTCTATCACCTCAATACTATTTCTTCTTTATCCGGCAAGTGTTCTTCCTCACAAAAACAATATAAAAAATCACATTCAAAACAATTCCAAAACATGTCGCAACAGGGGCCGCCAATCCTATTTTAGTAAGACTTGCATGTGGCTGTATACTCATAATATAGGCAAGAGGCAGTCTCACTAACAATGTCTGAATCAGTCCCTGAATCATTACCCATACCGTTTTTTCATTTCCATTAAAAAATCCTACCATACTAAATAAAATGGCTGTAACAATCGTCTCCGGTGCAAACCCTCTCAAATATTCTGCACCCTTTTGAATTACAGCCGAATCGGTTGTAAAAATAGATGTTAAGTAATCGCCAAAATTCCATACACAAATAAATACTACCGCACCGACAACCAAACCAACTCCCATGCCGGTAAACATAGACTTTCTTGCTCGTTCATTTTTTCCGGCACCAACATTCTGTGATACAAACGATGCCATAGACTGCATAAGCGCACTTGGAACAAGCATTGCAAAATTGACAATTTTACAAGCAACTCCGTACCCGGAGGAAGCTTCCAGTCCAAGCTTATTGATAAAGGCACAAAGTGCCAAAAAAGACATCTGTGTCAAAAATTCCTGAAGCGCCAATGGCAATCCCACACGAACAAATCTCTTACACTGTTTATTAATTTTAAAATCCCGTTTTTTAATATGAAAACCATAATTTTTCTTCTTTAGAATAATAATGGCAAGAATGACACTTACCGCCTGAGCCGCAACTGTTGCAATCGCGGCACCGGCCGTATCAAGATGAAAACCAGCTACAAGAATCAAATCTCCGATAATATTTACAACGCATGCAACCGCCACAAAAATAAGCGGTGATTTGCTATCACCAAAGCCTCTGAAAATGGCTGCTAACACATTATAGGCAACAATAAAAAATATTCCGCCTCCGCATATTCTTACATAAACGGATGTAAGGGCAAGCGCCTCTTCTGGTGCCTGCATCAATACCGCTAATGGATTCGCAAAAAATACCATCACAACAAATAATATAATACATATGATTGTAAATACCGTCACGGCTCCTCCTAACAATTCGCCGATTTGTTCCACTTTCTTTGCCCCAATATACCGTGCAATAAGCACCGTAATTCCCATTGCAAACTGCGTGATTACAAAGGTAACAAGATTCAATATCTGACTGCCTGTAGATACCGCCGACAACCCAGCCGTCGTTCCAAATCTTCCTACAACAAGCAAATCTACTGCACCATATGCCGCCTGTAATACAAGTGCACCTAAAACAGGCATCATAAATGGAATTAATTTATTTAAAATACTTCCCTGTGTAAAATCCGCTTTTTCTCTCTGATTCATTTCATTTTCTTCCCTTCATAACTTCATATAATTTTTCTATCGTCTCTATCATGTTATCCGCATCCTCGTCAGAAATATCATCAAGTTCTGCACTAAGTTCACCAAAATACTGGTCTACATATTTATCCACTAAGTCTTTTCCTGACACAGTAATTTTAATAAACACAACTCTTCCATCTGTTTTTGCTGCCTTCTTTTCAACAAGTCCAAGTTTTTCCATATCTTTTGTGATTTTGGTAACACCCGGTCTTGGCAGCCCCAATTCATCGCTGATATCACTTACTTTTACATTAGCCGTTTTTAATTCTAATTTCCGTATTGTATCCAAATAATGAATGCGAGTGGATGTGACTCCATTCGGCAGTTTAGGAAGTAAATCCCTTACACGTTTCGCCAGATAACAAGCATCCATTACTTTCTTAATCTTATCTCTCTGCATAATTAAATACTCCTTCCTTATTTTAATTACCCAATGTAATTACTTTACGTAATTTAATACAGCTGCATTTTCCCTTTTTGTCAATAGTATGTTTTTTAAGATACACACAAAACAGGGACACCCCTTAAATCAAGGTGTCCCTGTCACATTTTCCTATTTCTACTACAATATATTTATGGTTAATACCCCTTACAGCCAGTAAGGAATTACCCA
>ENA-OPNB01002228-OPNB01002228.1-human-gut-metagenome-genome-assembly--contig:-NODE-2228-length-11541-cov-3.440536_pt1 | contig 11541 bp, 12 predicted proteins | sample MGYA00241528_ERZ501754 | MGnify/ENA primary metagenome ERZ501754 (study PRJEB25962, sample SAMEA2042646) | human gut metagenome | biome: human gut; feature: human-associated habitat; material: faeces... | reverse complement strand
TGACTCAGTTTACAAACTCGTCTACCTGGCAATAAAAAACGCTACTAAAGACTGGAGCAAATCAGTTTTTAGATGGCGTCAGGCGATGCTTCAATTCGTTGTAATGTTTGGAGATCGGTTCAAGCAAGGATAGAATGGTGGGATGAGCGAAAGCGCCGGAGGGGCGGTTCGCTTGTTCCACTACGTTCCACAAGCGAACCGCCCCTCCGAAGAGCAACCTAAGTTATGAATTTAGGGCAGACACAAAATTTGAGACACTCCCAAGTCTTCAGCAAGTTTTTCGGGAAGATATTTATTGATCTTCTTATCTGCCTCTTCCAACTTTTCCGGGAGGCGGATAGAGAATTTATTTTTCCTCTGACCGGTTTCCTTCCATACCTGAGAGAGCCCCTTAGCGGTCATATGTTTAAATAGTGCCTGGCTGTATTTTTGGAGCCACTTAAAGGGATCAATTCCGTTTTCTCTCAAGGTTGCATCGATGGACAGAGCCATGCACATGGCTTCCATGTAATTTGCCGAGTGTTTATGCAGACTGTTTTTACGAAGGATCGTAACTCCTCGAATGGCTCTTTCAACCTTATTCGTGCAGGGCGGGATTTCGCTGCTGCCTAAGAATGTTGCAAAGTCCTCCCGAGCGTTCAGGTAGTAAACACATGGTTTTGCAGCCGGTACATTCCTTGTTTTTATCCAAGTAGTGCCTTTCTGTGTAACAAGGCCTTTGCTTGCCTCCAACATCATTTGATCCAGATACTTGATAAGTTCGGCTTGCGCTTTTCTGGCTTGTTCCGGATTAAGCAGTCCGGCGTTTTTCTCAGCCTCAATGCGGAACACGGCATTAATTGCTTTTAACGCTGTGTGGAGCTTCATCCCGTCTGTATTTGCCAGAAGCTGTTTTTGAAGTTCTTGTGTTACGTATTCTTCGGACTTGTCCAGAAGCTGCTTGTAAAGATCCGATGGCAGAACAACTTTAAGAAGTTCTCGACGGAGATGTACCAGACAGGACTGATGGCGGACCTGTTCTGTTTCTGCCTTATCCAAGTTCCTGTTTTTAATGATTGTCTTGTAGCCGCTGTAGCCGTCGGTTACCAAGGTTTTGAAGCTGTAATCGGATAAGATTTTGCCGATATTCTCGGCGCTTCGAGTCGGGCTGTAATAGTACAGCGTTGCCGGCTGAGGTGCTCCGTCGGCTGTGGTCACTGCAACAACGTAATTTGTTTTTGCTTTTGGTTCGACTCCGGCGGCTGGGATCTTCCCGCGTCCCTGATCCTGCAAGCAATCGAACGGTGTTTCATCGCACACGAGCACGGCGCGATTCTGCACCGTTTTTTCGATCGCTTTAAACAACGGCTTCAAATAAAAGCGCTGATAGTCATACAGAGAGTATGAACCCGTGTTCGACCCGAGCTCGGCATCTTTTTCGAACTGCCTTAACGCGCGTTCCAAGGGGATGCCGATACACATAGCCTGATTAAAAGAGAGGATCGTTTTAGTACTTATAAGCCTGTCGGGGAAGAGCGGATGATCTTGTTCCGGATCCATAAACACTTCAACCCGGCCGCATTTCTGACAGAAGCCTAATTTATAAGTGTTTTGCTGCCGGAAGCCGGCCTCGAGCTGGGTCACGCCGGTTTTAAGATCTGCAATTAAAACCTCCCAGCCGCTCAAGGGTTCCCCGCATTTATCGCACACAGCCGATGTTTCGGAAGCTATGATCGGTGCAGCCTCAGGGAGCTTACTAATATTGTTGACGCGTCCGCGATGAGTTTGTTTTACTTGATCTGCAGTCGGCGCAGCGGCACGCACAATGGAAGAGATCTTTTGCTGAGATTCGACTGTTAAATTTGTCGTCGAGCTAAGTGCCTCGGCAGCCTTCGAGATGGCGGCACTAAATTTGGCAACTCCCTTAATGTTGTTGCTAAAGGAGCGGACTTTCTTTAGCTCTTCCAGAGAACGGGTTGCATTCTCGTAAGCTTTCTCGGATGTTTCCCCTGATTTCATTTTCTCATTGCCGTGAGCAAAGAAGCCCGCAATCTGTCCGGATGCTGAAGCGATCGTACTTAAGCTGTGGGCAATCATGTCGTAGAGGACTCTAATTGCTTTTCTTGACTCCTCGTCATCGGCATAGCTCAGGAAGTCTTCGACTTGTGCAAGGTAGTTTCCATTCACCTCCCTGAGATTTTGAGCCATGAAGATCACGCCGTGCGCAAATTTTAAATGCGACTGCTCTTTGATTTCGGCTGCTTTCTGAGCTTCCTTCGCGATAACGTGTTCTTTCTCAGCACGCTCCTCAGCAGCCTTAAGCTCCTCTTCTTTTTGATTGAGAAGCTTGATCAGTTCTTCCTTAGAGAGTGAATTGAGGTCTTTCATTATTATTAAGCCCACTGGCCATTGCATAGGGTAAATTATATCATACTAACTATTAAAATATAACTATTTATTTGAATTTAATTATAATTTAAAACGATACGTAAATTAAAACGCCGCATCAATTTCTTAAAAAATCAATGCGGCGTTATTAAATTTAAATGACTTACCAGAATGACTCTGCCTTGTAATAGAGGCGCTCTCCGTTTAAAAAACGCTCCAGCTCCGGCAGCGTCAAAGCGCACTTTGCCTGCTCGCCGACTCGAACCAACAATTCTTCGAATCGGCCGTGGTGCAGTGTTCTGGTCAGAAGCATTGTTCCTCGATTATCGGAAGTGATGATCTTACAGATCCGCCGCGTTTTAGAAATAAAGACAACGGCTTCCTTTCCGCCATTTAAGTTAATTCCGAGCTGGTCTTGTGCAATGGAGTGGAGGCGGTGGTAGCCGCACCGCAAATCTGTCGGTGATATAACCAACGTGACATGTACGTCTTGAAGATGAATGTTCATCCGGCTGCTCCGTTCATCTTCCTTAGAATGCCAACGACAGAGTCTTCCGGACTTAACGTCCGGAACTCAAAAGTCATGCCGTTTGCATTGACGCGAAGCGTTGTCTCCTGAGGCAGGTCTTCTTCGATTAAGTCGATGACGTCAACGGTATCGGCTTCAAAGCCAAGCGTTGAAGATTCTGTTCCGGCCAAGCGCCGCTTGACTTCAGAAATGTTAACTTTGCGGTTCGTTTCTTTCTGAATGAGCCGAACGACCTCAATCCCTGTGAGTCCTTGTTCTTTTGCAGTTTTAATGTACCGCGGCCAATCAATCTGCATCTTCTGCCTCCTTTTTTAATTAGAGGCAGTATCCGTCAGTTGAATTATTTAGGAAAGAAATCTATAAGACACGTACGATTATTGTGAGGGGTTGAGCGGAGAAGACATCCTGATGGAGTCGTCGATATAGTAATTATTTTCACTTAATTAAAAGAGTTGAAAGGAGAAGACCGCCGAGTGTTAGCTTTGGGTGAAGAAACGGCAGGTTAGTAAAGTCATAAGGTCACCCGAAAAAAGGATCTGCTCGGGTGGCCAAGTTAAAAAACCTCAACTTTTGGCGCAATTGAGAATGTTGTTCCAAGTCTTTATTCGGGATGTAGATCTTAATTCACACCATGAAAGTCTTTTATAAATTTCCTAACATTTCTAAAATTTCAGAAATTACAACCCCAATCTATGTAACCTACATTTTTATGTTTATAAAGACAATAATAAGGAGAGTTGTCTTTTAACAAAGTTAATTGATTGTCAGCCTTCAATTTAGCAAATTCTGCGCGTATTTTTTCATGAACATCTCCCCATTGTTCATCAACTATTTTCCTAGAAGTATATTCATTAATTCGGAAGGCGGAGTTCCAAGATAGTCTGCATAAGTAGGCATTAAACGGGGTGTGTTCAATTATGTTTTTTGTAAAATTTGATAAAGGAGAACTCCCTAAGACATAAAATTTTCCAATATCTTTGTATTTATGGATGTCTACAGATATGGAATAAAAGATCGGTTGCTCAAAAAGATTTTGGATTCTCATGACATTACCAACTCTGTAATTAAATAAAAAACAGGCAAATATCGGTAAAAGTATGAGATATTTGGAACCCAACTTAAGATTGAAGAGACCTATAAAAATAATAACAAGTAAAAAAGGAAAGTAATTAAGTACTCTTGGGGGATAATAACCTTCTTTTAATAGAGAAAGGCCGCCTAAAATTGACAAGATGAAAATAAAAAAACATAGGATCAAAGGTAGTACATATTTAAACCTAAATTTTATTAATAGACCAATAATGGAAAAAGGTATAACTGGAATTATGTACCATTTGTAATATGACCAAAATTCTATAAATGGCGAAATGGCTTTTATATTGTTCTTACAAACAATATAAATCAATGAAGAATCAAAATTGACTAGAGTTGACCTAGAAGACATTGGTAGAATTTTCAATTCTACAAAGTATAGAGCGGAGGCTAGGGAATAAGAAAGAATTACTAAAGTAACATTTTTCAAAAATTCCTCCTTATTATTATCTCTAACATATGCAAAGAATAAGTAAAAAGAATAAATCGTAAGATATAAATTAATTGCAGATTGGTATAGATTGAGAGATATAATAAGTAATAAAACTTTTAAGGGAAAATTACTTTTGGTGTCTCTAATATAAAATGAGAAAATGACAAAAGATACAGCAAGATTCATTCCAATACTGTCAAATCGATAGTATAGATTATAAGTAAAGAATGGATTAATAATAAATAAGAGAGAAATATAGATAGCTATATCTTTCTTTTGTCCTGAAAATTTTTTGTATAAGAGATAAGCAGAGAGAGAAAGGAGAATTATGTTTATAAACCATGTAAAGGGGAAAGCGTCTATTACTATATTCGTTGCACCTCCATAAATATAGGAGATCAACGTCGCCAGAAATCGCCCTTGTTCTTCCCAAATAAAACCACCGGATTCTACGTTTATCCTGTAAATGTCATCTGCAAAGAACACTCCTGCGTAGAGGATCGGGAAATAGAATGTTAAGCTTGAAAGGAGTATTCCAAGAATTTTATATCTATCTTCATATAACATATATTAATTATAATGAGTTTAAGTTAAATATTTTTTCTATTTGCTAAAAACTATATATTTTGTAAGAATGAAACCTATTATGGGGTTTAGGGCAAAATAAATAATTATTGTGATTAAAGGATCTAATTTATAATAGTCACCTAAAAAACCAAAACCATAAGAAAAAACAGCCATTATTAATGTCATTTTCAAAAACCTAGCAGGTGTAGGCTTTTCTTTAAAAGTAAAAGTTGCGTTCATGAAAAAACTGAAGCAAACCGCTACAAGAAAAGCTAGTAAGTTACTTCCAGCCTGATTCATAACACTGGTTAGCAAAAAAAATACAATACCATGTATTAAAGTATTTAATACACCAATTAACCCATAGGTCAATAACTGTTTAATGAGTGTTTTTTGCATCAACTTTTTTTTCTATAATGAAAGCAGGTCTCCGCTTTACTTCCATGTATATTCTCCAAATGTACTCTCCTACGATACCTAAAGAGAATAAAATTAAACCTCCAATAAAAAGGAGTACGACAATTAAAGATGCGTAACCCGGTGTTTCAATTCCGAATATTAATGTTTTCAATAGGATATAGAATCCGTAAAGAAAAGAGCATAAGGAAACAGTGAGTCCAATAAAAAGACTTAATCTGAGTGGTGTAGCACTAAAATCCAACAGGCCTGTTACGGCTAATGAAATCAATTTTCTAAAGGTAAAATGGCTTTTACCACTAAATCTTTTAGCTACTTCAAACTCAATATAATCAGAAGGAAAGCCCACCCAAGCGAATAAACCTTTCATAAACCGTCTGTTTTCTGGTAACGAGGAAAGGCTGTCTGCAACTTTCCTTGAAATCAGACGAAAATCTCCAGCACCATCTGGGACGGTTACATCAGTCAATTGATTTTGAAGTCTATAGAAAAGAGAAGCACATTTTTTGTATAAAGCGGAGTCAGTTTCACGGTTCGCCCTTTTGGCGATAACCATATCTACCCCCCCCCTGTTGTACCGCTCGATCAGTTGTTTGATTACAGCTGGGGGATGCTGCAGATCGGCATCTATTGGGATTAAAAGATCCCCTCTTGCGTTCTTTATTCCGGCTGTAAGTGCAGCTTCTTTACCAAAATTTCTTGAAAATTCAATAAATCCAACTAACTCAGGATTGTTCTTCTGAATATTTTCTATTACCTGCTTTGTTTGATCTGTACTTCCATCATTGACAAAAATTACTTCAAATTTTGTATGTTCAAACTTTTTTTTGCAAAGCTCTAACTCAGTATTTAAAGTATCGAAAAAAGTTTGTAACGTCTCTTGCTCGTTGAAACACGGCACTACTATCGAGATTAACATTTTTTTCCTTCTTAATTTCTTTCTTCCTTGAGAGTTTAAGGCTAGTATTTTTTAAGAAAAATAAATTGGACAAATTTGATTAGGAGTTCCATCCATTTTTATTTTTCCATGTTCTAACCATACTACTCTAGTACAACATTTTTCAATTAGCGACCGTGAATGTGTAGCGATAACAAGGATGCTAGATCTTTCAACTAATCGGTTTAAACGTTTTTCTGCTTTTGCTTGGAAACCCTTGTCGCCAACAGAAAGCCATTCATCCATCAATAAAATATCTGGGCTAATCATTGTTGATACAGCGAAAGCTAATCTCATGTGCATGCCAGTAGAATAAGTTCTAACAGGCATGTGGATAAAATCTCCTAATTCTGAGAATTGAATGATTGAGTCTAATTCCTTATTGACAATTTCTTTCGGAATGCCTAATAACGCCGCTCTGAGAAAGATATTTTCAATTCCAGTGGCTTCGCCGTCAATTCCTAAAGAAACGTCAATTAATGAACCGACTCTTCCTGCAATTTTAGCTATTCCGTATGTAGGCTCATAAACACGCCCTAAAACGCGAAGGAGAGTGCTTTTCCCAGCCCCATTATGACCAATGAGTCCGACTCTTTCTTTGGGATTTATGCTCAACGTTACATTATCTAAAGATCTAACGATCGTTTTACCATTTTCATTTAACCCAATTTTTCCACCTGTAGCCATACCTAAAATGGCTTTTTTTAGTGATCTTCCTTGAGAGTTGTAAATCGGAATATCAACACAAACCTTATTTAAACATACAGACGCCATAAGTTACAACCAATATGCGATTCTAGTTCTATAACGATTGAAAACCATCAAAGTAAACAACCAGCCGATTACAGCCATACCAATAGAAACAATCCAGTTGAGAAGAGTTGGAGGTTGGTTTAATAATGGACACCTAACAATTTGCATTAAGTGATAAACAGGGTTGGGGTCAAGCAACATCGTGCTGGATTTGGCTGGTAACAAAGAAGGTAGCCAAATTATAGGAGTTACATAGAAGGTTATTTGTAAAAGTGAAGAAACAATCTGTGTAAGGTCTCTGTATCTTGTACAAATTATGCCGAGAAATAGGGAAATCCATAAAAGGTTCAAAATGAGAAGCGCTAAACCAGGAATAACAAGAAGTATGGTTGCTGTAGGAGCGATTTTGAAGAGAAGACAAACAATTGGAAAAATTATTAGATTATGAAGAAAAATGATGAAATTTCTCGCAACCATCCGGATGACGTGAGAAAAATAGGGAATAGGAAGTTGTTTCATTATGGCTTCCGAAGCTGTAAAAACCCCCGTCGCTTCAATCACAACTTGTGAAATAAACCCCCAAATAATTAAACCAGCTGAGAGAAATGGGAGAAACTGGTTAATTGGTGATTTAAAAATTTTTCCAAAAATAAGCCCCAAACAAGCGATCATTACACCAGTTGAAATGGTTAACCAAAAAGGACCTAATGTAGATCTTCTATATCTTTGTCTAATGTCCGATTTGGCTAAGAAAAGGGGAAGATCAAGTCCTCTAACGCCATAACAAACATCTTTTACCCCACGCCATGCCTGCATTAATTTTAAATCCATTCTCGTTTCTGCATCTTTCTCAATCGGACACAAGATTATAAATAAATATCTTCAATTAAGATTTTTTCTTTTTTACGGTCATTTTTTCTTTTCTGGAAGTTCGTAACGCTTTGTTAAAAACGAACAAAAGCTGTAAAACCTGCTAATCTAATTGTAATTTAAGAAGAGGTTCGTCCAAGTTTTATAAATTTTAAGCTTAAAACAAAATGTTATGAAACAACTAATAAAAAAAATATTTCCTCTAGATAGGCTGCTAAAGACTGTTTCTGACCACCTTCTATCTCGTATTAAGGATGAACTTCAGCCGCTTGAAGCTGCCACTAAAACATTAACACTGAAGCAAGAAGAATTTTCTAAAGCTGTTTCTGAGATCGACTCCATTTTATCATTGTCGTCGAAACAGCAGGTCGAAGCTTTGACTCAAGGCCTTCTAGATTTACAAAAAAGATTGTAATTTTTGGAGGTTAAATTGTCAAATCTTGATTCTAGGATTAGTACTGCTTCAAGAAAAACTAAAGGAGGTAATATTAAGAAAATAGTATTTCTTGTTCATAATATAGCTTCAATTGACGCCCTCTTACCGATAATAAAAGAGGCGAAAAAAAGAGGTCATACAACTATCGTTATAACTATTAATAATACATTTAACAAGAATGGAGGATTGGGGTCAGAGGAGCTTCAACATAAAGAGCTTTTGAAATTAGGGATTGAACATCTACGTTTTGGAAACATTGATTCTATGCTTGGATTAGAGTATTTGAAACTAATCGCCCCGGACGTTTTATTCAGGCAATCTCCTTGGGATGCAGACATAGAAGAGGGATATAGGACGAAAAATTTGAGGTTTACAAGACTTTGTTATACTCCTTATTATGGTGTTCAAATTGTCGATAAGTTTGAACCTAACCAGCCTCTTGATTATCATTGTGATCAGGATCTGCACAGAGAGGCGTGGGCGATATTTGTAGAGAATTCTCCGCTAGTAGTAGACAATTTTAGGAAGAATTGCTTATTCAAAGAGTTGAATCTTGTAAAGAGTGGATTGCCTAAATATGAGTTTTTGGCCGATGAGCTCATAACAAGGAATTCCAATATCGATCAAAAGGTTATTCTCTGGGCTCCCCATCATAGTTTTTCCGAAAATTGGTTGGGATTTGCAACTTTTTTGGAAACGCATAAGATTATTTATCAAATTGCTAGCTCTAATCCATCTAGATACAAATTTATATTTAGGCCGCATCCTATTTTTAAAAAGGAATTAATAAAAAGTGGAAAAATGAGCGAGGCTGAATTAAATAACATCCTAAACAGATTCGAGTCTTTGCCTAATTTTGAGTGGTCTATGGGTAACGATCCTAAATTTGATTTTCAGAGAAGTGATCTGTTACTGACAGATGGGATAAGTTTTCTAGCTTCTTATATGTTAGCCCGGAAGCCCCTAATATGGTTGGAGTCTCCTTTCCATCAAGAATTGACTTCTGTAGGAGAAAAATTAGCTGAAGCTACATATAGATTACCTACCCGTGAACTAAGAAGATTGCCAAGTTTATTGGATAAAATACTAAATTCATCCTTTGATCCACTTAAGGATAAAAGAGAAGATTGTATTAAATTCCTTCTTGGCTCTGGAAAACCTTCCGAAGCCATACTCGATTATATTGAAACGAATGCATGATTGTTGTTATAACTCCCAATTTAACAGAGTTTTATAGCGAGTTTTTTGATCATACAAAAAAGCATCCGTCAAATCTTCGGAGGAAGATACTTTAAATCGTTTTGAAATTATCTTATCCAAAACCGAAAAATCCTCTAGGCTGTCTATGAATTGTTTTGCTTTAAAAAAATCTTCTCTTAGCGATCTGCTAGAACCAAATAAACATAGACCTTTTTCTAAGACTTTTCTTGTATCAATTGGGATATTATTTTCTGAGACCCCCATTAAGCAAATGAGCGAACATGGTGAAATCAAATCTATAATTTGGTTTATGGCGTTCGATGACTTATCTCCTCCTACTGTTTCGAATGCTAAGTCGATTGAATAGTCTTGTAATGAATCGTTTTTTAAAATAATTAATTCGTCCACGTGGGAGAAAAGCATAAGTTTCTCTTCGTGTTTGCCAAAAACAGTTATAAGAAGATTTGGGAATTCTTTCTTCAAGCAAAGGGAAAGAAGATAGCCAACAGAACCGTCCCCCCATATCCCAACAGATTTAACTCGCCGCCATTCACTCATTGGAATCCTTCTAATAGCGTGAAAGCAAACGCTCATAAGTTCTGTTAACACGTAATATTGGGAAAATTCTGAATCGAACGGAACAACCTCGTTAGCTTTGAGTAAGAGAAATTCTTGAGTAAAACCGTCAGTTGTGCTTGAACGAAATAAAGAGCCGTTGGAGTAATTATCCTGGGGATTGTTGTTTCCGCCATTAGGTAAGAGGATAACCTTTTGACCAGATCTTAATTTTCTTTTTGGGTCGAAAAGTACTTCTCCGATTCCTTCATGAATTAAAGACATTGGAAGTTTCTGTTCAAGGACCTTTAAAGATCTTGTCCCAGAGAAATATCTTTGATCTGCTGCGCAGATAGAGAGAAGACTGGGTCGGACAATAAGATCCGAGTTATTGTAATTTTCTATTTTAAAACTTGGTAAAAACAATCCCGGCCGAACTAACTGAATTTTCTTATTTATCATTTTTGATGCGAGAATAAAAACTCTGAGAAAGCAAGATCAAAGTCAGTTGTAATCTTTAGATTTGAAGGATCGCCAGGAACTAATTTAATTTTGATTCCACTCATTAAAAGCAGCTTGGCTGCATCGGTTATTGAATCTTGGTCTCCTATTTTCGTGTAAGCGTCTATGTAGTCAGAACAAAAAAAACTTTGAGGGGTTTGGCCCTGACATAAGTCATTTCTATTAGGAATATCGTAAATCTCCACTCCGTCTTTAGTTCGTACGATTGTATCGGTACAAGAAAGAACTGTGTCGCATGTGTAGCCTTTTTTTAGACAGGAAATGTTATCTTCTATGATCCTTAACGATACAAAGGGTCGGGCAGCATCGTGACTAACTACCCCCACTTCTCTCCCTATAAAAGTTTCTATGTACTTACAAGCTTTGAATAACGATTCTTGTCTAGAAACTCCGCCCTCAACGAACACCATTTTTTCATAAAATTGGTTATCTCTAAAGATATCTTTGGCATGACTCATCCAGGGCTTAGACACGACTATGAGAACTTTTTCAATTTCATTTATTAAAGCAAATTTTTCCACGGTTTGCACAATCATTGGAGCCCCGTGTAATTTTATAAATTGCTTTGGAATGGAGGCTCCCTTAATTCTCGTTCCCTGACCAGCCCCTAAAATGACGGCAACCGTCTTCATTTAGAATCCTGAATGTCGGCTAAAGGTCACATCAGAATCTACGGACTGACCTTTAGCTGATTCTGGGGTTTTTCCTCAAAGCCCGGTATCCCCAGCAATGTAAAGAACAGTCGGTCACGCTTCGTATCTCCGCTCCTTTGTGTGACGGTCCCATCCTCACTCCTCAGGCTCGTCAGTTCAATGCAGTCGAACCAGTCGATTAAACTTTGCATCGATTGTTTTTTCAGCCAT
>ENA-OPNB01002224-OPNB01002224.1-human-gut-metagenome-genome-assembly--contig:-NODE-2224-length-11564-cov-2.056912_pt1 | contig 11564 bp, 8 predicted proteins | sample MGYA00241528_ERZ501754 | MGnify/ENA primary metagenome ERZ501754 (study PRJEB25962, sample SAMEA2042646) | human gut metagenome | biome: human gut; feature: human-associated habitat; material: faeces... | reverse complement strand
GCGGACGATCCGGCGGCCCGACCGCGTGATGGTGAAAGAGGGGCGCGCCGTAGTGGTCGACTACAAGTTCGGACTCCGCGAAAACCCCGAGCACCGGCGGCAGCTCGGCGAATACATCGAACTGCTGCGCGAAATCGGATACACGCAGGTGGAAGGCTATCTGTGGTACGTGCGCATGGAACGGATCGTGTCAATCGACGGCTGACGTCTTCGATTCGTTAGGATCAAGCCAAAAGAAAAAACTTCCCAATCGATTCTTCGGGAATATCTTCGATTCGTGGATTTCCTGCAAGCAGCTGGGTTACACCTTCCCCCTCCCCAAAAAATCACAACGGCTATCTACAAAAAGTACATTAAAGAATATTATCTGATATTCAGATTGTTATTCATCATATCGGTATTGAAATATCGAGAGAATGTGAATCATTCTGCATAAATAACCGAGAGTTGCGTTTCCAAATCATTACCTCGTTTTGGGATGCCTGAGGTTACATACAACGGTTATTTACAGTCTATTACGTTTATATTCATCTTGCCGGACGACTCTGCCAAAATTATTTTTGTCCACCTTAAAAAAGCAGAGTTTATGCGCAGTACTTTCAAGGTCTTGTTCTACCTCAAACGAACAAAGAACACCCCGCGTGCAGTCTATCCGGTTATGGGCCGCAGCACGATCAACGGCACGATTTCTCAGTTCAGTGCCGAAATCAACGTTCCGGAACAACTGTGGGAGGTTAAAGGCGGCCAAGCCAAAGGCAAAAGCGTCGAGTCGGAACGCATCAACCGCCATCTGGACAATATCCGCATCCAGATCGGCAAACACTATCAGTCGATTTGCGATCACGATGCCTACGTCACGGCTGAAAAGGTCAAGAATGCCTGGCTGGGTATGGGCGAACGATACCAGACTCTTGTGGAGGTTTTCGAACATTACACGAATGATCTTTTCAAACGTATCGGCGTAGATCGCTCGGAAAGTACCTGGTGGCGCTATCGGGCGGTGCTCGGGCATCTCCGAGCCTTTCTGAAACACGAGTACAACCTCCACCATATTCCGCTGCTCGAATTGGAACAGTCGTTCATCGAGCAATACCACGTCTATTTGAAAACGGTCTGCCATTTGAAGGCGGGCAGCGCATGCCGCTACATAGATTGTTTGAACAACGTGGTGAGAATTTCGTTCAACAACGGTCTTATGCCGCGGAATTCGTTCGCACTTTGCCCGACGGAACCGAGAACCTTTCTCAGCGAGGAGGAACTGTGGATTTTTCAGACGTCGCGATTGAAGAGTGCCAAACACGAATACCACCGCGACCTGTTTCTCTTTTCCTGTTTTACGGAAATCTGCTACAAAGACATGCGCTATCTGACCTGTGAACAAATCATACCGGATACCAAGGGGCACCTGCGGATACACGGTAACCGCTGCAAAACGGGTGGAGAGTATACGATCAAATTTCTCCCCGCAGCTTTGCGTCTTCTGGAAAAGTATCGCGGAACAGCTCCGTCACTGCTTGCATTCGACATGCCGGGACTTACCGAAAAGCGGAAATGAAGAGTGCGATTTTACGCTTTGGACGGTCTGTAAGGAAAATGTAAGATTTTTATTTTTCAACGAATTGATTATAAACAGTTTGCGAAAATTCTGTCATTGCTATTTCATCCTCTTTTTCCGAAAAGATTCCCTATCTTTGTTCAAGGCGCATCTTCCGGTTTACGAACCGAACTCCATACACATTCTCATTCTAACCTAAATTCTTTCGGCTATGAAGCATCCGGCCTTTGTATGTTGCGCCGTGTCGTTCCTGTTTCTCGGAGCGACGTCCGTACAGGCGCAGGAGACGTCCGATCTGACGGACGTCCATTTCTATCCGCCGTCGGCGGTGTCGATGATGAAGTACATCGACTATCCCGTTTCGCACCGCACGGGAATTCCCGAAATCTCGATCCCGCTCTACACCGTCAGATCGGGATCGCTGGAGCTGCCCGTGAACCTGAGTTTCCACCTCGACGACTTCACGCGAGTGAACCAGCTCGCCGGCGCGGCCGGCGCAGGATGGTCGCTGAGCTGCGACTTGCAGGTCTCGCGCATCATCAACGGCCGTGATGATTTTCACGCCTCGGGTTATCTGTCTACGGGCACATCCTACACCAATATCGACAAGAATACTCCCGAAATCGTTCCTTCGGATCAACATCTCTTTTCGATGTGGATTAAGAATATAGACGAAGAGCCCGACAAGTTTTACTATAAGCTTCTCGGTAGCAGCGGTGCATTCTACATCGAGAAAGAGCTGGGGCCGACGACCGTACCGATGAACGGCGATAGGATCGATTATGCGAACCGCAACGGGAATACAGATTTTAGTATCGTGGGTAGTGACGGAACAAAATACAGTTTCTCATCGCAGTACGTCGATTGGGTGCGAGATTTCAACGCGATGGAGGCTCCGGCACCGACTGCATGGAAATGCACTCGTATCGAGAGTGCCGACGGCAGCGATGCGATCACCTTCTCGTACCTACCTTATGAATCCAATCTGGTTCGACAATTGGAGGGATCGCACGATTTGTACGACGATGCCGAGATTTCAGGTTCCGGCTCTTCAATGTTTGAATCGCTGGCTCGAACGCCCCGGCAGGAGCTGCATTACGGAATGAATACTTCGTGCGATTATTTTCTGAGAGGAGACAATGAAATTGCCGACGGTTGGGAGATGGAAACTGCGCCCGAACAGGATGAAAGCGCACAATTTGCCCGCAAAGTCCTCAATACGATACACACCCATCGACAGAATCGAATTCCGCGGCGGTTCCCTGCAATTCGTCTACGAACAATACAACTCCAATCGCACAGCGATTCGCAGGCCCATTCTGACACGTATCGAGGTTTACGATCTGCAAGGCGTGCTGCGCAAGACGATCCTGCTGACACAATCCATCGATACGGGGTATTACCTCGACGAAAATTTGGCCATGATGTACGGCCGTTACCTGAACGCACTGACGATCGACGCTCAACGTTATCGATTCGAGTATGGAGCGATGCACTACGGAGATTCTTTCTCGGATTTCTGGGGACATGCGCGTATGGGCAGCTACGACCGCGGAATTCCTGCTATTGCACGCCATTATACGACGATCGAGAAAGGCAGCTCACCCCGAGACCGTCACGGTAACAGATTGATCGATACGCCTCTTTCGGAATATGAGAAATATATTCCGTCGTACTATACATCCGAGATTTATCTCTATACGGCAGCCCCCAAAAAACTGCTTACGATTACCTATCCCACAGGCGGCTATACGGAGTTCCACTGCGACCACAACCAGTTCTGCGATCGCTCAGGCATAAACCGTTATATCTCGAGTTACCGTATTCGGGACATCCGTGCGTTCGATCGTGACAGTATGTTGCTCAAACAGACACACTACGAATACGGAGCCAATGAAAGCGGCAACGGCATCATTCGTCATGAACCCGACACGAGCGAGGAACAGGGTAATTGCCATACCTTACAGACGATCGTCTATTATGAGACGTACAATGGAGCGACAACGAACACCCTGCGGTTACGTTGCAGGACATATTATCCTCATACGACGTATCGCACCAACTACGACGACGGGAGCCATGTCCAGTACGACGAGGTGGCCGAATACCAAAGCGAAGGTGGAGTTCTGTCCGGAAAAACCGTCTACAAATATACGCTCGATCCGCCGCTCGAGGGCTCGCTGAATCGCCCCGCAATAGCACTCCCCGGAAGTCCCTATCCCATGGAAATGGAATCTTGGCATCAAGGAAGTCTCGATTCCGTCATCCAATACAAGTATGTCGACGGTCGTTTCGAATGGCTCGTCCGCAGAGATTATACCTATATGCCGTATCTCTCGGCTAAGAAAATTTTCAGAGGACGTGTCTGGCCAACTACCCGGCATGTACAGATCGAAGCGAATGGCTCCTTACGGGAACAACCTCGGTTGACAACTTCACCCTACGACGACAATAAAAATACATATAGTTACTCCTACAATGCCATCGACGTGGGTTGTATGCAGCTTTCGGAGGAGGTTATCGAGCAGCGCGAAGACGACGGACGCATCCTGCGCCGACGGACGAACTATTATTACGACACGAATCCCTATACCGCCAGCCGCAAGGAGACGACCTACGCCGACGGACGAACCGTCACCGAGCGGACGCTCTACGCCGAAGACTACCTGCCGTCGAGCGTGCAGACGATGCTCGATCGCAACCTTCTCTCGCTCCCGCTCGAACGGGTCGTCTACACCGACGAGACCGTCACGCACGGCGATACGTTCCACTACGATCTCTACGGGCGTCCCGACAGCCTCTCGACGCTGGCTTCGCTCGACCTCTCGCCCGCATCGTTCCGCTTCTCGAACCGCAGCTCTACGGGCGGGAAAGGCGCCTATACGCCCGACACGCATTACATCGGACGGGCGTCGCTGCGCTACGACGCCGACGGCAACATTTGCGAGGTGCAGGCCGTGGGACAGCCTCCGATCTGTTATCTGTGGGGCTACAAGGGTCAGTACCTCGTGGCCGAAATCCGCAACGCCGCATACGACGAGGTGACGACCGCCTTGGGTGCGGCGACCGTCGAGCGTATCCGTACCTCGGTCGTGCTGTCGGAGGGCGATCTTGCGGCGCTCGACGGCCTGCGAACCAGCCGCAAGGAGTGGCACGTCACCACGGCGACATACATCCCGCTGGTGGGGATGGCCTCGATGACCGATCCTTCGGGACGTGAAACCACCTACGAGTACAACGCCCACAACCACCTGATGCGCGTGCGCGACCACAAAGGCAAGGTCGTAAACGAGTATGAATATTCCTTCGACCAGTAATACAAATCCTGCAATCCCATGAAACGACATATTCTTTTATTTGCCTTCCTCCTCTGCTCCGCAGGACGGATCGGGGCACAAGATTCCGGATCGAACTGGATCAAGACCCGAACGGCGATCTCCGAAACCGGAACGACGATTACCGACATCACCTATTACAACGGATTGGGACTGCCGTCGCAAACGACGAATGTCCGAGCCTCCGTCAACGGGTACAACATCGTGACGCCGATCGTATACGATGCCCTGCTGCGCAGCGATGCGACGGCCTACCTTCCTTTCGAGGCGACTTATTATTCGGACGAGGAGGAACTGCCGAATAGTACGGCGATTTCGGAGCAGAGAAACTATTATGAAGAACGATACAGCTCCGACTATGAGCGCTCCTTCACGGAGAAGGTCTACGAGGCGTCGCCGCTCGGGCGCGTACGCAAGCAGGCGTTGCCCGGTTACATGAAAGACTACGAAGTCCTCTACACCGAGTTCGATTACCGGACAAACGACACCGACGAGGTGCGATGGCTCGCAGTGGGCGTCGACGGCGAACTGGTCTGCGAGGGGTGCCACGACGCCGGAACGCTCTCATGCACCGTGACGACCGATCCCGACGATCATGTCGTGCAGAGCTTCACCGACGGACTGGGGCGGACGCTGCTGAGCCGCACGTTCGATGACGACGAACCGATCGACACCTACTCCGTCTACGACGATTACGGCCGGCTGCGGTGGGTCGTCACGCCCGAAGGCAGTTACCTGCTCAGCGATTCGCTGACAGTCCCCGTCGACGACGATTTCGCCGAAAAGTATTGCTACGTCTACACCTACAACGATCGCGGCCTCATGGTCGAGAAACGAATGCCCGGACGCGAGGCGGAGTATATGCGCTACGACGAAGGAGACCGTCTTCGAGTGTCGCAGGACGGCAATCTACGCGCGAAGAAGCAGTGGATAAGCTATTCGTACGATGCATTGGGACGGGTGCAGGAGCAGAGCCTCGCTGTCGAAGCGGAATTGATCCCCATAAGGTCTCAGGCTGGCGTCTCGATCGGTGAGCCGATCGAATCTGTCGAACCGCCCTATTTGGGCTCTTCGGTACCGTTGCGGAAATATGTTTACGACACCTATCCATCGGAGGTACAGGCGGCAGGGCTCGATTTCCAGTCGATAGAAGGTCTGACGGCCACGGACGGTGAATCGCTGCGCTACGACAATGCCACGGGTTCGCTGACCTACGAGAAACTCGCCGTGCTGGCCAACGATACGATCACGGGCTATCACCAGCGCGCCTGCTACTACGACTACAAAGGACGTCTGATCCAGATTGTCGAGCGCGACACCGAGGACGGCATCCTCTGCACCTCGAAGCGCTACGATTTCGTGGGAAACCTCATCGCACAACGCGAAAGCTACACCCGCGCGGGCAAGACCGACGACATCGACCGCACCTTCACCTACGACGATCGCGGGCGGTTATTAAACGAGACGACACAGGTAAACGGCGGCGAGGAGGCTGTTGTCTACTACGAGTACGACGAGCTGGGAAGGCTTGCTGCGCGGCGTCTGGGCGAGGGGACGTCGGCGATCGCTGAACAGTCGGAATACGACATCCGAAGCTGGCTGACCAAGAAAAGCAGCGAGCTGTTCGACATGTCGCTCGGACACTCCTATACGGGAAATATCACCTCGTGGCAGTGGCAGCACAAGGGAGACCCGTCCGGCGACGGCCCGCAGAACCGATATGTCTTCACCTACGACGGCCTCTCGCGGCTGGCGAACACGACTCAGTATGTGAACGGGGAATTGAACAAGCAGAATGTCGAACGTTTCCTTACCTATGACCGCAATGGAAACCTTCAAACTTTTATTCGTTATGAGAATGGCTCCTGTGTATCGAACAGCACCTATAATTATTCGGGGAATCGACTTGTTTCGTATTGTCCGGGAACAGTCTTCGAACGGGAGGACGTAGGTATCGGAGAGATTATTGTCCCCAAGAAAGGGATCGTTTTTCCCCTAACCGTTCAACTGCATCAATACGATGCGAACGGTAACGTTACAAAAGACTGGGAGCGAGGACTGGATATGTCATATAATTGTCTGAATTTGCTCGAATATGCCTCGGACAACGATGCGAATGCCATAAATTATTGTTATCTTGCAGACGGTACGAAACTTTCGGTGACGGACGTCGGAGAGAACGGCTTGTACTATTTGGGTTCTTTGGTATATGAGAAGCATGCCAATACAATTGGATTGGAAAGTGCCGGGTTCAGCAGCGGCAGGATCGTGGCAACAGCCGGCAACGACACCGAGATTCGTTATTTCCTGACCGATCATCTGGGAAGCGTGCGTGTCGTGGCGACAGACAAGGATAACGTGCTCGAACGCAACGACTACCAACCGTTCGGCAAACGGTGGAATACCGCGTCGTTGCCTGTTTCGGATAACCGCGACCGCTTCAACGGAAAGGAGGATCAATCGTTCGCCGGCCTGCCGTTCTCGGACTACAGCGCCCGAATGTACGACCGAGAACGAGGACGATGGCTCTCGCAGGATCCCAAATCCGAGGACTATTTCAGTAGTACGCAGTATGGTTTTTGTGGAAATAATCCAATCCGCTACATTGACCCGTCAGGAATGGCTGTACAAAAAACAGACTCAGTACAAGTTATTGATATTGACCCCATAACAGTTACTACTTATAGAAATAACCCGTTGTCTAATGCGGTATTACTCTTTATGTGGTCTGCTGCTGAATGGGGTGAAATGTGGAATAATGCGACCGGTCATGTAAATTCGACATTCAATAATAATTTAGTCACGGGAATGAATCTGTGGAGTTCAATTGCAATCTCGTGGGGTATATCAAAATGATTTAGGTCTTCAGGGAATATTACAAAATCCACAAAAAAACAAATATATAAAAATGCAGACGATTTGATTTCTGCTGCAAAAGAATTGAAGCGATTAAAAGGTGGAGTTAGACAAGGTCGTGTAATAGGCAATATAGATGAAATTTTTCAATCCATTTCACAAGGAGGACAGCGAATAGGAAAAAATAGTTTTCGATTACCTGATGGTACTATTATAACTAAATATTCTTCTTCCACGACAGGGGTACCAACAATTCACATAAATAAGCAAGGACAGCTTTTTAAAATTAGAGTAGAAACCGGTATTAATATTGAATGAACATGAAAAATTTCTGTGAGAATGTTCAAGCAGTTTTCCATATAGCAGACAAATACACCAAGACGCATCTTCCGTTTCAGATTTTTGTGAATAGGGAGTTTAAGTTCTTAATTACATCGGGAGGAGCGTTCGTGGACAATAAAAATGAATATATAAAATTTTCGAGTGTATTAAATACTATCGGGGAAGAGTATATATGTTTGCTTGAACATATTGATAACCAATATGCAAGTGATAGTCCATTTAAAGGAGTAATAAAAACTTGCGAAGGCTTTGAGGCATTTAGAAGATTAGAAACTACATTCGATCCTCATTTTGGATTGATTTTATCGAATTTTTATATTTTTGGAGCAAATCCGAATTGGGGAATTTACTTATGTGAATATCCAGCAATAAAATTGATAGGGTGTGTTGACAGATACATACCGGCATTTAAAGACGCTTTTAATATTAGAGGGACAGGTTTTGAGGAAGTGGAGCCCTTATTAGAACAAGAATTCGGACAAAATCGAAATTTTCAAAATAAATTGATCGAAAATTATCATTTGTAAGTGCTCTTCATTACTCATAATCATAACAACGACGCATATTTAAAAATTCGTAAACGGCCGGAACGTGCATTTTCAAAATAATTTTTTACATGTATATAATAAAGAGAAACAGACTTATGGGATTGTTACCATATGAAGAGCCAAGATTGGTTATGGATTAATTAAAGATTGAGGAGCGAAAATATTTTCGCTCCTTTTTGTTCATCCTAATCGAAAACTAAGTGGAATAAAGAATATTATTCGATGTAGATAACGTACGATTGTCGCGAAATATTCGTACCTTGCAGATGGTACGAAACTCTCTGCGGTGAATGCCGATGACTGCAGTTTTGCGTATCGAGGTTCTTTTACATACCGTGCGGATGCCGGAGGCGACCGTGTATTCGAGAGTACGCCGTTCGGCGGCGGACGAATCGTGGGGACGGTCGACGATGAAACCGAGGTTCGTTATTTCCTGACCGATCATTTGGGAAGCGTGCGTGTCGTGGCGACAGACCAAAACAACGTCCTCGAACGCAACGACTACCAGCCTTTCGGAAAACGCTGGGTAACGCCTTCGTTGCCTGTTTCAGATAACCGAGACCGGTTCAACGGCAAGGAAGATCAGGCATTCGCAGGCTTGCCGTTCTCGGACTACGGTGCCCGTTGTTACAACAAACTTAACGGGCGGTGGCTCTCGCAGGATCCCTTGCAGCAATACCATAGTCCGTATGTTTTCTGCGGGAATAATCCGATCCGGTTGGTCGATCTCGATGGAATGGAGGCCCGTGATTCGACGAGTGTGATGATCCCTCCGGTTATCGTTTATCCTTCCGAAGATGGTGAAGGAGGTGGGCACAGTAACTCTTTCTGGGGGTCTCCCATACCCGGTTATTCACTTGATGAGATTTATGAAGCCTTTAAATCAAGTTTTAAATAGATTGATTGTCGGGAACCGTCTTTATAAACTACATAAATCTTATATCAGATACGATTATTCTCATTGAAGTTAGTAAATTTGTCAAAGCATATTGAATTTGTATAATTGAGAAGAGCCCCTACCAGGTACTAAAACATCTTTCAGATATTGCAGTAGATTTGTCAAATCAGTTCATCAGTGTCCTGATTTTAATGAAATACTGATGACATCAAATATAAACTCCTAAGATATGAAGCTCGGTATGTCGTCAGCACAAACAAGATTCTTTCACGTAGTTTTGCTGATATGTTTATCCGGACTTTCAGGTTGTTACGGTGAAAAGCCGGACGAACTGACCGATTGCCTGGATCATGCTATCGACAACAAGGTATCATTCATCCGGGAAAAAGACCGAACGATCGAAGAGGCAAAACGGATGCTTCGAGCGGATTCGCTCTCCGCAGAACATGAGTACGATATAAATCTGAAACTCTATGAGGAGTACCGAAAATACATCCTCGATTCGGCGGTGCGCTACGTCGAGCGGAATCTCGAAATCGCTCGCGAACTCAAATCCTCTCGAAAAATATATCAATCGCTGCTGCAACTGGCGCCGTTATACTCTTTCTCCGGCCGGTATATCGACTCCCAGGCGGTTCTGAAATCGATCGATCCTTCGCAGCTTCCCGAAGAGATGCTCAGCAGGTATTACGAAGTCTGCATCCAATTTTACGACCATTACGGTCTGGCCAGCTCGAACAAATACCATGATATCAAGACGGCGCTGCGCGATTCGCTAATGAAAACAGCTGCTCCCCGATCCAGAACGTATCGTTCGAATCGCGTGACACAGCTTATGAACAGCGCCGATCCGTCGAACTACGCTCTTGCCGAAAGGATACTTGCGGACCTTCTCGCTCAAACGCCGAGAGACACTCCCGATTATGCCAGTTCGAATCATCAGCTGGCCAAACTCTACCAACGGATGAACCGACTCGATCTGGCCAAGAAATACTACACGATTTCTGCCATAACGGACATCCGGTGCGCTATCAAGGAGACCTCCGCCCTTCAAAATCTAGCACTTATCTATTTCGACGCAGGCGATGAGAAACGGGCTTTCAAATATGCCCAGTCTGCCATCGAGGATGCCGTATTCGGCGGTGCGCAGGTTCGTACCACGCAAATGGCGGAGTTTTATACGATGGTCAACGCCGCATTTCGCGATAAAGAGGCCGCTGCAAAACACAACCTTCAGTGGTCGCTACTACTCATCAGTTTGTTGTCCCTATCTCTTATTTTGCTTATCGCTCAGATCCTCAAACAGATGAAAAATATATCCAAGATCAAGGAGCGACTCTCCGAGAGCAATGTCCGACTGACGGAGCAAAACCGGGAAATCATCGAAACGAATAGTCTGCTTACCGAATCGAATATGGTCAAGGAACAGTATATCACTCAATTCTTCGACCTGCATTCGAACTACATCGACAAATTCGAAACCTACCGTAAATCGTTGAACAGGCTGGCTGTAAACCGGCAAATGGAGGAACTTTTCAAGCAATTGAAATCGAACCGGTTGATCGAACATGAAATAGACGAACTGTATACCCATTTCGACAACATATTTTTGGGGATGTATCCCAATTTCGTCTCCGATTTCAATGCCCTGTTGAAAAAAGATGAACAGATCGTTCCCAAATCCGGGCATCTTTTGAACAGGGAACTTCGCATTTACGCGTTACTGCGGCTGGGTATTACCGATAGTGCCAAGATCGCTTCGTTCCTGCGCTGCTCGATCTCTACCGTATATAATTATCGCACGAAAGTGCGCAATTGCGCACTCGTCTCACGCGATGATTTCGAAATCCGGGTGCGAAAGATCGGCGGAGAACGTGTCGGCACGAGCAAGTGATCCGAACGGGAAAAGGGAATGCTGCGGGATATTTCAGAATCGAACGGCCGTATGAGCGTTCTTTACCTTCGGGCAAAGAAAAAGCGGTGCGGAGGATTCTCCGTACCGCTTTCGGGCAGACGCGTGTAGGGTTGGC
>ENA-OPNB01002212-OPNB01002212.1-human-gut-metagenome-genome-assembly--contig:-NODE-2212-length-11600-cov-1.846167_pt1 | contig 11600 bp, 11 predicted proteins | sample MGYA00241528_ERZ501754 | MGnify/ENA primary metagenome ERZ501754 (study PRJEB25962, sample SAMEA2042646) | human gut metagenome | biome: human gut; feature: human-associated habitat; material: faeces... | reverse complement strand
CTGATAGTGCGAGTAAAGATGTTGATACTGTAATGAATTAATAGAAACTATCGTCAAAGAAAGGAATCTTATGAAACGATGTTACGGCTGTATGCAGCCAATAGAAAATGAAAAATTACATACTTGTCCACACTGTGGAGCGCCTTTGGATTTGGAAGCCGTACCGCCGCAGTTTTTACAGCCGGGAACGGTGCTGCAGAATAAATTTATTGTGGGAAAGGCAATTGGTTCCGGTGGATTTGGAAACACATACATTGGCTGGAACGAGACGCTTTTATGTAAAGTGGCAATTAAGGAATTTTATCCCGGACAGATTTGTGAAAGGGATTCGGATGGAATTACCGTTCGACCAAAAGATGCAAAATCGGCTCACCATTTCCGGGCAGGACTTCAAAGCTTTTTGGAGGAAGCAAGGAGTGTTGCAAACCTTCAGGACATCAAAGGCGTAGTGGCAATATATACGTTTTTTGAGCAGAATGGAACCGGTTATATTGTGATGGAGTATTTAGAGGGAATGGATGTAAAATCAATTCTCAAACAGTCCGGTAATAAGAAGGATTATGAGTGGTGCAGAAGAGTTATTCTTACGGTACTGCATACGTTAAAAGACATTCATAAAAGAGGTGTGCTTCATCGTGATATTGCACCGGATAATGTATTTGTCACCAATGAAGGTGTTATCAAATTAATTGATTTTGGTGCCGCAAAACATGCGTCAGAGCTTGCTAATATACGAACAGAAATCGTATTGAAACAGGGCTACGCACCGATTGAGCAGTACAGTAAAACGGCACCACAGGGACCTTATACGGATTTGTATGCTGTGGCAGCATTGTTTTACCGTATGTTGACAGGAATGAAACCGATTCCGGCAAATAACCGGGTAAACGAGGACTCACTGATTCCACCATCCAGTATGGGGATTGAACTTCCGGAGCAGGCAGAACTTGCTATGATGTGCTGTCTTAATGTGAAGCCACAGTATCGTTTACAGACGGCAGAGGATTTTATGGAGGCACTTGGTGGCCAGAACTTCCAGCCGATATATGAGCCGGAGTGGATTTTACCACCGCCGCCACCGGAGCATGGGCGATTGGTTTCGCATCTATTGTCAATGAAAACGGGTACGAAAGTGTTCTTAATCTTATGCGTCATAGGACTGGCAGGTGCGATGGCAGGAGCGGTGACATGGTATGTGAAACAAAACAATGCGAAGGTTCAGACTTCAGAACAGATGAAGGCAATGCCGGACTGCACTGGAAAAAGTTTGGAAGAAGCCAAGCAGTTGTTAAATAATACGGGTATTAAAAATATTTCCGAGCCGGTCTATGAGTACAATACACAAAAAGAAGAGGACACGGTAATTGAGCAGAGTGTAGTCGAAGGAAGTGCTGTGTCAGGCGATACATCGGTACAGTTTACGGTAAGTGGCGGTACGAATAAATTTACAATGAAGGATTGTGCTTCTATGACAAGAGAGGATGCGGTTCGCTATTTTGAGGATAAGGGAATTGCAGTGACGGTAGAAGAGACTTATTCGGATGAAATCCCGAATAGGTCACTGGTATCGCAGACCGTTGGTGCGGGAGAGGTGTATACCAAGGGAGAATCGGCTTCCCCGGTTGTGCTCGTTTATTCGGTTGGTAAAAAAAGTGATTACGAGAAAAAAATGCCAAAACTTATAGGACTGTCTGTGAATGAGGCTAAGGCACTTTTGAAGACACGAGGAATAACCGTTCCTGTCGTTGTAAAAAGTGGTAAGAATTATTCGACTGTACCAAAAGGGAAAGTGGATTCCCAGTTTCCGGAGAAAGGGCAAATCATCAATATCCGGGAGGATAAACAGATTACTTTAGTAAAGAGCAAAGGTTTAGAACCGACACCGGAGCCTACACAGACACCGGTATCAAGTTCGGTTAAAACAAAGCCAAAAAGCACGAAAAAGAAAAGTGTGAAAAAGAAAACATCCGATGAAGAAGTAGATTTTACAGAAGGAGATGCCGATGAAGTTGTGGATGGTTAATGACAGTAGACGGGAGAGTGAAAAACAATGGCAAAAAGACTGGTAGACCCCAATATTTTATGCATGGGCTGCATGAAAGAATTAAATATGCCAAAAGAACCCTGTCCATACTGTGGATTTTATTTGCCGGCGTATCAGCAGGTTAAAAATAGTCTGCCGCCTTATGAGATATTAAATGGTAAATATCTTGTGGGAAAAGTGATTGGTGTAGGTGGCTTTGGTATTACTTATATTGGCTGGGATTTTTATCAGAGCAAGCGGGTATGTATCAAAGAATATTTTCCAAGAGGTGTCGCTTCGAGAGGAATTACCGGAACTATATCTCATTCTTCCATGACATCTACCTTGAATGTATTTACGGAAAATACAGAGCAGGCAAAATATGCTTATCAACATGGACTGCAAACATACATCAAAGAAGCAGAAAACTTGTCACGTTTTTATGCAATGCCAGGAATTGTTTCGGTTCGTGATTTCTTCTATGGAAATAATACGGCGTATATTGTTATGGAATACATTGAAGGAATTGATTTGCGCCGATATGCCAAGCAATTAGGTGGTAAGATTCCACCTGATGTGTTATTTCCTATGTTAAAAGAAGTGATTGCGGCACTCAATGAGGTACATAAGGAAAATATTATCCATCGGGATATTAGTCCGGATAATATTATGGTTACCAGAGAGGGCAGAGCAAAGGTTATTGATTTTGGTGCTGCCAAAGAGTATCACTCGGGCAAAGACAATTCAATTCTGCTTAAACATGGCTATGCGCCGATTGAGCAATATGATGCTCATGGAAAACAAGGACCATGGACCGATGTTTACAGTTTGTGCGGCAGCATTTTTTATCTGCTGACCGGCAGGAAACCACAGCGTGCTTATGAACGAGTAAGTGAAGATAAAATGGTTAGTCTGCGGCAAATGGGTGTACATATCTCGGAAGAGAAATCACAGGCTGTAGAAAAGGGCTTATCGGTGCAGATAGAAGATAGGTATCAGCAGATGGCAGATTTGTATTATGATTTGTACGGCGAGACACTTTCTGGAGAAATGGGAAAACAATCATAGGAGGATGACATGGAAGTAAAGGCTTGCATGGGCTGTTTTGTGGAATGGGACAAAGAAAGAGCCGAATGTCCGGTTTGCGGATGGAGTCCGCAAAAGCCCTTAGAAGAAGATAAGAACGGATGGCATCAGGGGAAAATTATTGCGAAACGGTTTCTACTCGGAAATTGTTATTTAAAGAAAAAAGATTTTGTAATCTGGCGAACCTATGACAGTTTACTGGATATCCGATGCTATATGATAACTTCTGTTGGCGGAAGCCTTACGCAATTATTACGGATTGCGTGGGGATTTTCACAGCAAACGGATAAGGAAGGATGTCCGGTAGTGCTTTCCATGTTTCCGGTTGAACAAACTTATGTGCTGGTCTTTTCCATGAAAGAGGATATCGATAAAAAAGATTTTTTGTCATTGATTACACTGCCAAAGGAAAATCCCAAACAGGTCATTCAAAAACTGGAATACTTAAATGAAAAACAAAAGCCGGAATATGCACTTTCAGAAGATACTCTTTTGGATGAAAGATACCGAGTGATTGGCTGCGTTGGTGTGGGCGGTTTTGGAATCACTTATTTTTGCGAGGATTTACTGCTTCAGAGAAATGTGGCGGTAAAGGAGTATTTTCCGTCGGAATGGGCAGAGCGGGAAGCGGATGCTTTGGAGGTGAAAAATTCCAGATATTTAAATGCTTTTTTGTATGGCAAAAAGAGTTTTTTGAAAGAAGCCCAAATAACTGCTAAATTCATTCATGCACAAAATATCGTTACAATATATGATGTGTTTTCTGCTAATGATACAGTGTACCTTGTCATGGAATATTTGCAGGGAGACAGTGTAGGAAGAAGAATGAAAAAAAGACAGTATAAGCCTTATTCAGAAAAGGAGGCTGCGGAGATTATTCTGCCATCGATGAAGGCACTTCGTTCAATTCATGAAAGTTATGTTGTGCATGGTGATATTTCGCCGGGTAATCTTATTTGTACCAAAGAGGGCACAGTTGTTTTAATTGATTTTGGAGCGGCAAAGTATATGACGGACAAACAACCGGTTTTGCAGGCAGCTTTTTTAAAGAAGAATTATGCTGCACCGGAACAGTATCGCACGGCAAAAGAGGGAATACCGAGAGATGAAGGGGCTTGGACGGATATTTATGCTATGGGAGCGACGTTGTATTATTTATTGACAGGTCATGTGCCGACAGACGCACTTACAAGATTATCGTCAAAAAAAACGGAATTAATACCGCCAAAAAAATATGGAGTGAAAATTCAAAAAGGTTATTTTCAACTGATATGCCAGATGATGGAATTAGATAAGAATTTACGGATTAAAAATGACCAGGTGGTAATCGATACATTGGAAAAACTTTGTTTCAAGGAAAAGTAGGTGGTGTAAGTGACAGAAGGCAAAAAAATCGGACAGTGGCTTGTTGGAATTGTGTTGTTATTTTTATTTCTTGTAACCGCATTTATTCCATGGATAACATTATCCGGAGATGATTATGTGGATGCTGCGGTAAATGTACATGAGTATGCAAGAGAACAGGATGCCGTTGTGGCAGATGCAGCCGGTGCATTTACATTTATTTCAAGTTATCAAAAGGATAGTGATTTAAGAAATGCATGGGTAGTGTCTTATGAAAAAGGAATAAAAAGCAGGTTTGGAAATAAGACTTCATTTTCCGGTTTTACTTGGGGAAGATGGTGTTTGAGAGAAAGTACACCGCTTGTATTACCTCAAATCCAGTTTGAAAATTATTTTTCAAATCAAAAGAGTGCAGGTAGAAAAATTTTTTCCTTTATGGGATGTTTCATTTATCTGCCGATTCTTATAGCAGCAGGATTCCTCGTTTTTTGTATTGTAAAAAGGCGATTGTATTCTTTTGGCGTAATGCTTACCGGAACTTTGGCAGTTCTGTTTGACTTAATTTTGTATTTTGCAGTACCGGGAGCAATCTGGCGGGCGGCAGGAGGCAGTATTCATTCTTTTTCGCTGGTTTCTGAAAAAATGCTTGCCATTCGCGGTGTCGGTTCACAGTTTATCAAAGAAGTTTATCATCATGCAGGGGGAATCGGTGCTTATGCCAATTTTATTCTGGCATGTATGCTGTGTGTTACAGGAAGTGTTTTCTTTATCCTTACTTGTGTTCAGAAAAGGCGGGAGAAGAAAGTGGAATTTTTTCAAAATCAAAGTTTAGAGAATATGCCATTACCGGGGGATGCAAAAGCAGCTGCTTGTGGAACTTTAACAGGAATCTGTGGACAATATGCAGGGCAGTCTCTCACAGTAAATGCAGGAGAGGAAATCGTACTGGGAAGAGACCCAGCATACAGTATGCTTGTTTTTGATAATCGGGGAATCAGCAGACGGCACTGTGGAATTCGCTACGATGACAAGACGGGGAATTATTTTGTGATTGATTATTCTTCAACAGGTACAAAAATGGCAGATGGCAGACTGGTAACGGCTTCTTCTTATTCGATGGCAGAACCGGGAACGGTATTGCTTTTGGGAGATGGAGAGGAACAGTTTTTATTAAAGTAATGGGAGGCTCTGAGATGAAACGCAGGATACTCAAAGTCTGGCAGTTTGTATTGCTGCTTGCGATGCTTATGCTGATACCGCAAACGATGTTTTTTTCTGTATTGCATGTGGATAGAGACGTTGCTGAAAATATTGCGGAGCAGCTAAAAGATGAAGCAAGGGAAAGTATAAAAGATAATGTGTTCTTATCAATAGCAGAAAATATTTTATTGGACCAGATTCCGGAAGAATCCGTAAGTGGTTATGAACTGATGACAAAATTTCCGATTCCTATGTGTATTTTGTATTTTGGTTCATTGCCGGTTCTTATTCTTTTGGTTGTGTTCTTTTGCTTCAAGAGAACTAAGTTTGTACCTATTATTGCAGCCGGTGTATATGGGCTTTTTGGTATTATTTGCAGCAGTATTTTTTTGTGGGGTGTTCCCGGACAGATTTTATCAGGGTTTAAACCGGCAGAAAATATTCTCCGCTTTCTGTGGAAAGAAATACTTTCTGTGGGAATGTACATAACATTTAGTCTGTGTATTTTGCTTTTGGTTGTTTTAGTGCTTATAACTGTTACCGGCAATCAAGGCATAACGATTAAAAAAAGAGAATTATCCGCCTCCGCTGACAAAGAGGTGGCGGTAATCAATACATATTTTAAGGAGGAATTTACTATGAGTAAGAGTTGTCCAAAGTGTGGAAATGTGTTAAATGATAACGCAGCATTTTGTAATAAATGTGGTTATCAATTTGGTACGAATGCGCAGCAAAGAAATTATCAGCAGCAAGGGTATCAGCAAGGGTATCAACAGGGATATCAGCATCCGGAGGAAATGAATTAATCGTTGATTCGGATGAGCAGATTGTTATGAATCTTCAGAATTCATATGTCTCGACAATGGCTGCGGATGGAAGTATTGGTTCTACCAGAGTGTTTTTTACAAACAAAAGGTTTTATGCGAAAGAAAATCGGTTTACTCTATCGAGAGGACTTGATACGAAAAACACCATTGTAGAATTACAAGAAATTTCCGGCACACAGATTCTGCACGAAAATCCAATTTCGTATTTTATATGGGGTGGTCTTCTGCTTATATTTAATCTTATTATTGGAGCAATTGCAGGGGGTGAAGCTTTAGTGGGAGCTCTTATTTCGGGATTGTTCTATGCCGGTTTATTTACCTTGTTGTATTTTCTGCGGCGGGGAACTTATTTGCTTATATCCTTTGCCGGTGAAACTGTAAAACTGCGGGTAAAAATGTATAACTATAATTCGGTTGTTACATTTTTGCGAGGTTTGCAATCCTATATTGCAAGATTGAAAAAATAAGAAGGTTTTAGAAAGCCGGGGGAGATGCTGTATGAAGAATGAAAAATCGAGTATACAATCAACATGTGCTGCTCTTGGAATCTTTTTGCTTTTTTTAGCTGCTGTTATTGTTTATCTGGCAATGTATTCTAAGAGTAATGAAAAAGTAAATTATGTGCCAAATAACAAGTTCCACCATTCAATTATGTGCAAAATAGAAAGACTCCGACTACTCAGTCACTTGCGTTTCGCGCGCCATCCTTTTGGGTGGATACCAAGCAAGAAATGGACATGACGAAATATTTACAGAGGGATGGCATAGAAGAAAAAGATGTTGTGTGGACATGTGATTCGAATCAGGTGATTGTAGGAAGTAATGGACATATTGTCGTAAATGATTATGGAGTTACCTGTAATTTGACGGCAAAAAGCAGGACGGACAAAAGTGTAAGTTCTACCTGCCAGATTCAGACACGTTCTAAACAGGATGATTTGCTGTATTCGGTTCGGAATCTAAACGGTCAGTCCCCGGATTCTTCAAAAGAAAATGACAAACAGGAAATTATTTCTGCGGATATAAATAACAGCCGCCAGATTGATGTGGATGAATTAAACTATGTGCCAGGCAAAAGAAGTGGCAAGTATAAATGGGATAAGACGTTGTTTTATACATTGGAAGATGCAGATGAAAATAACGAGGAAGATAACCAGATTAATACTTACCGGGTAACACATAAAAAGTTTATTCACGCAAAAACAAAGAATGAAATCGAATATGAAATATATCATCATCCGGAGAGTGACAAAGTTCATAAGATGGTAAGTATTGAAAAAGATGAGACGGTATTACATATTACCGAGTATTATTTCACGGATGATGGAAAAGTAAATTTCATTTATTGTTACGAGGATACTAATTATGTACCGTCTTATGCGAAATTAAGCAAAAAAGGTGTGAGATATTTATTTCATAATGACACGATGGTAAACTGGCGAATTGTAAATGCGGAAGGTGAAATCAATTACTGTTATGGCAAAAAGGAAAAGAAGGCACTTTCAGAGCATAAAAAAGTAGTGGAGTATTCAAAATTGTCACAAGAAACAAGAAAACAATATGACAATTGCGAGAAAGTTATGCTTAACCGTGCCTATAACACATTTGAAAAGGTGAATCATTTTGAAGGTGTCAGCAGTATATGCGGCTATGTGTGTGATGAAAATGGAACCGGTATGGCAGATGCTTCCGTAACCTTGAAATCAACAGAATATAACTGCGATGTTTATGGTGGTACAACAAATGACAAGGGTTACTATAATATTTTGGTGCCGACAAGAGAGGCTAGTTATGAACTTGCTGTTACAAAAGAGGATTTTACGGAGGAAGAAATTTATGATGTTGAAATAGACGAAGATAAGATAGACATCAGCCAGCAGCCGGTGTATCTATCGGAAAAATCGGATACAAAATATTCGTATGCACTGGAATTTTATGATGCTCTTAGTGTGAGTTCTCTGGAAGGCGTTTCGGTTACAATCCGTACTGGTGTTAATCATAGGGATGGTGAACCGGTTAGTCAGTTTTATTCTGAAAACAGCAGGGAAAACTTATCATTAGTTTCCGGAATGTATACGGTACAGATTTCAAAGGAAGGGTATGTGGATACTTATGAAACAATATTTGTTTCCGGCAGCTCGGAAAATTTAACACAACTCTATTTATCGAAACAGTTAAATGAAAATGAATTGAGAATCGTTTTAACTTGGGGAGAGACACCGAACGATTTGGATTCTCATTTGTTTACACCGGGAAATATGGGACAGCAGGATGAGGATTACCATGTTGCTTATTATCAGAAAGATTTACCGGATGGCTCAGCGTCTTTGGATGTCGATGAACGGGAGGGGTATGGACCGGAAACCGTTACAATTGATTCTGTTAAGGAAGGACAGTACAAATATTATGTGGCGGATTTTAGTAATTGTTCCAGCGGAAATGAGGACAGTTATGAGATGTCAAGGTCTCATGCTGCGGTTCGTGTTTACGGAAAGGATGGTTTGATACAGACTTTTTATGTTCCGGCAAATCGCAGTGGAGTGTTATGGGAAGTTTTTGAAATTCGAGATGGAACGATTGTTCCACTGCAACGGTATTATGATGTGATTGGTGATAAAACTTGGTGGTCAAGTGGAAAATAGAAATAAAAAAGAAAGTGAGGAGAGAAACATGAAGTTAAAAAAAGCAGTGGTTGTTTTGATGGCAGTTGGTTTGTGTATGCTTACCGGGTGCTCAAATCAATCTTATGTTGGCAAGTGGACAACAACTAAGCTTCAGGGAATGGAAAAGGAGGAAAAAGATTTTCAAAAAGAAAATGGTTATCAAATGATTCTATCTCTTAATGCAAATGGCAGCTATGATGTAGAGTATATAGCGAAAAAAAAGAGTGAAGAGGAAGAATGTAAGAAAAAGAATGATGATTTTAAAAAGCAGGTAAAGAATCCGAAATGGAAAGTTGTTGATGGATATGGCGGCGGTATTGTGTTATGGAATGGCAAACAAAAAGAACCGGAAAAAAACAGTAAGGCACAGTATTACATAAAGGATGGCAGATTGCTGCAACATGAATCAACATGGATTTTTGAACGGTAGGAAAGGGGAAAATAAACATGAGTGATAAATTAAAAAAATGGAGTGTATTATCTTATGTTGCTGCTGTTTTACATGCTATTGTTTTAGTGTTGCTTGTTATTGAATGGGTGGCATGGAAAGCAGATGCATTTCGGCTTATTTCAAATTTTATCTGGCGGTTTTTGACTACTAATTCCGCTGCATGGTTTCATACGGCAATGGCTCTTTTTGTGATTGTTTTCGGAGGCGGAATTGTTGTGTTATTTTGTGAGGCAAAATTAATTCGGGAGAAAAAAAGAGAAACCAATGGGCTCTATGTATTTTGTGGAATTATAAATGTTGTTGTTTCTCTTGTCTGGATTGGTTTCTGTATTAATGGACTGATTCAAGGCTTTAACGCATATGATAAGAGTTTTAAAAATTTATGTCTTGTATTAGCGGTTGTGACGTTTATTTTGACGGCAATGTTAATTATATTAGCAATTGTAATATGGAAAAAGCCGACAGAAAAGGAAGAGCAGCTTAAGGAATATGGAATGCCGCCTTATCCTATAGATCAAGTGATTCCGCCTGCAATAGACTTGGAATTTGAAAAACAGGAACCTTTGCAGGAGCAAAATCCATGGCAGGAAGTAAACATACAGCAAAATAATGTTACATCGCCAATGGGACGGGTTGTGGTTACGAGTGGTCCAGTTATTGGACAGGCAGGTTATAAACTGCCATCAGCCAATAAAATATTGGTGGGAAAAAGCAGACAAAGATGCCATTTGATTATACAGGATGAGCATATCAGTAATGTACATTGCAGTATTCGTTACAATGAAAAGACAAACGGCTATATTATAAAGGATCATTCTTTAAATGGAACTTTTGTTGGAACGAATCGTCTGCCAAAAGATATGTTTGTTGAATATCCGGCAGGAACGGTACTAACATTAGCAGATGGTAAAACAAGAATCAAATTAGGATAGAAGTTTGGAGGTAGAATTATGAGAAGTACAAGAAATACAGTTGGTGGAGTTTTTGCTGCGATAACAGCAGGTATTAGCTTGGTAATGGCAATTTGGGATGTGGTTTCGTGGATTATGACAATGTCATTAGGAAACATTTTTGCCGGAAGACCGTTTTTGTCATTTTTTGTAGCGTTGTTTCAAGAGAGTATTTTTGATTTTGGAGATACTCAAATGCACTTATTGTTTGCAGGAACTATGTTGTTTTTCATGATTGGTGCATGTGTAAATTTTCTTGCTGCAATTGTACTTTTAAAACGTGGAAGTAATCATAAAGGAGCGTCCATTACCTTGGGTATTATTAATGAAGTCGGAATTATATTCTGGATTATTTTTTCTGGGAGAGCAGGGTTTTATGTTGGAAAATATATTATTGGAAATAGCCATATTTTTTTGAGATGGTATATATTAGAATCGGTAGTGATAATTTCTTTGGTGTGTTCCTTTTTGGCAGCCGCTTTTTTACAGCTTATTTCAACGATTTTATTTAAGAATGCCACAGATAATTTTGTGACCGGACAAGCGGCTATGCCATTGCCGGTACCAACACCGGTACAACAGCCATTTCCAATACAGACACCGCCACAGCCGTCACCGGTGCCAACACCACCACAGCCGGTGCCAACACCACAGCCGGCATCTGCACCAGTATTGACACCGCAAAAAACGCATGTACCGGCACCACAGCCGCCAAAAGAAAAACTGGGAAATGTATGTGTATTGAAAGGTGAAGTGTATGGGAAAAGAGATTATATAATATCGAAGAACTGCAAACTTATATTGGGGAAGAATCCAAACAAGGCAAATATCGTATTTCGTAATCCGCATGTAAGTAATGTCCATTGTTCGGTAAGTTATAATGCACAAACCAATCGTTACATAGTAAAGGATCATTCCTCAAATGGAACATTTATAGCAAACAAACGGCTTCAGAAAGAAGTACAGACAGAATGTCCGGCAGGAACAGTTTTGTATCTCGCAGATTCAAATACCAGTGTAATACTGAAGTAAACAAGGGGGCGGCTAAAGCCGTCC
>ENA-OPNB01002206-OPNB01002206.1-human-gut-metagenome-genome-assembly--contig:-NODE-2206-length-11651-cov-9.507416_pt1 | contig 11651 bp, 8 predicted proteins | sample MGYA00241528_ERZ501754 | MGnify/ENA primary metagenome ERZ501754 (study PRJEB25962, sample SAMEA2042646) | human gut metagenome | biome: human gut; feature: human-associated habitat; material: faeces... | reverse complement strand
AGTCATGACACAAGAAAAGCTCCCTCACAGGAAGGAGCTTTGTCTACAGTCTGAAGCCACCTCTAAACGAGGTGGCTGATCTCTGCCAGAGTCGGGACACAGGCATATAAACACTTTTTGAGTTCTGCATCCGGCTGCGTCTGATCCGGTACCATGACAACCTTGCAGCCTGCACGGTATGCACTTAAGACACCGTTAGGAGAATCCTCCACCGCCATGCACTCCTCCGGGGCGAGTCCCAGCTGCCCGCAGGCGTAGAGATAAATGTCCGGAGACGGCTTACCTTCCGCTACCATGGTAGCGGAGATCAATTTTTCAAAGTAAGGTCTGATCCCTGTAAGCGTCAGATATTTTTCAGTCCGCTCCAGATCCGTTGCTGTGGCAACAGCTGTGGTAATGTGTCTTTTTTTCAGATCTTCGAGAAGTTCCACCGCGCCTGGCTTGCATTTGATACCATCCCGGTCCAGCGCTTCCTCCATCAATTCTTTTCGTTTCTTCCGCACGGCATAATAATCAAATTCCTCGCCGTACCAGTCCTTAAGCTGTCTGGGGGCAAAAGGCCTTCCAAGACTGCGCATCGTCAGTGCCTGCTCATCCGTCATCGTGTAGCCGTAAGCCTCCAATGCCTTCGGCCAGAAAATACGGTAATATTTTTCGGTATCGATCAATGTACCGTCCATGTCAAAAATTACTGCCCGGATCATAACTGTCCCTCTGTATCATCCGCCTGCCCGGCGTGCTCCGCTTTTTCCTGTCTACGCTTTTTCCTGCGTTTTGCCACCTTTTTCACAAGTAATACGATCAACAGTATCCCTACTGCTACTCCGATGATGCACATTACGATCATCCGGGTATGGCTGCCTTCTGCCTCCGCGATACGGAAGCTGCCGGGTACCTCCATGGTGAACTGTCTGTAGCTGCCGATCACCGTGGATTCCACTTCTCTGTATTCGCCGTCCTGTTCTACCCAGACTACAGTATTGTCGGCATCCTCACAGTAGACACGTAAGGTTGCTTCTCCGGTATAGTCCGGTGCGTCCTCTTTCATGGAGTTGGTCATGGAGACCTTATATGTGTCCCCCTCTATCTGCAGATGCAATGCAGCATTCGGATAGAAGTTACCCTCTGCCATGACCAGAGGTTTGTTGGCATCATTTTTCTCTGCGGAAGCAATGGATGCGGTCCACTCCTCATACTCCGCTTCCAGTACACGATTACCGGTAATATAACTGAAATCATAATCCGGCCATACACCGTAATAGCCTTCCTTCTCCGGCACTTCCGGAATCTGATCTGCAGACAGATAGTCTCCGTAATTACATTTATAGGAAGCCACTTCCTCGCCATCTGCCAGGAAAGTGATCGTAAACTGCGAAAAAGCTTCCGGAACTCCATCCTTTGCGCAAAGTTCCTGATAGGACAACGGTGTTGCTCCGCCCTGGTAACCGATGCCGTCTACACCGCCGACACCGCCTTCTACATAATAATTGCCGTACAGGCTGCCGTCATCACTGACTTTACCTGCAATGCTGCCCTGATTTTCTCCGGACATATCCAGATCATTGTATGCATAGCTGTAAAAAATATCGCAGCCTTCTCCGGCGATACCGCCGATATTATTTTTACCGGTAATCCTGCCCATGCTATAGCAGCTGCGGATCGCATAGTTGGCAGATCCGGCAATACCACCCACATCACTGCCTCCGGTACTTTCAATGGGTGCATAGGATTCACAGGAGATAATTGCTCCGTATTCCGCCTTGCCGACGATACCTCCCACGTTATCTTTTTTACCGGTGATATCACCGAAATTGCGACTGTCTCTTACGACTGCCTTGATGGTCTGCTCCACATCGAAGCTCTCCGTTCCGGTCAAGGTGATGTCATCCTCCGGGTCAAAATCATATTCCGTTGCCACCTGGCCGACAATACCGCCGACATTGGTATCCGCCTCCACCGTACCACGATTTACACACAGTGTGACTTTACCTTTTTGGAAGCTGGAGGTGTCATATAATGCTTCTTCGGTTCTCTCCGGTTCTGCCTCACCAGCCTCAGCATCAGGATCTCCGGGGTTCACTTCCCCCTTGCTGGCGGATTCATCCGAAGTATCCTCCACAGAAATCCCTTCGTATCGGAAGAGATCATCGCGGATCTCGCTGACCAGTCTGCGCAATACCCTCGCCTGATCCATCAGCTCATCCATGTGTGCGTCGGTGTTGTCTGACCCTGCCTGTAATACATCTCCTAACTGACCCAGCTGGTCAAATGCTTTATCCAGGCTCTGCTTCAGTGTATCCAGATTATTCTTAATACCACCACTGCGGTCCGTGGATGCACTAACCATATTATCCAGATGCTTCGTGGCATTTTCACCAAACTTTTTCAGAGCTGCTTTATAACTCTCTGTATCATCCGGTACAGAGAGTGTAATATCACCTCCGCTCAGATCATTGCCGCTCAGCGTGATATCGTGTCTGTTGCCGTTATTTTTATCGTCCTCTGCCTGTTTGTTCAGGTCATTATTCAAAACCTTCAGGTCATTGCTGACACCGTTCAGTTCCTGATTATAAATATACCACAAGTCATTCGTGGTTCCGGTAAGGGAATTTCCCGCGCTATTGGCATCCTTCAGATTCGTACTGATACTTTTGCTCAGCGCGGATGCCTGTCTGCTGTAATTGCTGACATCCTTCTGGGTCGCATCCAGCATATCCAAAAATTTATCGGTCTCGGTATCCAGCTCCTTTAATTTGTCACTGAGATACTGGATCTCCAGAAAAGGCTCCATCTGTCCTACGATGCCGCCCACATCTTTTCTGCCCTGCACGAAACCTGTGTTTGTGCAATTCTGCAGATAGCCCTGATGCAGTCTGCCTACGATACCTCCGGTATTGTAGCCCACATGCTGATATCCGATGGCTCCGGAATTGGAGCAGTAATAGATCTTACCATCAGAGATGCCTGCGATACCGCCGGTATCCGTATGCGCAGTCACATTGGAAGTACTGTTGATCTGCTCCAGATTGTCCATGGTAATATCATCCAGATCATAGGTCACTTCCGTGCTATAGGTATTGATGCTGCCACTGTTGCTGCAGTTATTTAAGATACCGTGATTGTTCCCTACAATACCACCTGCGGAATGATTGCCAATGACATTTGCATCCGATTCACATCTGCGGATCTCGCCGGTCTCTTCATTCACACCCGCAATGCCACCGACTTCATTATCGCCGATCACATTACCGGAAAACTTACAATTCTCAATGCTGCCGTAATTCACCCCTACGATACCGCCGACCTGATTCTGGCTTCCGGAGGGAGATATTTCTCCGCTCACCGTGAGATTACGTACTTTGGCACCTTCCTGCACATAACGGAAAAAACCTGCCGCAGAACCATTCCCCGTAAGCTTTACATTGGAGATCGTAAAATTATTACCATCGAAAATTCCCGCAAATGTTGGGATACTGAATTCACTTTCCATGCTCAGAACGATGTCGTTGCGCAGCACTACTTTGATACCTCTGGACCAGCTGTCCAGCACACAGTTCTCCGCAAGCCTGCGCAGATCCTCCTCCGTGCTGATCTCTACAATTGCATAATCCTGCTCCTGCGTGGTGCTGCTATAACCGCTGCCGCCCTTATATTGTTCATAGGTTAACGTCTCTTCCGCATAAGCGGTTGCCGGTGTCTGCAGCAGTAATGCCGCTCCCAGCAGGAAACATAATAATCTCTTACTGTTCATCTTCTGTTCCCTCGCTTTCTGCTGTATTATTCGAAAGCTCCTGTGCTTCCAACCTGGGGGACGCATTCTCCGCTGCATCCTCCCGCTCCATGGTCACGGTATCCTTGGGACGCACCACCGCTCCCATCTCACCGTCGATGACACCGATGAAATCACCTTCCAGCACACCGTTGACATAACCCTTGATATGACCGTTCATTCGGATCCTACCGGCAGAAGGCAGCGGCTTCGCCAGATCACGCTTTAAGGTAAATGCCGTCTTCTGAATAATGATATCTCCGATCAGCAGTGTCTGGGGCAATGCCAGCAGCACCAATAAAATAGAGGTCAGGGTACCACGTCCCAGCGCCAGTCCGATCGCTGCTACCGCTGCATTAGAAGATACATAACTGATAATGAATCCAGCAGCCACCAGCATGGAACCACTGGTAACAATCGTGGGGAACGCCTGGTTCAGCGCCTCGATGGCAGCTTCTTTGATCGGCATGTACGTCTTCAGATCCATATAACGGCTGGTGATAACGATAGCGTAGTCGATCGTCGCACCCATCTGGATGGCGGACACTACCAGATATCCCAGGAAGTATACATTTTCACTCAGCAGATACGGCAGTGAGAAGTTCATCCAGATACTACCCTGAATCGTTACTACCAGCAATACCGGCAAGCCGGCAGACTGGAAAGTGAACAACAGGATGATCATAACGAACAATGCCGTCAGTACAGTGATGATCGTGTTATCTGTTGCGAAAGAATCTCCCAGATCCTTATCACTGGTGGCATTTCCGACTAACAGGATATCATCTATATTATAGAACTTCGCCACGGTATTACGTATCTGATCCAGCGCTGCGATGGTCTCTTCTCCTTCATAAGGTACATTCAGTTCCAGAACAAAACGGGAATTATCTTCTCCCAACAACTGATCCTTTGCAATCATGATCTTGGAATGTGCGTCCGATAAAGTCTCCTCCAGATCATCATCCAGCGTAATGTTTCCGCTTTCTTTCTGATCATAAATGAACAGGAACATATCGATAAAAGGTACTTCGTAATCGTTGACACCGCTGACCAGAGCACCGTAATCGCTCTGATCCAGGGCATATGCCGAATACAGCATATCCGCCACTTCCACATCCAGATCGATCAGCTCTGCAAATTGTCTGGGATTCAGTTTGTCGGTCAGCATGTAACCATCCATAGCTTCAATATTGCCAAGTCCCTGAACGGATTTTACCACATCCAACTTTTCCAGTGCCTTCAGGGTCTGTGCCTCTTTTTCATAATCACCGTTGGGCACAATGACCGCCAGCTGATTCACCATGCCAAATTCCCTATTGACCATGCTGACTGAGAATTTATTCTCACTCATACTGCTGGATTCCAGTGTATTTACATCATATACATAATTCGCTCTGTTGGACAGGAAAAATGCTGCAATAACACCCACGATCAGTATCGGCGGTACAATGTAGCGGGTAGCCACACAGAATTTTCCCACTGCCGTGATCTTCGGCACGAAGCTCTTATGATGCGTGTTGTCAATTGCCCTGGAAAAGGTCAGCAGCAGTCCCGGCATCAGGAAGAATACCGCTACCATACTGAAAATAATGGATTTCGCCAGGATAATACCCATATCGTAACCAATTCTGAACTGCATGAACATCATGGCTACCATACCTGAGATCGTGGTCAGGGAGCTGGAAGAAATCTCCGGGATTGCCTTACTCAAAGCCACGATTACAGCCTCTCTGGCATCCTTGTCCTCATGCTCCTCCATAAAACGGTGTGCCAAAATGATGGCATAGTCTACTGCCAGACCTAACTGCAGCACCACTGCGATAGAGTTCGTCACAAAGCTGATAGTACCGAACCAGTAGTTCGTTCCTTTATTCAAAATAGCTGCCACGATAAATGTGGTCAGATATACCGGGATCTCCGCATAAGTTGTGGAAGTAAATAGCAGCACGGCTACGATAACCACAGCTGCCAACAGCAGAATGACGATCATATCATTATTCAGGTCATCCGCATCACGCTCTTCCTGACCGATATCCGAAGAATAATAAACATCATAATCAGACAGGGCATCCAGTACCTCGGTCAGATGCTGCTGTGTGGCTTCCGTATCCGCTTCCTCATCAAAAGTGACAGACAATAAAGCCTCCATGTCATGATAATGGTCCTCAGTGTCATCGAAATCCAGCATACTGACACCATCCATTTTTTCCACCTGATCCGCCAGCTTCTGTGCCTCATCAAAAGTCACATTACAGATCAGGATCCGGGCGGAACCGTAGGTCGTAAACTCCGAATCCATCAGATCCAGTCCCTTTCTGGTCTCTGTCGTATCCGGCAGATATGTGGTCAGGTCATTATTTACTTTGACCTTATTCATGGATAATACGCAAAATATGCATAAAACAATAAAGATCAGATAGAATCCTTTTCGTTTATCTACGATAAGTGTGGCAAGTTTCATCATAAAGGAGTTATCTTTTTTGTCTTTTTCTGTGTTGTCTGCTGCCATAGTTTCCTCCTGCTGTGTCTCTTTTTGTACCCTTATGTATCTGATTTTTCTATTCTTAGTTTAAGAGTTTTTCCCGCTTCTGTAAAGCCTTACTACAAAAATAAAAAATTGTATTACTGTCATCTAATGAACTTGTGTTGATTTTCTAACACAAGCAAAATATAATAATAGGGAAGAAAAAGCAAGCCACAAATTGTGTTGATATGTCTGTTTTTGAACATTGTATTGATTTGTGTTCATTGTTTTAGAAAAAATTCAGATTTGCATTAGATACGTATTAGATATTATGATCTTTTTCTGGAAAGAATGGAGGATTGACGTATGGAAAAAATGGATCGCCGCGTGCGCAAGACCCGTGCCCTGTTGCTGCAGGGATTAGTCAAAATGATGGAAAACCACGATATTCAGGATATTTCCGTCAAAGAACTCACAGAACTGGTAGATATCAACCGCGGAACCTTCTATCTGCATTACGATGATATCTACGATATGCTCCATAAAGTGGAAGATGAAATGTTCCGGGAGTTCAACGAGATCATGGAACAGGAACCGGTAGGTACTTCCACATTGTCCTCTGACGGTCTCCTGTTAGAGTTCTTCCGCTTCTTAGACCGTCACAGAGATCTCGCCAGAGTCATGATCGGTCCCCATGGAGATCTCACCTTCGTTAACCGCCTGAAGGACCAGATCAAAAAGCGCACTCTCCGCTTTCTGGAAAGTGCGCAATCCGATGCTAACTATGAATATCTCTGTTCCTTCATCATTACCGGTTGTGTCGGTGTCGTAGAGACCTGGCTGAAGGAAGCCACTCCCCAGTCTCCGGAAGAAATGGCAGGGATTCTGGGAAACATGCTTATGCGGCAGCTTACTTTTGCTCCGGAGCCTGCATAGGCTGTCCCGGCTGTGCCGGCTCCGGCATGCCTACACTTAAAGAAGTCACGACCTCGCCATCCAGGAAGAAAGATACGGTGTCGCCTACCTGGAGATCATCCAGTGTGGCATCCGCTCCGTCAATCGTGATGATCGTATCATCATTGACCGTAATAGTCATAGTGTCACCACTGAGGGTTAAGGTCATCTCATCTAACATATCTTTCTCGGGTTTCTGACCGTCCTGAGCTTCACCTGTAGGTTTTTCGCCATTAGGAGCACCTCCATTACCGTCAGGAGCCTGGCCGTCAGGCTTTTCCCCACTGGGTGCCTCACCATTAGGAGCGCCTCCGTTGCCGTCAGGTGCCGGACCATCGGGTTTATCGCCTGTAGGTGCTTCCCCGCTGTGGGCTTCCCCAGTCGGTGCTTCCCCATCCGGAGCCTCCGGCTTCTCTGCCAGCGCAATGGAGATCACATTGCCGTCAATGGCAGTGATCTGACCGAGATAAAATTCCACCTTCTCTTCACCTGATTCTGTTGCCGCACTTTGCTCCACCGTGCTCTGTTCCGTCGTGCTCTCCGGCACGATCGTCTCCTTCTGTTCTGCCGATTCACTTGCTGCACTCTCCGTGCCCGTAGATGTTGTTCCTCCGCATGCTGTAAATCCGGTCGTCACCATGGCAGCAGTCAACACTGCGCACATTACTTTTGTGTTCACCTGGGGTAAATTCCATCTTCTCATCTTCTCATTCCTCCTGTTCCATTCATTCCTTAAAAAACTTGTGAATATTTACTTCCCCTTATCTGCCTCTTATGATAAAGGTCATCTGCGAAGGAATTGTGAGAAAAATGTGGTGATTCTGTGAATTTTTCAGGCATGACATTTCTGTCATGTGTACTATGTTGGAAGTGTCAGCTTACGTGTCGATTCTTCCGTTTTGTTGTAAATATCGAAGAAATGCGGTACAGCCTTCCAGGACATCATTGTAGGTCGTCCCAAACTCTCCCGTGTACCATGGATCCGATATATCCCGTTCCGAGCCGGCATAAGATAAAAGCCTGACTACTTTCCCATCCGGATCTCCGCCGAATATCCGCAGCATGTTGCGGATATTCGCACTGTCCATACCGATCAGATAATCATATTCCGCATAATCCGCCTTCGTCACCTGCCTGGCCCGCTTCCCCTCACAGGAGATCCCGTGCCTGGCAAGCTCCGCCTTCGCTGGCGGATAGACCGGGTTCCCGATGCCGTTCCAGATCTCCTCCGTGCTGGTGGCAGCGGAAGCAATCTGGAAGTGATCGGCGAGATTCGCGTCGGATACCAATTTTTTCATAACAAATTCTGCCATGGGGGAACGACAGATGTTGCCGTGGCAGATGAAAAGTATCTTTATCATTGTTTTGTTTCTCCTTGTTTTGCCCCGATATGCCCTGTTTTGCAAGGATTGCCGGGTATTTGCGAAATGTGCACTTAGTCTGCCATCTTGGCAAAATACGGCAAGATGAAGCAAGTTATTACTACCTGTTAGTAGTAAAATTAGTAGTAAAAGGGTAAGGGTTACTACTAAGGTTTTTTACGAATTTCTTCTTTTTCTGATAGTTCTATTATTTTTTCAATAATATCTTTATCATGCTTGTTTTTCAATTTTTCTTGCGGTCCCTCATATTCCAATATAGAATCTTCTACAACACGGGCTCCCGGAATGGTGTAATCAACATTTTTTTGATTATATATATCCTGTAATATTCGTGCAGCTTTTTCATATTTGCTTATACAACATTTTTTATACTTCTTTCCACTTCCACATACACATTTATCATTCCTTCCAATCTTACCTTCTATACTTGTTTTATATGTAGACATATAATCAAAGGAATGGGCATTCATATCCTTGTCTTCTTCATAGAAAAATACTTCTCTTTTTATAATCCTATCTTGAATACTTCCGTCACTATATTTCATAATACATTTAGTTGGGCTAAAGGTTTCAAAATGAACATTTTTAACGCGTTCTAGTTCATCTTCTGTCTTCCCTACACATTTAACATATGAATTTTGGTAAATGACATCATTTATTTCCTGCACTTCTTTCTCATCCAATTTAACAAACTTATTTTCCTTTATATAAACCGGACATCTGCCATAGAAAAATACAATATAGAACTTTGATGATAAAGGAATTAATATCATTGTATCTTTCATCCCGATTTGCCTATTGGATGCATTAGAAAATCGATTTTTATATTTTAATGCGACAGTAGAAACATATTGATCACTCAATAAAAGTTTTTCTTCCTCATCACAGATAATGGCACATTTATAGCAATTACAAATTGTATTGCGCAGCCCCCTAATATATCCTACATCCATTATATTCAGAAGCATTCTTTCAACCCGAACTTCCTTTGGATTCTCAGCATCCATTGAATACTCCCGCAATAATGCCCCACTCCTAAAATAAAACAACAAAACATATGGAATAATACTGTCTATTTTATCCTTAAACGGAATAATATTATCTCCATCTCTACAATATTCTTCTATTTCAGTTATTAAAGAATCAATCAATGGAAATGCCTTAGATTCAAACTTAGCAAATAAATCCTCTATGGAATTTTTTTCTATCTTAGAATGTTCATAAACATAATTCTGTGACATTGTATCAACAATGCTTTTTTTCGTAACTATACTCTTATCAATAAACAATTCATAAATTTTCTTCTGCTGGTCTGCAAAATGTTTTAGAATACCTTGCGAGACATAGTGTTGTTTTTTTGTAATACCTATCTCTATCACTCCTTTTTTATCATAAACGAAGAAACTCCATTATTTCCTCATTTGAAAATCCCACCCACATTAAACTCATCACTTTAATCAGCCTATCAAACTGAATAATAATATATTGTAATTTATTATCTGAAGCAAAATCATAATAATATGCATATCCGTGTACAATATCAATCCTTGTTTTCTTTATCTCTTCACTCACCATTTGAGTATTAAGAGTTGACTTCTCTAATATTTCAGGAAATAGATCAAACATAAATACTAATTCCTTTTTTAACGTCCAACTTTTACTTTTTGCTTTCTTTGGTTCTATTTTTTCAAATAAATATTCAAAAGCCATAACCTGCTCAATGAACCGTTGCGGTGAATATTCTGTTTTTGTATTTGATAAATGACCTAACGGAACACTTCTAGTTATTTTACTTCCACAATCCTGAGCAATATTATTCAAAATCTTAGGTACAAACTTCATAACATCAAGTTCAAAAAACATTACATCTTTTACAGAAATGTTATCTTCACATATATTATCAGAACAAAACCACCCTGCCAGCATACCATCATTATACAGAGCAATTCTTTTAAAAGAAACATCTGCTTGTGAATTCATAAACATGGAAAACCTATGCAAAGTGCGTACAATTTCAGCACACTCTAAGATTGTCCCTTCTTTAAGCCTTATCCTCACATCTCCATTACGTTCAAAATCCTCTAATAAACCCAAGTTTCCGTTGTGTCCTATACAGTACTTTAGATTATAAGTATTGTCTCCCATTTCAAACGGAATTGAATATACCTCTTTAATATCTACAGCAAAATTTATCCCAGTTCTTGATAAATCGATATAGTTATATTTATACCGAAAAACGTCATCTAAATATGACGACTGAATACCAATTTCGTTATATCCCTCTTTCACATGAAGATTTTCCACAATGTAACAAGACAGATAGCAAGTACTTCCCAATGAATGCTCAACTAGGATGGTTATTTTTCTGGGTTCCGTCCCAAGGCTAAAATATACTCCTGAAAGAATATAATTTCTCTTTTTATTATGTTCCTGCATAAAGTCATTCAATATTTTATCATCAGTAAATAATTCCATTCTGTATTTATCTATTACAAAAGGAATCTTCCCATTTTTATATATAATAAATCCTTTTACCATATACGCTCTCCGTTTTTATATTAAAAATTTTAACACATCTTCCATCTCAAAATTCCAGTTCTTTCCCATTTATTATATCGTCACCATTATCATTTTTCCATCGAAAAAACGCCCCAGTAATAGGAGCGTTTCGTAAACGTCAAATCCTGCGCCTTAGTAGTCTAAACCGTAGTATTTATGCGTTTTCCCGACATATTATGCCGTACTCTGCCCCACTTTGCCAAACCCTACGTTATAGTAAAACTAAACTGCTGTGACAGATGAAAAGTACTTTAATCATAATATCTCATATCCTCTCACATAGTCTCAAGTCTTGATTTTACAGGCTTTGTGGAACTTTTTCAAAATCATGTATTTTCTCATATTTTCTCATAAAATCTCGTATTTTTGAGAAATTAGGGGTACAAATACCAAAACGTACCCCTACGCCTTTGCCTCATTTACTACATTTAAATTGCAACAACTCTCTTCATCTCCGCCTTTGCATCACTTGCAATCTTATCCGTAACATCAAATTTCTTAATACGAGCACCCTGATCAG
>ENA-OPNB01002205-OPNB01002205.1-human-gut-metagenome-genome-assembly--contig:-NODE-2205-length-11652-cov-3.362680_pt1 | contig 11652 bp, 8 predicted proteins | sample MGYA00241528_ERZ501754 | MGnify/ENA primary metagenome ERZ501754 (study PRJEB25962, sample SAMEA2042646) | human gut metagenome | biome: human gut; feature: human-associated habitat; material: faeces... | reverse complement strand
AATTAAGTCTCTAAAGGCCATTGGGAAGAATCAAGCATTTTACAGAGCTTCCTTAAGGCTCAGAGAGGCAAAACAGGGTAATTACTGAGGAGAGATGTATTAATCCACCGTTAGCTAGGGGTCAAGGGTAACTGTAAATACAAAACCGGCTGTTGATGCTTCTTGCATCATTACGACCGGTTTTTAATAAGAGTAATTTGGAGCTGCTTTGTGTGGAGGGCATTAAGCGGCTTCTTTATCCTTAGCTTTTTTCAGATTGTTCATTGCATAGGCAGCACTGTTAACGATTTTTACTTCGCCGTTTTCTACGATAAAGGTTACATTAGAGCGATGACCGTTTTCGATGCCTAAAATCTTCAAAATATGCTTCGGCAGAGTGACCTGTCCGTCGACCCAAACGATCGAATCAGAAGAGAAATTCGCAGACATATTGATCCTCCTTTTAAATTTTTACCTGGTCGACAGATCATTTTTGAAAATCCTTCGACCTAGGAAAATCACCAATTTTCTCAAATTTCTTACCTATGATCTTACCTGTTTTATGAGATATTTTAGATGTAAACCCTAATCTGAGTAAAAGACGAAGTCGTTTTCACGAAGAGAAGAAACAATTGATATCGAAGACTTGAATAAAGGGAAAAGCAGCTTTTCGAAATTTATATTAGAATGCGATCTCTTGGCGGCCCGATGGTGAAATTGGTAGACACAAGGGACTTAAAATCCCTCGGCGCAAGCTGTACCGGTTCAAGTCCGGTTCGGGCCACCAAATCTCCCTCTTCTTACCTTTGCAAAAGTTACTTCACCCACATTTTTATTGAATTAGCTCAACCGTTTGGTTCATCGCAGGAGTCATTGAACGTCATTGGTCTATGCATTTTCCTGAGCCTTTTGGGAAATGCGAACTATCTGCCGTTTCCCGCACCATTTTAGAAAAACCACAGACCAATCTTTTTTCTTAGCAAATTTAGGAAATTCTTCTTACGTCCCCAACAAAGCCGTTACAACAGACAGAAATAAAACCTAATTTTCGAAATATTTGAAAATCTTCGGAAAGTAATGCTTACGCGATAAAAAAAGGAATTGCTTTGAAGCCTAGGTAAATTCCTTCTAGTGGATTAACTGAATCCATGTCAGTTCAGTCAACACAAAAAGCCTCAAACAGAGGCTCCTTGTTAATCCGGATAAGGCCAAGAGGCCTCAGTAGCCGGATCTAATATTTAATCAAATTGATTTCAGCTCGCCCTAGGGCGATTTTGTTGTTGAAAGAATGTAACTAGATGTTACTACAACTATCAAAAACAGTCAAGCAATCACCCAAATCACCCCAAATTTTCGAAAATAATGGCACTTTTTGTGCAGATCGACCATTTTCGAAAAACAGACCAGAAACCAACTGTCAAAAATCATTTGTTTTCAATCAGTTGGTTTCGGAGCTTCAATCGTACATCCTTTCAACAACAACTGAAACCCCAATAGTACATTCTTCTAACAACTACTGAAACGCAACAGTTGTTGACCACATCATTCCGCATAAGGGAAGTCCCAATAGTACATTCTTCTAACAACTACTGAAACTCCCACTTGTCATTTAATTATTGAGACTGATGTCCCAATAGTACATTCTTCTAACAACTACTGAAACGTGTTAATAATTGCCATGATTTACTCCTTTGCTTGTCCCAATAGTACATTCTTCTAACAACTACTGAAACAGCTTTGCGGCTACCACGTCTTAGAGGGCGAGATGTCCCAATAGTACATTCTTCTAACAACTACTGAAACATTCCACTCCAATACAATCATCCACGTTGAAGACAAGTGCCAAAGCCACTCTTATCAAAAAGTTAGTCGTCTAATTTTTACCAGTTTTCGATAAACTTGGCTTCGCCTTCTGGGAATAATGAATTAAAAACGGATGCTTCGAAGGGACCGCCAAGAAAGCAACTGCTCCAAGGATTAAAGCGCCGCCAATGCACTCCCATGAGTTCACACTAACCCCTAAGAAAATCATACTCAAAAGCGTTGCCGCTACTGGATCGAAGGTCTCCATCATCCCGGCAACGTCAGCAGGGATAATTTCGGCAGCCGCTTGAAAAAGCCAAAACGCCGCGATCGTTCCGAAAAGCACAATAAACGCATAAGCCAAAATCGAATAAACCGTCCAATCCAAAGGTTCATTCCAAAAATGACTAAATAACGTCACGGAGACTCCCGTAAGCAAAAGCGCCCAGCTTGTAGCTAACCCAGAACCGACACGCGCAATAAATTTCTGAGGCAGAAGAACATAAAAGGCGCCGGTTATTCCGGACCCGATTCCTGCCCAAAAGCCGATACCTGAGACGTTGAAGTTTTTAAATGATCCGCCGGTCACGACTAGAACCACACCGGCTACTGCAACGATTCCGCAAAAGATTTCCTTCACCGTCAGATGCTTATGCTGGAACACAAACATAAACAACATAATCCACAATGGAACAGTTGCAGTTAAAACAGCGGCAAAAGGTGCGTTTGCGTATTGAATACAAACAAAGAACGTTAATTGCGTTCCGATGATCGTTAGTGTGTAGATTATTAAGTCAATAATGTTCTGCTTGGTTTCAAATACTTTCAGTGCACCTCTTTTCAGCAGAAAAAACTCAATACCTACGAATATGGAGCCGGCCAGCAGCATGCGAATCGAGATCAAATCCATAGGCGTAAAGTGACAGTTCTGAAGCAAATACTGTCCGGCTACGCCCATTGATCCCCAAAAAACAGCCGCTAATCCGGCCATCGTCATGCCTTTCAATGTGTTATTCATTCTCGTCTCCTCTGGTTCTTGAGTTTGCCAGCTTTGCAACGTAACTGAACGCGTTTCTACTCTTTTTAAGAAACCCGACTTTTCAGAAAATTCTTTACTTTTTTAGGAAGATAACAGCAATGAATAATGCGAAAATTCGTCTATGAATTTCGATAACTATCGCCGAATACTTCACCTCGACCTCGACGCTTTTTTCGCTTCTGTTGAACAGCGTGATAATCCTTCGCTGCAAGGGAAGGCAATTTCCGTCGGATTAAATTCCGCTCGAGGTGTCGTTGCGTCTGCTTCCTACGAAGCAAGAAAGTTCGGTGTACGTTCCGCAATGCCCTCTTCGGTTGCCGCGAGGCTCTGCCCTAATTTAATTTTCGTTCCCGGGCGGATGGACGAGTACAAAAAAGCATCAGCCGAAGTTTTCGAAATCTTTTCTCGCTACGCAAATCTCATTGAACAAGTCTCTATTGATGAGGCATTCTTGGATGTTACGGACGTTTGGCGCGATTATGGTTACGCGATGGAAATCGCAAAGCTCATCAAAGCAGACGTTCGGCGAGAAGTCGGCCTCATTATTTCTGCCGGGGTCTCTTACAACAAATTTCTCGCAAAAATTGCCAGCGACTGGCGCAAACCGGACGGTCTATGCGTAATCCATCCGGATGCGGCACTCAAATTCATTGACCGCCTTCCCGTCAAGGCAATTTGGGGTGTCGGCCCGGTGACCTCTCAAAAAATGGAGGCTCTCGGAATTTTCACAGGCAAGGATTTGAGAGAAAAAGATCTTTCGTTTTTAGTCGAGCAATTCGGCAGTTCTGGACTATCCTATTACAACTTTGCCCGAGGCATTGATGATCGTCCGGTTAGAACCGAACGCATTCGCAAACAAGTCAGCGCCGAGATCACGCTCTCAAAAGATGAAGGAAATCTCAATAAATTAGAAGATACGCTCTCGGAACTGACGGACTATCTGATGACGCGCCTTCGTAAAAACGACTTTCTCGGCCGATCGCTGACGTTAAAAGTGCGTTTCCACAACTTCAAAACGATTACGCGAACACAAACATCTAACTCTGTCTTCAACGAGAAATCTCAGATTCTCAAAACGGCCGAGTCTCTGCTGGAAAAAATCGATTTCAATCATCAGACCGTCCGCCTCCTAGGCATTGCCATTGGGAACCGCCTGGAAGAAGACACTGAAAACATGTTGAACCTCGGCGATATGGACGAACTTACGCCTCGGCTTCTTTAGGACGCCGACGGACTTGACTGAGTAGAGACGCGAAGCGCTGTAAAAATTGCAAAGGTCTGAAGAATTGCAACACCGAAAAGAACAGCTGTAAACATACCGACGTCAAGAAGCGGTCCAAAGAAAATCGGAGTCAGAGACTGACCTACATCCATTCCGCAATACGTAAAACCGTAGACACGCCCGAAAGATTTCTTGCCTAACTTAGCAACTGTCGCACCTCGAATCATAATGTCTCGGCTCGGTGCTGCTACGCCTGTTCCCAGACCCATCAGACACATTAGAAGGACTGCCCAATACCCGCTTAGAATCTGAGACGCCAAAATAGCTGCCATCACGGCTGCAAACGTAAGACACAGCGCCACAACACGATTGCTCGAGATTTTATGCTGGTTCGTTAAAAATCCTCCGATCAAAGCGCCCGCCCCGGCGCCCAAGAGATAAGCCGTCAGAGCCGCCGAGGCCCCGGTCAGATTCAAGTGATAGGCATTCTTGAAAATCGTCTGTGAAAAGCTTTGAAGAACGCCGAAGGCACCGGACGTAAAAAAGAAAAACATGAAGCAGTACCAGACATCAGGCACCCGCAGAAATCCGAAGGTCCCCTCTTCTTTTTCTTTCGGAGTCGGCGGCGTAGTGTCGCGGACAGAATCGCGAGAGAAAACGCCTCTGAATAAAAGCTCGATGACAAGAACAATCAGCGCCACAGAGGAAGCCGCAAACGCCGCACCTCTCCAGCCGAACCAACCCGCTGTCGTCACCATGAAGAAAGGACAAATCGCCCAGCCGATATTGCCGGTGATGTTATGCCAGGCAAAAGCATGACCCAAGAAGCGATCCTGAATGTTGTAGTTCATCAGCGAATAGTCGCTCGGATGAAATACCGAGTTGCCGGCGCCGGCAAGCATCGCAGAGAGATAAAGCATCGGGACATTTTCTGCCATGCCTAAGGCTACGGCACTGGCAATGAGCAAAACCAGGCCCGTATACATTGAGGTCCGGGCGCCTACTTTATCGACCAGAAAGCCGCTCATCGACTGACCGACTGCACTTGTGACAAAGAACGTCGTCATCAAGGTTCCGCCCTGAAGGAAATTCATTCCGAAGTGCGGAAGAATCCAAGGAAACAGAGAAGGAATCACTAAGTGATAAAAGTGAGAGCTGGCGTGAGCGATCGAAACGAGAAAAATCGCGAGGATGTCGTGACCGCGAGCTCCTTGTACGTACATGGCGTGGCTTAAGAGTGTTTTTTCTTATTCTATTCCTGACGCCTTCTGAAAATATTTAAGGCCGAGAGATTGTTAGTCTCCCGGCCTTTCTCAAATGAGATCAGACGATCTTATCGGTTGTCTTTACGGTCTTCAAAAATGAATTTGCCGTCGACATAATCCACAAACACCGTGTCTCCCGGAGCATATTTGCCTTTGAGGATATCCACAGCAATCTGGTTTTCCAGATAGTCTTGGACCGCACGGCGCAGCGGACGTGCACCGAACAGCGGATCAAAGCCGACCTTCCCTATTTCATCCAAAGCGGCTTCAGTTACATCCAGACCGATGTTCTGCTGTTCCATGCGTTTCGCCAGCTTACGAATCTGGATGCGGGCGATTTCGCGAATAGCCTTCTGGTCAAGAGCATTGAAGACAACGATTTCATCAATACGGTTGATGAATTCGGGTCTGAAGTGCTTTTTGACTTCATCCATTACGGCTTCCTTCACAACTTCAGGATCTTCACCCTGACGGTTCATGATTTCCTGAGAACCGAGGTTGGAAGTCATAATGATGACGGTATTCTTGAAGTCAACCGTGCGTCCCTGACCGTCGGTCATTCGGCCGTCGTCCAAAGCCTGAAGCAGGATGTTGAAGACGTCCGGATGAGCTTTTTCAACTTCGTCGAGAAGAATCACGCTGTAAGGTTTACGGCGTACGGCTTCTGTTAAGTAGCCGCCTTCTTCATAGCCGACATATCCCGGAGGCGCACCGATCAAACGAGCCACGGAGTGTTTCTCCATGAATTCGCTCATATCGATACGGATCATGGCGTCCTCAGTGTCAAACAGGAATTCGGCCAAAGCCTTCGTGAGTTCCGTCTTACCGACGCCTGTCGGACCGAGGAAGAGGAAGGAACCATAAGGACGGTTCGGGTCGGACAAGCCGGCACGAGAACGAAGAATGGCGTCAACGACTTTATCAACCGCTTCTTTCTGTCCGACAACTCGCTTACCGATGTACTTGGCCATATCCAGAAGTTTCTGGCGTTCGCCTTCCATCATCTTGGAGACCGGAATACCGGTTGCGCGGGAAACCACTTCGGCGATTTCTTCAGCACCTACCTGTGTACGCAGGAGCTTCGGTTTTTCGTCGTAGAGCTTGGTTTCTTCTTTTTCTTCCTTCACAAGCTGTTTTTCAAGTTCCGGAAGTTTGCCGTACTGGATCGCGGCGAGTTCTTCATACTTGCCGGAACGGCGAAGCTCTTCCATCTTGGTCTTGAGCTTGTCGATTTCGTCACGGACTTCTTTAGAACCCAAGGCAGCGTTCTTTTCTTTCTTCCAGATTTCTTCCAAATCGGAATACTCGCGGCTTAACTTAGCGATTTCTTCTTCCAAACCGCTCAAGCGTTTCTTACTGGCTTCGTCTTTTTCTTTCTTAACGGCTTCACGTTCAATCTTCAATTGAATCAGACGACGATCCAGCTTATCGAGTTCTTCAGGCTTGGAATCAATTTCCATCTTGATGCGCGCTGCCGCCTCATCAATCAAGTCAATCGCCTTATCCGGAAGGAAACGATCGGTAATGTAGCGGGCGGAAAGTTCAGCAGCAGCCACAATCGCCGGGTCGGTAATTTCAACACCGTGGTGGACTTCATACTTTTCCTGCAGACCGCGCAGAATAGCAATCGTGTCTTCGACACTCGGTTCGTTGACGATCACTTTCTGGAAACGGCGCTCCAGGGCGGGATCTTTTTCAATGTACTTTCTGTACTCGTCCAAGGTCGTGGCACCGATCACATGCAGTTCACCGCGGGAAAGTGCAGGTTTGAGCATGTTGCCGGCATCCATTGCACCTTCTGTCTTACCGGCACCGACCACTGTATGGATTTCGTCGATAAACAGAATGATGCGGCCTTCTTCGGCAACCACTTCCTTCAGCAGTGCTTTCAGACGTTCTTCGAATTCGCCGCGGTATTTCGCACCGGCGACAAGTCCGGCCATATCGAGGCTCAAGACGCGTTTGTTGCGCAGTGTGTCGGGCACTTCACCGTTCACAATACGCTGTGCCAAGCCTTCGACCACAGCGGTCTTACCAACACCGGGTTCGCCGATAAGAACCGGATTGTTCTTGCTTCTGCGCTGCAGAATCTGCATCGCACGGCGAATCTCGTCGTCTCGCCCGATCACAGGGTCGAGCTTTCCTTCTTTGGCCTTTTCGGTCAGGTCAACCGTGTACTTCTTCAGCGCTTCACGATTGTTCTCAGCTTCGGGATTGTCCACTTTTTCACCTCCGCGCACGGATAAAATTGCATTTTCTAGGCTCGGTTTATTGAGGCCTTCCTCTTGCGCAAGACGTGCGGCGTCACACTTGCTGTCGCATAAGGCTAAAAGGAAGAGATCGGTGGAAATGAATTTATCGCCGAGTCTTTCGGCCTCTCTTTCCATCGAATTAAGGATTGCCATCAACTCACGGCTGATTTGGACATTGTCGGCAGCTCCGGAAACTTCCGGCAGTTTGCCGATCGCTTCCTTCACCTTACGTTCGAGTTCTCTGACTCTCACGCCGGAGCGCTCTAAGAGCGTCCTTCCGGTGCCCTCGGTGTCCTTTAATACCGCAAGCAGCAAGTGAAGCGGATCGATGTACTGCTGAGAACGCTCAACAGCCATCGATTGTGCTTCTCCGAGCAACTCTTGGAACCGAGTTGTAAATTGATCTTGACGCATAAGAGTTTGAATCTCCTTTTGTTAAGGAAACATTCGGAATCAACTCCTGTTCCCCTATGCGTCTATTCTGAAGAGTCCGCGGAGACGGACGTGCGTTTTTCTCTTATTTTGAGCTTATTTGCTCCACTTGGATTTTGCGGCTTCGTCGGTCTCTTTGGCCTGTACCCAGCGGGTGCCCTCGCCCACCTTTTCCTTCTTCCAGAACGGGGCTTCGGTCTTCAAGTAATCAATAATGAACTCACAGGCTTTAAAGGCTTCCCCGCGATGCGCGCCGGAAACTCCGACAAAAACGATCTGGTCGGTCGCGAACAGTTCACCGACACGGTGAATCACCGTCGCATCCATAATATCCCAGCGTTTCTTTGCCTCTTTCACAATGGCCGTAAGGGCTTTTTCGGTCATTCCGGGATAGTGCTCTAAGGTCATGGAAGCGACTTCGTCACCTTCGTTGAGGTCTCGCACCGTGCCTAAAAACATCACGACGGCTCCGACTTTGGGAGACCCATGCAGTGCCGCTACTTCAGCCTGAACATCAAAGTCTTCTGTTTGAACTGCAATCTTCATTGAGACCTCTTATAAATTGAATTCCGTAAACGGGATGTAGGTCACCAAATCGCCCTTCTTCAAGTCAGCTTCAGCCGGGATGTCGGCTAAACCGTCAGCCCAGGTACAGGAGCTCAGAACCGCGGAGTTTTGGGTGCGATAGTTTTCCAGCTCTCCGGCACCGTTGCGGCGGACACGAATGAACTCGCGGCGGGATCCGCACTTGTAATCAAAGGCCAGCGGAAGGATATAACCCTTCACATCGATCTGGCTGCGGCCGGAAAGTTTAAGGATCAGCGGCTGAGCAAACAGCAGGAAGGTCACAAAACCGGAGACAGGGTTGCCGGGAAGGCCGATAAACGGAACACCGCGGACTTCGCCTTTAGCAACCGGTTTGCCGGGCTTCATGGCGATGCGCCACATCTGCATCTTTCCGAGCTCTTCAACAGCTCTGCGAATGAAGTCGGCTTCGCCTACGCTCATGCCGCCGCTGGTCAAAATGAAATCGGACTTGCGGGAGGCTTTGCGGAAAGCTTCTAAAGTTGCTTCAAACGTATCGGGAATATTGCCGTAATCCACCACATCGCAGCCCAGCTGATGGAGCAGACCGCGCAGGACAAAACGGTTGGAGTTATAGATGCCGCCCTCGACGAGCTTTTCTCCCGGCATCGCGAGTTCGTCGCCGGTGAAGAAAAGCGAAACACGAATCGGACGATAAACCTTAACTGTGGAAACGCCGACGCTCGCAGCAACGCCGAGCGCCGGAGGCGTTAAACGGTCGCCCCTCTTCAATACAGTCTGACCGATATCGATATCGCAGCCTGCTCTTCGAATCCAGGCACCTGCCTTGGGCTCGCAGTGGAATTCCACGCTGCCGTCTTCCATCTCGGAAGCTTCTTCCTGAGGAATCACTGCATCGGCACCCGGAGGAATCGGGGCGCCGGTAAAGATGCGAGCGACAGTGCCGGGTTCAAGTTCGGTGCCGACGTGGCCGGCAAAAATTCGCTGAGAAACCGGAAAATTGCGGCGACCGCCTGCAAAATCGGCGCAGCGAACGGCGTAGCCGTCCATCTGAGAATTATCCAGAGGCGGGACTTTAATTTCGGAGACGATGTCTTCGGCGAGGATTTTGCCTGCCGAATAAAGGGTCACCATATCTTCTACTTCGGCAACCGCCTCCGCACCTTCCAAAATCTTTGCTTTTGCTTGTTCAACTGTCAGCATTTCCGTGTTTCTCCGTCTTCGAGACCTAGCTCTCGAACTATGAAGCGAGTAATGGTTTCGGCATCATTTATATCAAAAATCGGCAGATTTCCAAATGCCGGGTGTGTCGTATCGGTCACCACCGCAGAGATTCGCTTGTCGTGCGCGCAAATCGGTGTTTCATGCCGCTCGAGCTTGCGCCAAACCTCCAGACGAAGCGCTTCCTGCTCTTCGGTCTTAAAGCCTTCGACAATCACGATATCCGCAGGATCTAAATGACGAATTAGGTCCGACAGCGTAGGTTTATCTTTCGGCGTCTCGGTGAGCATAGCCCAGCGCTCGTCGGTATGCACAATGACTTGCGTCGCACCGGCTTCACGAAAACGGTAAGAGTCCTTCCCCGGCTTGTCGATATCCACGTTGTGATGGGCGTTTTTAACGGCCGAGACTTTGAGACCGCGTGATGCTAACAGCGCGATGATTTTCTCGATCAAGGTCGTTTTGCCGCTGCCGGAGTATCCAACAAAATTAACTATCTTCATAAAAACAAAAAGGCCTGCGGTTAAGCAAGCCTCTTCAAATTAAAACTTATTTCCCGACGTCATGCTCGGCGAGAAAGTTTTTAACCAACTGCGCATCCGCAGGCATTTCCAGCACTTTCTGCGGTTTGTCGAGCAGACCTTCGTAGCCGGCCGGAACCGGAGGTTCAAAGCCGACGGCTTCTTTAATCGTAGATGCAAATTTAGCAGGTAATGCGGTTTCCAAACAAATGGTTTTTACGCCCGGGATTCGTTCTTTCATTGCCGCATTGATACCGTCCGCTGTGTGCGGATCAACGAGGAAGCCATACTGATCCCAAACTCGCTTGATGCACGCGAGACGATCAGCATGCGTACTCCTAGCGGCGGTAAAACCGCTTGCTTTTACTGCTGCCCATTCTTCGGCGTTGAGAAGGAACTCCTTCTTCCGGGAGAGCTCGGTCCAGAGCTCCACCACGCGCTCGGGGTTTCTGCCGGTGATGTCGTAGATATAGCGTTCGAAGTTGGAAGCCTTGGAAATATCCATCGACGGAGAACTCGTCACAAACGTATGGGCGGAATCGCGAATGCGATATCGGCCGCTGCGGAAGAATTCATAGAGGACATCGTTTTCGTTGGTGGCGACGATCAGACGAGCCACAGGCAGTCCCATCTGCTTGGCAATCCAGCCGGCTAAGACGTCACCGAAGTTGCCCGAGGGGACGGAGAACGTGACTTCTTCATCCTCAGATTCGGTTGCCTGCAGCCAAGCACTGAAGTAGTAGATGACCTGAGCCGCAATGCGCGCCCAGTTAATGGAATTCACGGCACCGATGTGGTGTTCGGTCTTGAACGTCAGATCGCCGGAAACCGCTTTGACGATATCCTGTGCATCATCAAAACTGCCTTGAACGGCAATGTTGAAAATGTTCTTATCCTGCAGTGAATACATCTGAGCTTTCTGGAATTTGCTCATGCGTCCTGCCGGAGAAAGCATAAAGACCTGAATACCTTCACGGCCTTTCATAGCGTATTCGGCTGCGCTGCCGGTATCTCCGCTCGTGGCGCCGAGAATGTTCAGACGGGTTTCTTTGCGGGCAAGCACAAATTCAAAGAGCGAACCCAAATACTGCATCGCCATGTCTTTAAAGGCGAGTGTCGGACCGTTGGAGAGCTCAAGAATGCCGAAATCCTTTTCCAGCCAGACAACCGGTGCGATTTTCTTGAAATCGGTGCCTTCACGTCCGTGACAATAAACTTCGGGCGTGTAGGTGGTTTCGCAAAGGCGAGCGATATCCGAGCGCTGCATGTCTTTGGCAAAAAGACTTGTCACGGCAGTCGCGAGCTGAGCGTAAGAGAGGCCGCGCCAGTTCTTTAAGGTCTCTTTCGAAACCTGCGGGGAGACCCTCGGCAC
>ENA-OPNB01002199-OPNB01002199.1-human-gut-metagenome-genome-assembly--contig:-NODE-2199-length-11670-cov-2.333793_pt1 | contig 11670 bp, 8 predicted proteins | sample MGYA00241528_ERZ501754 | MGnify/ENA primary metagenome ERZ501754 (study PRJEB25962, sample SAMEA2042646) | human gut metagenome | biome: human gut; feature: human-associated habitat; material: faeces... | reverse complement strand
AGTTGAAGGAGGAATTGGGCTGGGAACCCTCGCTGCAATTCGAGGAGGGAATCGAGAAGACGGTACGCTGGTATCTCGACAACCAGGAGTGGTTGGATAACGTCACGAGCGGCGAATACGAAAAGTATTACGAGAAGATGTACCGGAATCGGTAACGGCATCGTTCCGTGTATGACGGATGGAGATAAGAGGGGGCCCGACGGCCCCCCTCTTTTGCATGCCGGTCTGCTTCGGTATGTTGTGTGTTTGTCCGGAGAAGCTGGGGGGAGACAAACGTGCGGAGCCTCCGGTCGGTTGTGGCGAGAGCGGTGGTGAGGCGGAACATGGTAAATCGTTGTTTTCCTAATTGTGGTGTAGCATGCGAAGGCACGGTGCGGTTGCCCACGGAGTTTTCCGTTCGGTTGATGAGTTGTAGAGGGCTTATTTTATTATGGAACCATGCCGACAGCGGACGCTTTGGCGGACAGTTCGATGATGTGTACAGACAATCATTCCCCAATTGGACAAAAGGTTAATGTTGATTTGCAAAAACGTTTCGGCAGAAGTTTGTTCCGGCGCCGAATAAGCAATTAACACATTTTTTTGTACCTTTGTTATGAAAGCGGTCATTTGCCGCTGGACATACAGAAAGAAGCGTTATGCTCATCTTGTGAATTGGAAACGTAGGAAATTTCACAATTACACGCAAGAATGGCATAGTGGTTCTCACGCATATAGCGTGGGCTGCTATTACTACATTCGTGTGTAAAGGTTATTCCTACGACCTCCAATTCAGAACGTGGCATCGCAGTTCCACGCTTGAACCGAGAATGATTATATACTAATCTGATAATCAATTTATATATTAGTATTTATCTTTTATTTGATACCGTATAGTTCCCATATTCTGTCGGTTTCCCAAAGGTTATTATTATTTTGCTCCACTGTCTAATAAAAGCTCTTCATTTTGAGGTATGGTGTTAATGTTCGCCAAAGGGTTGGTTAGAACAACCCATTGGCGAACTATGATAACCTTAACTTAATGTACTCGGTTCATGATCGGGGTATTAAGCCGCAAAGCATTCTATAATGTCCGATTTTCTTTAAGAATTTCGGACATTTTATTGCTACATCAAGAGTAATATCGTATCTTTGCAAGTGGAATCATTGTGGATATGAAGACGATACTGACAAAGGAAATACGAAACATCATAGACCGAAACGGACCGAACAGGCTTTATATGGTGAGTGATTTTGCCCATCTGAATAATGATGGGCTAGTTACTCGTGCGCTTTCCCGATTAGAGAAAGAGGGGGTGCTCATTCGTCTTTCTCAAGGTCTATATCTATATCCATTACGGAATAAGTTCGGTGTACTTCGTCCCTCTATAGAAGATATCGCATACGCTATAGCGGAAAAGGATAAGGCTCGTATTATACCTAGTGGAATGACAGCATTGAACAAATTGGGACTTTCCACACAGGTCACGATGAATGCAGTCTATTTGACAGATGCCACAGCAAGGGAACTTACTATCGGGAACCGTAAAATCATATTCAAGCGTAGCGCACCTCGCAATTTTGCCTACAAGACAGACTTGTTCCCACTTATAGTCGCTGCCATGAAAGAATTAGGGAAAGATAACGTGACAGATGAACAGATCGCAATCATAAAACAAACCATTGAAAAATATGGTAGTCCTGATGAAATCAAATACGATTACAGCATTGCTCCGCAATGGATTAAACAAAGACTTGCATTATGAATTTTACTAAGCTTACAAAAGAAGAACAACTTACCATTTTGGCTAATGTAGCCGAAGATAAAGGGATTGTGGACAATGCCGTAGAAAAGGACTACTGGGTCAGTATGGTGTTACGTGCCATATTTTTTTTGCCGTATGCAGCAGCTTTTGTTTTCAAGGGAGGAACAAGCCTTAGCAAAGGTTGGGGATTAATAGAACGGTTTTCGGAAGATATTGACCTTGCAATAGATCCCCAATATCTCGGCTTTACAAATATTGAGACTAAAAGTCAACGGACTAAGTTGCGGAAAGACTCCAAGAAGTTCATAGATGGCTCTTTCGCGCTCGACGTTGAGACCAGATTAAAAGAGTTTGGGCTATCAGAGAGCTGTAAGGTTATAGTTCCGGAGACATCTGTCAGTGACCTTGATCCTGTAGTCCTGTTTGTCGAGTATAATTCAGTGCTGCAAACGAAAATGCAATATATACCCGAACGCGTCAAGGTTGAGATAAGTTGTCGTTCACTCATGGAACCGTCAGAAGATGTGAAAATGCGTTCTATGATAGAAGAGGCTTATCCAGGTGAAGAGTTCTCATTACCTATATTCCCTGTTCCTACCGTAGTGCCAGGACGAACATTCCTGGAAAAGGTTTTTCTTTTACATGAAGAGTTTAACCGCCCCAATGGCTGTACGCATATCGAACGTATCACACGACACATGTATGACATTGTAAAGATGATGGATAAACCGTTTGCTATGGAAGCAATGCAGGATGTACAATTATACGAGGACATTGTGACTCATCGTAAAAAGTTTACGGCTTGGAGTGGATTGGACTATACGAGTCATCTTCCACACACAATATCGTTCCTGCCTCCTAAAAGCATCGAAGATGTTTTGCGTGACGACTATAAGCAGATGCAAATTGGCTTCATCTATGCCAATGCACCTTCTTTCGATGAGATTATGGAACGATTGAGTGAGTTGCAAAGCAGATTTAGGACATTGGTATGGAAAAATAATCGTTGACGGTATGGATAGAATAAATGTTGATATGACCGAAACTATTTTTTTTGATTGATAAAGAATACAAAACATAGTTCAATATGGCACATAGTTTCATAACCAATAAAGATCGTCTACTCTCCGACATTATCACGGGTATCTTGCCCAAATCGGATGCCGTAGATATTCTTGTGGGCTATTTCTATTTTTCGGGATACATACAGCTTGCCGATAAGCTCGCTGATAAGCATCTCCGTATTTTGGTTGGTCTTGACATAGACACTCGGATTTCAAATCGTGTCCGTGAGGTAGAAGAGTTGGTGGAATGGCAACGCATCCGGAGTAAGGTTCGTGAGGAATATTTCAACAACTTAGTGAGACTCATTAATGAAACGGATAATACCGATACAGATGAAACCATCCGAATATTTCGTCAATTTCAACATAAAATTTATAATGGCACATTGGAAATACGTAAGACCGAAGACCCGTGTCATGCGAAAATGTACCTTTTTGCTTATAATAGCATCAATAACGAAAATGGAGAACAACCCGGTGATGTAATCACAGGATCAAGTAATCTTTCCTATCAAGGTTTGCAAGGTAGAACAGAAATCAATGTACGGTTTACAGACAAGGGGAAATATACGGAGGGAAAACAAATCTTTGACGAACTTTGGTCAAATGCCATTCCAATTGTGGACGAAAACACTGTTGATCGTTGGAAAGAAAAAGTCGAGAGTAAAATTTGGATTGACCGACTCTTTCAGCCATATAAACTTTATCTACGTGTGCTCAGCGAGTATTTTAACATTCCGTCTAAAACAAATGTGCGTACACCTTTCGACATTACCGATGGAAAGTTCTTCAACCTGAAATATCAAACTGATGCCATTCAGCTTGCATTGAAGTCTATCGAAACCCATAACGGAACGATTGTAGCAGACGTAGTTGGCTTGGGAAAAAGTATAATCGCTTCTACCATTGCCCACAACCTCCGTTTGCGTACTATTGTTATATCACCCCCACACTTGAAGTCAGGATGGGACGCTTATAAGGACGAGTTCGGTTTCACAGGCACAGTATTCAGCAGTGGTAAAATTTCGGAAGCATTGACGCATTACAATGATTTGAAGAAACCTGATGAACAGTTTCTGATTATAGTGGACGAGGCGCATCGCTACCGCAATGAATACACAGAAGATTATGCCATGCTGCACAATCTTTGTCAAGGTAATAAGGTGGTGTTATTGACAGCAACTCCATTTAACAACGACCCTGCCGACATCTATTCCATGCTGAAACTCTTTCAGATACCTACCAAGTCCACACTTAAAACAGTGGAAAATCTTAGTATTGAGTTTCGCGATCTTATCAACCAGTACAAGGAACTGCGCGAATTGCAGCGTCAAGGTAAACTCTCCAAGCAAGACGTAAAAAACGAAACCGCTAAGATAGCTCGCACAATTCGCTCTATTATCGGGCCTTTGGTTATCCGCCGTTCACGCATTGACCTACAGCAGATTGACACATATAAAGACGACCTAAAAAAGCAAAAGATTGAGGTGGTTATTCCACAGGACCCTATTGAGTTATCTTATGACCTCAAGGAATTGAAAGACTTGTATCTGCGCACGCTTAATCTCATTTATGGGACAAAATCAAACGATGAAGATTCGGACGATGGCAGTTACCGCTTTCAAGCAGCTCGTTACAAGCCAGTGCTATATGTGCCGGAAGATAAACGTGAAGCATTGGCCAATGACATAGAACGCCAAACAGGGATTGATGATGTAAATATGCTCATCGGTCGTCAAGCAAACGTGGCAAAATTCATGCGCCGTTTGCTGGTGCGTCGCTTCGAAAGTTCGGTTGCAGCTTTCAAAACGTCGCTTGCCTTTATGATAAAATCTTCTCGTAATGTGCTCGATTGGATTGACCGTACCGGAAAGATCCCCGTTTGGAAAAAAGGAGGCATGCCTGATGTGAATGACTTTTACGAAAGCACTGATGATGGCATGGCGGAAATAGAAGATGCGTTTGAGAAATATTCAGGCAAGGGATTCTTTGTTATTGACATGAAGTTTGTCAAGAACGAGTTTATCAATGACGTAAAAGCCGACATCGCACTTCTTGAGTCTATTTACTTGGAATGGTTTGGTAAGGAAAATATTATCAAGTTCGATCCGAAACTCGAATCGTTCATCCGCCTTGTTCGTGAGAAACTATCCAATGAACCAAATCGCAAACTTGTTGTATTCAGCGAGTTCGCTGATACTGCCAACTACCTTGGTGCGGCCCTCAAAGATGCCGGACTTCCTGCACTTAAATATACTTCAGCGGATGCAACGCCTTCTATGCGCCAGACTATTCGCAATAATTTTGACGCAAGTGTTAAAAAAGAAATGCAAGCCAATGACTACAAGGTCTTGGTTGCCACTGATGCCATTTCCGAGGGTTACAACTTGCATCGAGCCGGAGCGATATTTAACTATGACATTCCATATAATCCCACAAGGGTGATCCAGCGTATAGGACGTATCAATCGTATCAACAAAAAGGTTTTCGACAACCTTTATATTTATAATTACTTCCCCACAGAGGTAGGCGAAAGCGAAACCCGCACCAAAGAAATATCTACCTTAAAAATGGCAATGATTCATGCCATTATGGGTGAAGATACTAAGGCATTAACTTCCGATGAAGAATGTTCCGCTTTTTTCCGAGACCGTTACCGTGCGGAAATCGAGCATTCCGAAACGGAATCGTGGGACACTCAGTATCGCCATTTTTTAGAATCGGTCAAGGGTACTGATGAATACAATGAGGCTTTGCAGATTCCACACCGCGCCCGAACAGGGCGCATCGTGGATAAGCCACTCAAAGGTGTCATCCTTTTTGGTAAAAAAGGCGAAGATTTCGTTTTTAAAATTTCCAATGGCGACTGTGAGCCGACAATGCTTTCTGCCGAAGAAGCCTTGAAGCTCTTTGAAGCTTTACCCGATGAAAAGCCGTTTGCTACCACCGAGGACTTCGACCGATTGTATCAACAAGTGAAACTTTTACTATTCCGCAGCGATACAAAGAGCCGTAATGACAAAAACATCTTAAGGGCTATTCAAAAACTTAATGCAATTAAGATAAAACTGCATGAAGATTACTATTCTGATCTTTTGGCGGCTCTCGATGCGGAAGCATTGTCTGGCTATGAAGTGCGTTTCATCAATCAAATGAAACCATCAGAGATTCAAAAATTATTCAAAGAGATTCCTGCCGACTATCTTATGCGCTTGCTCGAAGCACAAGCCAAAGTCGGAGAAGGGAACGAAACATTAATAATAACTGAAGAACTGCAATAATGATGGATTTTAGCAAAGCATATAATCGTGCGGATTTTGTCAATTACCTCCGCCGTGATTTCCTCCCCGATGATTTTGAGCAGGAAGAAAAGAATGTCCCATTTTGGACACAGATGAACTATGCATCTGTTGCCACTTGTCTTGGCAAATCTAAAACGTTAGACCTCGTGGTCTATGAAATCAAACACCATTCGCCCCATGATGCTCGCGTGGGACTGTCGAAAGATGCCTTCCGTATGCTTGCAGGAGAAAAACAAAACCGAGCTTTGGTTATCTTCGTTCCAGAAGATAACTCGGACAATTACCGTTTCTCGCTGATTGAAATCCAACTCTCTATCGGTGAAAATGACAGTAATGTTACCCGTGCTTATTCTAACCCTCGTCGCTATTCTTACTATCTTGGCAAGGGAATCGCTTGCTATACGCCCAATAAATACTTGAATGAACTGGGTAGAGTCGAGGATGTGAAAGATCTTTTTGAGCGTTTCTCGGTAGAGGTACTTACCAAGGCATTCTATCAAGAACTGTCAGATTGGTATGCTTGGGCAATTAAGGTTATTTCTTTTCCAAACGATATCTCTACACAGGCAGATGATAAACGTCACAATCACGAGGGGGTAATCCGCCTTATCACTCGATTGATTTTTGTATGGTTCTTGAAAGAGCGTAAACTTATTCCGTGGCAGTTCTTCGATCAAGAGTATATAGCCAATCATCTTATTAAGGGTTTCAATCCGCATAAAATTGACAATCTTTTCGGCAAGTCGGAAGCAAGTGTTTATTATCGCGCTATCCTGCAGAACCTTTTCTTTGCAATGCTTAATTGCCCAATTACCAAGGAGGGAGGTACGGAGTTTACAGAACGCCGTTTCAAGGACAACCGCTCGCAGTTTGACGATAACAAATTGATGCGCTATCGTGATGAGTTCAATGATCCTGACGAGTTCTTGCGTCTCGCTAACGAAACCGTGCCATTCCTCAATGGCGGACTTTTCGACTGCTTGGATGAAAAGCGTACGGGAATGTACTACGATGGTTTCAGTGAACGTAAGGAGTCAATGGCGCAACTGATTGTACCAGACTATCTTTTCTTCGGAGAGGAAGCGGGTAAAAACATAGACCTTTCAGAATTCTACGGCGATGCTAACAAGAAGAAAGTGTCGGCTCGTGGTATCATTGACATTCTCAAGCGTTACAACTTTACAGTAGAGGAAAATATGCCATTTGATAAAGATGTATCGCTCGATCCGGAATTGCTTGGTAAGGTATTCGAGAACTTGTTAGCTTCATACAATCCAGAAACCCAACAAACAGCCCGTAAGCAAACTGGTTCATTCTATACTCCACGAGAAATAGTGCAGTATATGGTTGATGAAAGCCTTGTCACTCACCTCAAACGCACGGTTGGCAATGAGTTGGAGAGTGAATACCGCAAGCTACTTGACTATGCAGACAACGAAATTTTGCTTACCGAACAGCAGAAGTTGGCAATTATGCAGTCTCTCTATAACTGTAAGATACTCGATCCCGCTTGTGGTTCAGGAGCATTCCCTGTTGGTGTGCTTCAACAGATGGTGCATATTCTTAAGCAAATTGATCCCGATAATAGTCGTTGGAAGAATATGCTACTACAATTCGCTATTGATGAAACATCTGAGGCATACCTTAATTCGACTGCTGAAGAACGACGAGAAGCTGTTGCTGATATAGAAAGAGCTTTTGATGAGAATGTAAACTACCCAGACTATGCCCGTAAACTCCACCTTATCGAAAATTGCATTTATGGTGTAGATATTCAGCCCATTGCCATTCAAATTTCAAAACTCCGCTTTTTTATCTCACTTGTCATAGACCAGAAACGGAATAACAATCCTGCCGACAATTTCGGAATTCGTCCGTTGCCTAATTTGGAAGCCAAATTTGTTGCAGCAAACTCACTTCTTGGTCTAAAACGGACGGAAGGATCTTTATTTGACTCAGAAGAAATAAAACAGAAAGAACGTCAACTTAAAATTGCTAAACATAAAATATTTAGTGCTAGACGACCTACAACCAAGGAAAAATGGCGCAATGAGGTAGTTCGCTTGCGTAAGGAGATTGCGGATCTCTTACTTGAAAAAGACTGTATCGGCAACGAACAAGCAGCCCAACTTGCACAGTGGGATATGTTCGACCAAAATACTTTCGCTCCTTTCTTTGATCCCGAATGGATGTTTGGTATCAAAGAGGGCTTTGACATTCTTATCGCCAATCCACCTTATATCTCTACAAAAGGTGTTTCAACTGCCGATAAGAAACTATTCGAAGCGGAATTTGGCTTCTCTGATGATACATACAACCTGTTCTTTTTCAAAGGCTTTTCCTTGCTTTGTGAGGGAGGATGTATTACATACATTACTCCTAAGACATTTTGGACAACTCAAACCAAGCGTAATTTAAGAGATTTACTGCTTGCCAATACACTTAATTACGTGTTTGATACAGCCAATCCATTTGAAGCTGTAATGGTTGACACTTGCATCACCTCGGCAGTTAAGAATAAGCCTGCCGCAGAAAATCTTGTGCGCTTTATAGATGGTCGTAAGAGTTTATTACAGCCCGAACGTCTGACCGTAGCTCAATCAGTATATCTCAATACTCAAAACAGTGTGATATTCAAACCGTCTGAATTGAATATGCGTATCTACGAGCTTTATGGCGAAAAGGTCAAAGCTCTGTATGATAAGTGGTGGGACAAGATTAAGACTTCTCGTGACATCGAAAAGAATAAACGCGAACTTGAAGAATATCGGGCAAGCCTTAAACCTGGTGATGTTGCACTTCTCGGGTGCTTGACCGAGGGTGGACAAGGTTTGGCTACCGCCAATAATGGTAAATACATTGCGGTAAGAAGCACCACTAAATGGGCGGAGAACATCCGTGTGTCTCGGCCTAAGAAACTTGCTGATTTTTTGGCTCGAACCCCGAAAGCTATAACCGCAGAAATGCGCCGTTACCCATCATATGTAGCTTTTTTACAATCATTGTCAGAAGCTGAAATTGCAGAACTCTTTGATTCTCTCAAAGAGCAATATGGTCGTGACATTTTCGGTCAAGGTTATCTTTATAAGATTGTGGATGATTGCGAAATAGCAGATGTGGATTCTTTGACAAATGATGAAAAAGAGAACGGAATAGAAACCACTAAGCCGTACTATGTGCCTTACGACAAAGGAGATAAAGACGGTAATAGATGGTATCTAGAGACTCCTTTTGCTATTGCATGGTCTAAAGAGAATGTCCGTTTTTTGAAGACAGATCCGAAAACTCGTTACCAAGGTTATACGTTCTATTTTAGGGAGGGACTTTGTTGGAGTGACATTAATACGACTTTTCTTAAGTGTAGAATTAAGCAAAAGAGTATTCATGACGTAAAAAGTATGAGTATTTTTGGCGTGTGCGACAAAGTTCCCGAAAAATACATTTTATGTGTAATTAATTCGACACTGATTAGCTATTATGTTGATACTTTTGTAAATAACACTCAGACTTTTCAAATAAACGATGCTCGTCAACTCCCAATTATCGTTCCTACATCTGAACAATTATCATTTTGTAGCGCTTTGGCAAAAGCTGCAATAGCGCAAAAAATAAAAGGGAACGAGTCATCAAACATACAAAAACAATTGGATGATTTTATAGAAAATCAAATCTTTGGTTTAGTATAGGGAGGGTTTTTGTTGGAATAATGTTTTGACTACATACATGAAATGTAAGAAGAAAGAAAAGACCGTTCAAAGTACCGAAAGCATGAGTTTTTTCTCATGTACAGAACAAACACCAGAGTATTACCTTATTTCGATTATGAATTCAAGATTTGCTGCATTTTATGTAGATAATCTTGTAAATTCAACATCTCATTGTACTACTGGTGATGCAAAACTTATCCCTATTATGATACCAACTATTGAGCAACTATATGAATGTAAACGCCTCTTTGATAAAGCATTTGACTTGAAACGGTCTGTTGCAAAAGGAATTGCGACAGATTTAGATATTTCAGAAGAACTCAATGCTGTGGAAAGAGCCAATGATTTAATAGTTGAGAGCATATATCAATTATAGATACAGAGAATGGAGTAGAGGATATCCATTAATCCTCTACTCCATACAATAAACGAACCAATCTATCAAGTTCATATTGTTTTTCTTCCATTAAGATTTCATCAATCACTGCTGTTCTTTTGAGACTGATGCAATCGGCAACTAATTTTTGCAATGATTCAAATATTTTCTTTTGTGGGATTACTATAGGTAGCTGCCGTGCGTCATTTATCTGAAAATGAGAAGTGTTGTTGATAAAATTGTCAACATATAGGCTAATAAATTCTGAATTTATTAGGGCTACATAGTACCAATCAGGAAGGTTTGTCATTGTGAATAGGCTCATACTCAAAACATCAAAAACGCCATTTGCTTTAATTCTGGCTTTAAGGTATGTAGAGTTGACATCTATCCAACAAAAACCCTCCCTAAAATAGAATTGAGGATTACGAACAACGGGCATGCCTTCTCCTTTCTTGCCGGAATTAGTCTTCAAAAAACGGACGGTTAATAGATACCACGCTCCCATCTGCCATTCCTTGATTTTGTTGGAGTTCTCAATCCGGTATATGCCAAATATCGATATAGTGTACCCCTTGCAATTTTCAATTTCTTAGCTATCTGCGGAACGCTTATCCCTTTTGCCATTTGACCCTCTATGTATTTGTGCTTTGCCACACATTTTGCGTTCAACTGCTTATTGCGTTGACCTTGACCTCTACCGACTTGATGTCCTTCCTTTTTTAACCGAGCAAGGGCTTCTTTTGTCCGCTGAGAAATCAAGTTACGTTCTATTTCTGCGGATAGTCCGAAAGCAAAAGCAAGTACTTTGCTTTGAATGTCATCGCCAAGACGGTAATTATCTTTAATCGTCCAAACGCGACTCTCTTTTGTCATACAGATATTGAGTATTTCCATAATCATAAAGAGGTTGCGTCCAAGACGAGATAACTCTGTACAGATTATCAAATCATCTTTGACAATTCGGTTTAGAAGCTTGCCGAGTGCCCGTTTAGAATAGTTCTTTGTACCAGAGATAGTTTCTTCTATCCAGCCATCTATCGTCAATCCTTCTTTTTTGCAGAAACGCTCTATCTCAAAACGTTGGTTTTCCACCGTCTGCTTGTCGGTGGAAACGCGGATGTAGCCATATACCATTTTTAGGTATATGATACCTCTTTTGTTTTGAAGAACAAAGGTTTTAGAGGCATTATTTTTCGATACATACCTGTCTTTTCTGCAAATTGTTTGCTCCCATGGGTTCTATTTTTTAATTCCATACCTCACATGTCTTTAATCATCGTCTTGTGGTTGTTTGTTTCTTGGAGTATTTATCTTTATCTCTCCACGGAAGTTCAGAAGAAGAACCGCCTCCACCAGTACCAACATGAACCTCCGCCGGTCCTCCGGCGGCAAGGGTGAAAACAGCGCCCAGCAATTCCGCCTGTTTTCCATTTACCTGTTCCTGCGGATCGAATACAGTGTTGACAAATTCCT
>ENA-OPNB01002174-OPNB01002174.1-human-gut-metagenome-genome-assembly--contig:-NODE-2174-length-11798-cov-2.847058_pt1 | contig 11798 bp, 12 predicted proteins | sample MGYA00241528_ERZ501754 | MGnify/ENA primary metagenome ERZ501754 (study PRJEB25962, sample SAMEA2042646) | human gut metagenome | biome: human gut; feature: human-associated habitat; material: faeces... | reverse complement strand
CCGCGGCGATGAACACGGCGTCCACCCCGTCGCACAGGTGGACGGGCTGGTCATATTCGCAGGTGTCAATAAACTCCGGCACCCGCTGGGCGTCGGCCACGGTATACAGAGGCTCCTCCTCCGGCCGCCCGGCCCGGCGGTTCTTGCGGTTTTTATACTCGGCGTCGCTCTCCTGGATGTGGGCGGAATCCTGGAGCATGATGCTCATGAGCTGAGCCGTGAGCCGGGTGGTGAGAATACGGCCCTGGAAGCCGTTTTTGATGAGCATGGGCACCCGGCCGGAGTGGTCGATGTGGGCGTGGGTGATGAGCACATAGTCGATGCTGCCCGGGGCAAAGGGCAGGGTGCGGTTGTCCACCTCGTCCCGGCCCTGCTGCAGGCCGCAGTCGATCAGGATGCGCCACGATGCATCGCGCGCGTCTTTGTAGTCTTGATAGTTCACCTTTCAACGCCTCCGCGCTTATTATGCGCAGGGGGAGCGGCGTGGCACAGTCCCTTTTATCGTACATTAAAGAAAGAATAGACATTCTCGCCATAAAATGATAAAATTGGTTAAATCGTTGTAAGGCGAAAACAGATAAAAGGGGTGGAGTGTCATGAGCTTTTGGTTTAAAAAACGCAAAAAAGCTTCAGAAGCAGCGCCAATGCCGAAGCATCCGGGCGAATATGCTCAAGATTGCAATCAAAGCCTCCTCAAGGATGGACGATATGATCCAACTCGCGTTTCCAGCCACGAAAATGACGTTGTCAAAGAAGTGATTTTGGCATCCCGAAAAAAATATTCACGTCCATATCAAGGAATTGGCCTTGCAGTAGAGACTTATTCCATTATCTATAAGCCAAGATACATCTTGTACGAATATATTGTCCAGAAATACGGTCACTCAAGTAATGCTTTTGATGTTCTAGCAACTGCCATAGCATATAAAGAAAAGGGAGCCGCCTACAGGCATCTCTCACTCCAATATTTTCAACTGTTCTTCCAAAGCGCATCAAGTGCTGACATTGCAAAGCTACCACGGTCATACCCGCTCTGGTCTATTTACAATATGATGTCAGACCTATACGAAAGCACTTACGATCTAGAAAGTGCGCTTGATTACGCAAAAAAAGCCGCAGCAGAAAAGCGGCGACTTAATTTCATTTCTCCATACGACGTTACGCACACAGGGAAAATTCTGTTGAAAATGCGTCCTGAACTTGCGGTTGACTATTTTGCGGAATGCCTCAATGATTCAGATCTTAAACAATTCAAGACCATTATCCAGGAATCGCTTGACGACGCAAAGGACAAGGAAAAAAGAGGGTACATATACAAACCACGCCGCAAAATTATTGAACCTGATCAATTTGATATCGAAATTCAGAATCTTGTGCGTGAACAATACATCAATTTGTAAGATGGTAACACACATGCAGTCCGAAATCTATAGCGCCATGTACCGCATGATCTGCAAATACGGCTGGGGCTGGGGCATGACGTGCAATATCATCAACCGCCAGTACGGCACGAACTACACTGTCAAGGAATTCAAGGAACTCTTCCGGCGGTATTTCCTTTCTAAAAGAGAATGAAAGTGCCCCGGCGCAGCTACTGAACGGATATAGAATTCGCTGGTCATAAAAATCCAGTGATATATAGTGGCATATTTCGGTATATTTCCCACTTGACATTTTGGCCTTAACGGCATAAGATAAGAGTGTAGCTAGTGTTATTACTCTATGCTACGCTGTTTAATCAGCCCTTGGAAAGTAGGCCTCCCACAATAAGGGAATGTCGAATCCAAGGGCTTTTTGTTTTTCATATGCATTTGTATACATACGAGATAGAAAGAAGGAAGGATGGATGGACATGTCAAAAACGGCGATTCTTGTTGATGGCGGCTTCTACAGAAAAAGAGCCACTCATTTATGGGGCAAACATACCCCCGAGGAAGCTGCATCGGCTCTGTTTTCTTATTGTATGCGGCATTTGAGCGAGCGTAAACATCAGCACGAACTATATAGAATTTTTTACTATGATTGCCCTCCTATCAAAAAGCAAATGTATCATCCGTTACTCGGAAAGACAATAGACCTCGGGAAATCGGAACAGTATGCTTGGATGACAGAATTCCTCAACCAATTAAAGATGCGTCGAAAAGTAGCCCTCCGCCTCGGCAGCTTGGACAACAACAATTCGGCTTTTTATTTGAAATATGATGTTCAAAAGAAACTGTGCGCAGGCACTATTCAAGTCAGCGAATTAGGCGTCGACGATTTCGAGCCAAATATCAAACAAAAAGGCGTCGACATGAAAATCGGCGTTGACATAGCTTCTCTCTCATATAAAAAGCAGGTTGATCAGATAGTATTAATTGCCGGAGACAGCGACTTTGTGCCGGCCGCAAAACTGGCACGAAGAGAAGGTATTGACTTCGTTTTAGACCCGCTTGGTGCCGAAATTAATGCGCAGCTCTTCGAGCATATTGACGGAAAGCGAAGTTGTGGAAATCCTTATACCAGTGGTAAATCTTCCGGAAAATCAGAAAAATAAAAACCGCCCAGGTGCTGCAACACCTGGACGGTCAGAGCAGAAACCCACCAATACGTCAATAAAGGGAGCTGTCTACCCTTTTATGATACCATAGGAGGATGCCCATGGCAAGAAAAAGGACAAAATACACGCTGCGCAAAGACGGACGCATTGTCTTGTCTGACACCATCAATGGCGAGCGAAAGTATTTCTATGGAAAAACCGACAAAGAAGTCGAACAAAAGCGTGATGACTATATCCGTGAGTGCGAAAAGCACGCGAACGAGGCTGCTAGCAAGGGCCGTACATTCGGGGCCGTCGCCGATGACTGGTGGGAACAGTGCGAGCCGCGCTTGTCTCCAAACACCGTATGCGGTTACAGAACAGCAAAGAATCGCGCTGTGGACGCTTTCGGCGACCAGTATGTCACGGACATCACCGGTCACCAGATCGTCGTCTTCCTGCAGCGCTTCGCCGCGCGCGGCTACTCGCAGAAGGTCATCAACAACACAAAGTCCGTGATGCGGCAGATCCTCAACTACGCCTTCCTTTGCGGCGATATTGATGCAAACCCCTGCATCGGGATTCCGACCCCAAAAGGAAACCCGCGCGTACCCAGAAAGCCGACGCCGCCGGACGACCTGCAGAAAATCGAAGAATCCAAGACAGAGAGCCTGTTCGCACGAATGTCGTATTTCATGGCGTACACGGGCGCACGTCGCGGAGAAGCCGCTGCGCTGAAGCAAAAAGATATTGACCTCACCACACGGACTGCGTGCGTCGCGCGTGCCGTTGCATACTCTGACACGCGAAAGCCGGTTCTCAAATCCCCTAAGACCGAAGCCGGCGTGCGCTACTTAGACCTACCGGATAACGTCATCGAGGTCCTGCCGCACTATGACGACCCTGAAACATTCATCTTCTTCCCTGGCGGCTTGCCGACAAAGACGGAGCTGGAATCCGGCCTGAAAAAATACCAGCAGAGCCATGGCATCCAATCGACTGCGCATCAACTCCGGCACGCATATGCATCCATGCTGCACAGCGCGAATATCGATGTCAAGGATGCGCAGTATCTGCTCGGGCACTCTACCATCGCAATGACGCAGGATATCTACACCGACCTTGAGGACAAGCGTAAACAGCAGGTACACAACAAGGTCAACCGGTACGTAAAACGCAGCAGAAAGTTGTCAAAAGTGTTGTCAGAAAGTGATAAGCACTGAAAATGCGTAATTCTATTGGGGTTCGAATCCCCGCTGGAGCACCACAGCAATATTAAACAAAGTCCCCGAGAAGTCTATTTTCTCGGGGGCTTTGGCTTTTCCATGCCTCTTAAATAAACCATTTTCTTCAAGCGATACCGTCATGTTCGGCGGTATCGCTTTTTTTATTTCTCCACGGGCATTTTCAAAATATAATTCAAAACTTCCTCGTAGCTTATCCGTGGCTGCGAGAGGAACTTCCGGTTATACGCTTTACAAAAACGAGTACAGACCACGTCAAATGAATCTCGCAGACGGTTTTCAGCAACCCATGCAGTGAACGTGTCCAACACCTTTCCTGTATACCGGAAGGTATATTGAATATTCGGAACTTCAAAGTGATATTCTGAACCCAAATCGGACTGCGAAAGACTATCCGATACGATTGTGATTCCTGCTTTTATCGCATCGGGGTCAGTGCGTGCCTTCAAAAAACGAACCATCTGCTCTTTGTTGCGGGTTTCAATCTGCTGAATGAACATATATCGAGGCTTTCCGTTGTAGCGCTCTACAGCTATTACGGCGGGAATGTTTTGATTGCGAAACCGAATCCGTTTTTCCGAAATTTCTATGTCTGGATATATCAGCTTATTCGGAGATTGCTGCTTTTCTGCGGCCAAAACGTTTTGCGCTTTGCGTATGGTCTGAAGTATTTTCAGCGCCGTGCGGTTGCTGCCAATTTGCAATTCTTCCTGTAGCTTTTGAACCGTATACGCTTCCCCACTTTCCGTCAAAAGCCAGATTGCCATAAACCATTTTTGCAGCGGAACATGAGTCTGCTCCAAAACCGTATCTGCGGTGACGGACATTTTGTATCCGCATTTTTTGCACTTAAATTTGACTTCCTCTGTTTTCCACGCTTCGCTGCCTTTGCAGCGCGGGCAGACAAATCCGTCCTTCCAGCGAATCTTTGCCAGATACTCTCTGCACTGCTTATCGGTGCAGAGGGTATTTTTTATTGTGCTAAGCTCCATTGATTGCCTGCGCCTCCTATTTTTTACCCAATTTAGTTCCGCAAAGTGAATTATAAAAACATGGTAGTTAAGAGCATTGCCACCGGAAAAAGCAGAATTGATACGTTCTTCAAAGTGAACTTTCAGTTTGCCTAGCGTTAATAAGGATGCATTCAGAATCATTTTAAGATTTCGTTCCGCAAAATGAATTCTGAGGAGCTGCTTCGTTTCTGTAGATGCGGGCAGAGAGTCTGATGATTCAAATCAGAAGTTGTTCCTTAAAGTAAACTGATGCTGCGCCGATGGTTAAAGGAATCAGAAATTGATTTCGAATTAATAATCGGAGGCTACCACAATGCCGGAAATTATGATCAGCAAGAAAATGGCTCGCCAGTTTGCCTATGAGTGCTTCGATGCCATCATTCAGGAAATACAGGAACAGCAGACCAAGGATGTGAAAGAAAATGCCCAACTGTGCGCGTGATAAATCACTCATGACAATCCACATTTACTACAAAAAGGAGAAGATCAAAAATGAATCTAACAAGTATTCTATCGCATTTCAATGGAGTTAAGCAAACCGGAGCCAATACATATATGGCGCTGTGTCCCGCCCATGATGACAAAAACCCCAGCTTGTCCATCCGATATTCCGACGAGGAAAATCGCATCTGTCTTCACTGCTTTGCAGGGTGTGACAGGAAAGAAATTCTGCGTTGCGCAGGTCTGAATGAAAAAGATTTATTTGAAAGGAAGTACACCATGAAAAAGACAGAGTACACTTACCATTATGAAAACGGCGAGGTAGCCTATCGGAAATTCCGTTTCGAACACGAGGGTGGGAAAAAATCATTCTCCTTCGAAAAGCCGGACGGGACAAAAGGCCTTGAAAATGTGCGGCGCGTTCCGTACAATCTCCCGGCTGTGCTCAATGCATCTACGGTATATTTTGTTGAGGGCGAGAAGTGTGCGGAGGCATTGATTGAAAAGGGACTGACGGCCACAACGCTGGATAGCGGCTCCAACTCCAAATGGCAAGCCGAGTATGCCAAATATTTTGAAGGGAAACAAGTTTTTGCTATTCCCGACCACGATACACCCGGTAAAAGCTATGCCAATCGGATTGCCCAAAGCATCCCCGGCGCAAAAATTCTCCAGCTTCCGGGACTTGCTGAAAAGGAGGACGTTTTCGACTGGTTGGCCGCAGGACACACGGTTCAGGAGCTTCCGTCACTGCCCACAGAAGCCCCGAAATCCGAAAAGCTCGCTGAAAGAAAGGAACCAAGAGGGACACAGGCAGAAATTATCATTACGGCGCTCGAAAACGCTGGCTGCCGGGTATTTTTCGATCAGTTAAAGCAGCCATTCCTTCAGATTCCAACGGACAAAGGCATAAAGGTACTACCGCTATCACAGGGAAGTGACTTCAAAAAGTTTGCCTCAATGCTGCTTTTCCAAGAAACCAAGAAAGCCGCAAATGCAGAGACAATAAAGCAGGTTGCTGATTTGTTTGAGGCCAAGGCTATGGCAGAAGGTCAAGAGCAGATTCCGCTTTCGGTGCGGGTCGCTGCAAAAGAGGATGTATTTTACTACGATCTGACAGGCAAGGAATTTCAGATTGTAGAAGTAACCCCTGAAGGCTGGCGTGTGACCAACCAGAAGCATCCTATATTCAGACGCTACACGCATCAGAATGAACAGGTACTTCCGCAGAACCCCGGAGACATCAGGCGGGTATTAAAACATATCAACCTGAAAGAGAATCACACGTTGTTCCTATGCTGGTTGGTTTCCTGCTTTGTGCCGGACATCCCACACACAACGCTTATCCTCTTCGGAGAAAAGGGTTCCGCCAAGAGTACGGCTTCCGGTTTTCTGAAAAGTATTATTGACCCGTCGCAGTTGGAGACTCTTTCCCTGCCTCACGATATGAAAAGTCTGGCAATCAGCCTGCAACAGCACTGGTTTCTCCCCTTTGATAATTTATCTTTGGTGAATCAGGAAACCAGCGACATGCTCTGTAAAGCAATTACCGGAGGAGGGATTCAGCAGCGAAAGCTGTTCTCGGATGCCGATGATTATATTTTTACATTCAAACGCTGCATTTGCATGAATGGAATCAACAACGTAGTGAGGCGGGCAGACCTTCTTGACCGGTCGCTGCTGATGGAGCTGCAACGCATTCCGGATACGCAGAGAAAAGAGGAGGCTGTGGTTAAGGCCGAATTTCAGCAAGACCTGCCATATATCCTTGGCGGTGTGTTTGACACGCTTGCCAAGGCAATGGCGATCTTTCCAAATGTAAAGCTCAACCGGCTTCCCCGTATGGCAGACTTTGCGCGTTGGGGCTATGCCATTGGGGAAGCACTTGGAGGATTGGGAAATGCGTTTCTCCAAGAATATGAAATCAATCGTGAACTGCAAAACAGGGAAGCAATTTCTTCGGACGTTGTAGCCACACTGTTGCTGGCATTCATGGAAAACCGTCAGGAATGGGTAGGTCGAATTTCTGAGCTTCAAATTGAATTGATTCAAATTGCTCCGGAGCACGGCATCAGCACAAAATCACAGGACTTTCCATCGCAGCCCAATGTTTTGGCACGGCGTCTGAATGGTATCCAAAGTAATCTTGAGGCTGCCGGAATCACGTTCCGAAAGAGATCAACCATGGCCGGTACCGTGATTACGCTTCAAAATAATAAATTACCTCCATTAACTTCATATCGTCAGGAGCTTCCCGACTATCAGCCGCAGCATGGCGGTTATGGAGATTATGACGGTAACGATACAAATAAAACCAACAAGGAGGATAACTAACATGGAAGAAATTGAAAATATCCACGTAGAATCGCTCGACTATTATCTGGCAGTGACTGCCATTGAGCTGTTGGGCGAGGCCAAAAACGCGCTTGTCGATGCCGAAGCAAAGGAGGTTGATCTTCCGCCCGATATGGGTAGCAAGCTTCATCAGGCATACCGCCTGATCGACGAAGTACAGGAATACCTGTATGGATAAATCATAAAAAGGAAGCCATTGGTGCTGCATCGTCGGTTTCAATGGCTTCCCTTTTGCGTGTTGTTCTCAGACAGATACCATTCTGTGTTTAGGAACAAGCGCGTAGACGCAGTCACCGATCTTGAATTCGGTAGAGCCGTCATTTAATTCAGCGGCCGTGATTTTATGCCCGTGCAGTTCTTCTACGGACATCAGAAGTTCAAGAACATCCTCCGAGCTAAATTGCGGTTCGGGGGTAATCTGTTTGGCGGCAGCGGCAATTTTATGTCTGTAGTAGCGAATCATAATAATATCCTCTTTTCTATGATTAAAATAAACATATAAGAGATGCTTCATCCGGGTTAGATGGTTTGCGCATCCGTGATACGGCAACGGTTTTGTCGGACTCCGGCAGGACGCAAACGTTCTCTTTTTCGTTTTCATTATAATCAAAGGTTTTTACCCTGTGTGCGCCCGTTGCGGTGGTGCTGCAAGGCGTTAAGAAAAGAGGCTGGAAAACAATACCGCGTCAATTAATAGCAAGCGACGGCATGTTTGCTGGCTTATCCGTTTTCCACGTCTTCGATACCAAGCAGGATATCCACTGGCCTTTGCAGTTCGGTCTTTTCACGGTAGGCTGTAATCACCCGGCGCTCCTTGCTGCTCAGAACGTCGCCAGTAAGATGAATGTCAAGCAGTTCACTGGGGGTGATATGCAGCGCACAGCAAATATCGGCAAGCATATCTACATCAGGACGATTCAGCCCTTGCTCCCAGTTTGAAATGCGGCTTTTGGTGATATGGAGCTTGTCGGCAAGCTGTTCCTGCGTCATTCCGTTTTCCTTCCGGAATTTGCAAATCCGTTTTCCAATTTCATACTTCAAGAGAATCACCTCGCTTAAGAATATTATACATGAGAAATATGGAAAAGCAATCTTTTTGTACTGAAATTCTGTACTTTTCCGTTGACATCACAGTATAGCTGTGATATTATAGATGAAAATACAGAATATCTGTACTCCAATTTGCAAGGAGGATTGAGGGTATGGAGGTCTACAAGAAAGTTCGGACATATATCGAAGAAGCGGGCTATAAGCAGGTATCAGTGGCCAGAAAGGCTGGCATTCCAAAGGTAACGTTTAATGCCATGATGAACGGGCACAGAACCATGTACGCAGAGGATTTAAGAGCCATTTGCCTGGCACTGAATGTCAGCCCGGAACTGTTTATCGAAGTTCCTAAAAACTGCTGAGTAAAAGCAGGGTGATTCTTTGGGAAAATACGGAGATGCCGCGGCGGCGGTTTTGCGTATGGATAAGCAACTGCGCAACGAACTACTCATAAAAGATGGAACGCCGCAGCTTCATAAATACTGGGAGAACACCTATATCAAAAAGCAGATTTGTCGGCGAGAAAGCGGGGATGCCTTTGGCCTTAAAGACCATATCCGGGCGATGGTGTATGCTCTGCTTTCTTCCGGCGCGTCATGGGATAGGCTGGAAGACGGGATAGATCTGGAAACAGGGGAAATCAAACCGGTCGATGCGATTTTTTACCGGTATGATGCTGCAAGGCTTCTGGAAGCAGACCCGGACGATATTCTCCGACAGGTTATGAATCAAAAACTGGGAACGCCATACATTAGAAAGCAAATACACGCGCTGATAGAGGTAAATATTAAAAAGATGCTTTCTCTGGAAAAAGCCTATGGCAGCATCGACCGATTCTATCAAATCAGTTTGGAAAAAGACCCTACCGCAAAGGAGCTTGTGCGGGAACTGTCTACAATCGGGCGTCCACATAAGTTTGCACAACTTGGCGAGGCACTGACGGCAGAATATCTGCGGAATGTTGGCTATGACATTGCAAAGCCAGACCGCCACATTCGCAGAATATTAGGCGGCAATTGCCTTGACTGTTCTATGCGAAAGATGGTTCCTGTATATGAGGCGTTTGACATTGTTTCCGATATTGGAAAGGCCTTGAAAAAACGGACGGCGGAGGTGGACTTTATTCTGTGGTCTTACTGTGCAAAGGGATACGGGGAAATCTGCACAGCACGCGCGCCAAAATGCGGCGTATGCCAAAATTCTAATATTTGTAAAACGGGAAAGGATGACAAACATGGACACACAATACAATGAACGCATCGCGCAATATGTTTCATCAAAAGCAGCAGAGCAAACTCTCCGGTTTCAGGTCTTTGTATCTCAAGGAAACGAAATTGTTAATCGACTGACAAAGCATGATTTTTCCTTTCTTCCCTGCATGGTCGTTTATGGCGGTTATGATTTCTGCACAACAAACATCCCGCAGTCAGAGAATATAGACTACACAAGGGAAATGCCCGCCACAGTATCCCCGAGCATTGTTGTTTTGGCTGACAGCGTATCGGAAGTAGTTGAACTCGAAAAAACGGCTGTAAAAATGTTTTCCTCGCCGGTATCTCTTGAAATCGTGCATCCATTCGACAATGATCGCCTCATCCCGTTTCATATTGCGTTGGACAACAGCAAGGAAACGGAGCGTTGCAGCAAGACTGTCAACACTTCGGACGGAAGCTGCACAATTTTCGAAACGACCATTCCCCTGAAATCGGATGCAAATATCGTGTTTATGCGAGAGTATCATCCGGCGGAAATCAAATTTGACCGGATTGTTCAGCTTGCTCTTGTCCAGCGTGGGAGGGCGTTGGAGGAATTAAAGGCATCGGAGCATTTAACGTCTGTACAAAAGACGCAGGTATGTGCGGCGCTTGATAAGGTGATCTCTTTGCTTGACCTTTCCGACATGGAGGGTTACGGCTTCGCAGACCTTCTGCGGGTTATGATCGAAGAAAAGTGCGATATTGAGGATGCAAAAGAAGAAGCAGAGGATGAAGCGGAGGAACGAGAGGAAGAACGAGAGGCCAAAGAACAACGGGCGGCAGAGGAACAGAAAAAGGCCGCAGAACAGGAAAAGGCAGAACAGGAGCGCATTGAAAAGGCAAATCGTATCTATGCTTCGGTAGGGGATGTGGTTCTTAATCACTATACGGATGCCGTTGTTAACGAAATTAAGGTCAGGTTTGCAGATCAACTGAGCGCAACCGTCTATGGCGGCAGTACCGCTTCCGAGTGGGATCGAATCCGCTGGACAAAAGGATTTGACGGCTTTTCCTATCCCCATATAACGGTAAATGACCGCCTGAAATTGACTTTTGAATGTAAAACATATACGAATATGGATGCACATGGAGAACCGGTTACGCATAACTGCTCTATAACCGCATTTCCCATTCAGTACAGTTTTGCATTGTTTATTTACACGCGCTCAAATAGCGAAGCGGATAAAATTGAGGCGTTGGTAAAGCAGACATACGGAACGGAAACTCAGATTTTGGTTCCGGATTTGCAGAACCCGGAAGAGCAAAATGTAATAAAAATTCTGGTAGATGAAAGCGGAATTCGCAGACACACGGAATCGCAGGATGATGGTGAAATTTGTGGGGTTCTGATTCCGTTTGCCGAGTACTTTATGGTCTATCATCCACGCGAGGTTGAAAAGAGCGAGCTGACTGATAACCATACCCTGCAATGCGCCATGCTTCAACTGGCACAATATGGGGAGAGTTGCCGTGCAAAGCTCCATACGGCATTAGAAAAAGTAAATTCCGATTACAAGAGCCTGATTACTCCGCCGACAGGCTTCCTGTCGAAAACATTCCGTGGCGCACTTCAGTCGCAGGAGTTCAAACGGTTGCAACGGATGTTCGATCAGCATCAGAAAATTGATAAGGAACTGTTCCACACCGTACTGAAAGAGATTACCTCCGTCTACCCACTTTGGGATAAAATGTGCGCCGGATGGAGTTTGGAGCAGATTGCCGCAGACATCAGCCATTATCGAGAGGAATTCTATAACTATGCTCACAATATTTGGGTGAATATTCTTGAGCTTCCCGAGAGATTTAACAACTATGCTCCTGCTTCCGATCAAGCCCCATCCGATTACATGATTGCGTATATGCAGGAAGATAGCGAACGTTCGCTTGCCGATGCGTTGCGTGCGTACCAAGGCTATCTGGAGTT
>ENA-OPNB01002171-OPNB01002171.1-human-gut-metagenome-genome-assembly--contig:-NODE-2171-length-11806-cov-10.384818_pt1 | contig 11806 bp, 11 predicted proteins | sample MGYA00241528_ERZ501754 | MGnify/ENA primary metagenome ERZ501754 (study PRJEB25962, sample SAMEA2042646) | human gut metagenome | biome: human gut; feature: human-associated habitat; material: faeces... | reverse complement strand
ATTTCGACTATCGGGGCGAGCCTATGGGATTCCAGTATGAGCTGGCCGATCAGTTCGCCCGTTCACTGGGCGTAAAACTGAAAGTAAAAGTAGCACAGAATGCCCGTGATCTGGTTCATAAGCTATTGCAAGGAGAAGGAGACCTGATAGCCTATAACCTGCCTGTCACCAAAGAGTTTAAAGACAGTGTAGAGTTTTGCGGAGAAGATATCATCACCCATCAGGTATTGGTACAACGTAATACTCAAAAAAAGAAAAAAGCACTGAACAATGTGACAGAATTAATCGGGAAAGAAGTCTATGTAAAACCGGGGAAGTATCTGGAACGTCTCATCAATCTGGATAAAGAACTGGGTGGAGGTATATTGATACACAAAGTCGATAATGACAGCATCACCACCGAAGATTTAATCATGCAGGTTTCCAATGGTGAAATAGATTATGCCATCTGCGACAACGACCTGGCCAAATTAAACAAGACTTATTACCCCAATCTGAATATTGACCTGGCTGTCAGTTTTGACCAACGTGCCTCATGGGCCGTACGTAAGACCTCACCGCTACTAGGTGAAGCGGCCACTAAATGGCATCAGGAAAATATGACTTCTCCTGCCTATCAGGCCAGTAGCAAACGTTATTTTGAAATAAGCAAACGGACACCTCACGGTTCCATCTTGTCCGTCAAGGACGGAAAGATTTCACACTTCGATGCTCTGTTCAAGAAATATGCCAAAGAAATAGACTGGGACTGGCGTATTTTAGCCTCCCTGGCCTATACGGAATCAAACTTTGATACGACAGCCGTATCATGGGCAGGCGCGAAAGGGTTAATGCAGCTCATGCCCCGGACAGCACGCGCTATGGGAGTTCCTCCCGGTAAAGAACAGAATCCGGAAGAGAGTATAAAAGCCGCCGTGAAATATATCGCTGCCACGTCCCGTTCTTTCCATGCGATAAAAGATGAAAACGAACGGATGAAATTTGTCTTGGCGGCTTATAACGCCGGAATAGGACACGTACTGGATGCCATGGCACTGGCTGAAAAATATGGCAAGAATAAATATGTATGGGATAATAGCGTAGATGACTATATCCTGCTTAAAAGTAATGAAGAATATTTCAATGATCCGGTTTGTAAGAATGGATACTTCCGAGGGGTAGAGACTTACAATTTCGTTAAGGAAGTAATGAGCAGAGGGGAAGTGTACAAAAAGAAAATCAAAGACTGACAGCCACTCCTTTTATTATTTCAGGTGGATTTTAAAAACCAGTCCGCCGGAGAAGTAACGGCAGCGGTTGAACTCTATCACGGCATTGATATAATCTTTCCAAAAGCTGTATTCAGCACCTATATTCATTGTACGGGCGTCATATTCAGCCATAAGGTTTAATCCGTTCACAATTCGATAAACGACAGAACTTTCGGGAAAAGCAAAACGGAAGTTTGTGCCGAATGAAGGACGTTTATAATGCTCCATACCTTTGGCATTACCATATACAAATGCGGCATGAACACCCCATTCACCTATATTCTGAAAATCCAAATGTTTGGTTACAGCCAGATAATAGCGGGTAGCGTAATTATTGGAACCGCTTGTATTGCCGGACACCAGTTCCCCGCCACCATGATCGGCATGAGAGGTGGGATCGTCCAGACCAAGGACGATTTGCGGTGTCCACTCCTTCCACCACCCTTCTTTCCAAAGACGCAGACGCGCACTGAAAGCCCGGTCCTGGTTCGTGAATTTCCCCCAAGACTGTTCCGGGAAATAAGTAGAGCCATGATCCGCATGTACCAATGTACAGATATACGATACCTCCAGCCAGGGAAACATCGTTATGTTTATGTAATAATTGAAGGTGTACCCCACCTCACGGCTACGAAAATGGGTGGATAACGGATGAGTATTCAAATAGTTTCCACCAAACAGGAACGTTTTATCACGCTGCATATCAGCCGTGGGAGCATGAAGCAGTCCGGTAGTTCCCAGCAATGCCTGGGCATCGGCCCATAAGGAAACGCTACACCCAAAAGCGAGCAATAAGACTCTTTTCATCAAGCTACTCCTTACATATATTCCATATAAACAACAGATTGCCGATAATGTAACGTCTCCACATCCGGCGGGGTTCTTTCAACAACCGGTAGCACCATTCCAAAGAATGCCTCTGCCACCAGGCGGGAGCACGCTTGACCGTTCCGGCATAGAAATCGAAAACGGCGCCTATCGTTCCGCAATGGCAGTGAATGTTTAATTCATTCCAATGCGTGTACGCCCATTTCTCCTGTTTGGGAGCAGTCATCCCTATCCAGAGCAAATCAGGATTTGCCTTGTTGATAGCTTCGACTATCGCCCGGTTGTCCTCTTCCGAGAACTCCAGCTTATAGGGTGGCGAATAGGTTTCCACTTCGATGTGAGGGAAATCCACCGCTGCACGCCGTTTGACCAATGCCAGCACCTTTTCGCTGCTGCCCATGAAAAAACATTTTCCTCCCCTCCGGTTCAGCCTGTTCATTTCAAATTCGAACAAATCCCAGCCGGCAATACGCCCTGCAGGTTTGGATTTGGCATTCAGCCAACGACACGCCTTGACAATACTTGCTCCGTCGGGGATTAACACATCTCCCTGCTGCAAAGCTTCGGCAAAGAGCTTGTCTTTCTGGGCGGTGTTGTAGGAATGGGCGTTGATGGTATTGATCAGGAGTTTGCCTTCCGGCAAAGCAGCCAACCCCTGGCGGCTTTCCACCAGGGACAAATTTGTCAACTTCAATAACATGAATATGGCAGTTCTAAAATATTATATTATTTTTGTGGCCCAACAGCGAACGCCATGAGCCGATTAAAAGATTTTCCGTCCATTCATGACCGCATCCACACCAGATACGGCGATGCTTTACACTCCCTTTACGAGATAGGCAGGAACCTGTCCGGCAAGGAGCGGCAAGAAGTTATTGCCCGGGTCCGTGCGAAAGGATACCGGGTGGAGGAACTGGAATTCTACGAATATGCCCCGACAGACACCATGCGACATTTGTTTGTACGGATGGAAGGCGAATCGGAAAGTATTCCTTATTTTATGCTGGACAAAGAATGCTGGAATGAGATTGTGGATGCGCTACTGGTTGTTCACACATCGCTAAGTTAGGCTATGAAGGCTACATATAACAAGATTCTAAATTTCATGAAGCGGAAGCTCTGTCCTCATCTTTTTGATGATCGTCAACATGGAAGGAAGGTTGTTTTTTACCACCTCAAAGACAACCAACATGGCATCAACCATCTCCTTCTTATGCATATATTCCTTCCTCCATTATATTTTGTTTCAGCAACTTGTCCATATCTTCACGCAATCTGACAATATCAACGGCACAACCAAACAAATGCTGAAGCTCGTCCTTTATATGGACCAGACAAAACATACTGGGAGTTTGCAATTCCACACATACATCCACATCACTATCTTCGGTTTGCTCGCCACGTGCAACCGAACCGAAGATGCCCATGCGCATAATGCCATACTTATGAGCGTTCTCAACCATGTACTTACGCAATAATGCCATATATTCGGAAGTCGTTTTCATATCCATAATATCATTCTTCGATAGCAAATATACGGATTCTTATTCTTTTGAACAAGAAAGTAATATAAGAATTTGATAGTCTCTCCTTTAATTGGCTAATATCAGGATGAAAACAGATTTTGATTTAGTATGTCTCTCATTCTATTTTCAAACTGATCCAAAGTAAACTCCCGACAGAATTTCTCATAACCGGCATTTCCCATTTTAACTCTTAATTCTTCATCATCCAACAACTCCGCCATACAATCAGCCAACGAAACCGGATTCTGCTTTTCACAAATCAAGCCATTTTCTCCATCTTTCACCATATCGGGGATGCCGCCTTCATTGGTGGAGATGACCGGCAGTTTATATTCCATGGCTTCCAAAATGACCAAAGGGAAACACTCATTCATTGTTGGAAGAATAAATATATCTGCTTGCTGAAAAAAAGTATTTTTTTCTTCTCCTACTTTTCGACCGACATAAGCAACCCTATCATTCAATTTCCGTTTATCCACTTCTTCTGAGAACTGTACAGCCCCTATTTCGGCTGTTTCCCCACCAACAAACTGACAAACAAAAGTATACCCTTTCTCCTTCAATATTTTAAGCGCATCAAGCAATACAATTACCCCCTTACTGATCAATAAATTAGAAAGGAAAAGTAAATGAGGAACTTCGTTATTCCGTCTTGCTTTCAGTTCTTCCTTACATGAGTTTGGTATGCCATTCGGGCAAATATATACATCTTCCCTTTTTACATACTTGGCTATATCTTTATAAAGATTCTCTGCCAACAGGACTACTTTCAGATTACTGAAAAAACGTTTATAGAGGAAGTTATAAACCCATTTACTCTGATAAGCCGAAACTCCTTTATTGTGATAATGAGCTATGACCTTGCATCCCATACTTTTCAGCATCTGCACTACAATAAAGTCTTTAAAGAAAGCTTTTCCTCCGGCATTCGGAGTGATATAAACCAATTCGGGACGGATTTCTCTTACAACGTGAGAAATATGTTTTAGAAGAAAGAAATACTTCAATAACTTTTTTAAACTTATATGCCCAATATCAGACAAACTTCCTGCTGTAGCTAAATTTATACAAAAACAATCGAAAGAAGAGTTTATCGACTCACTTTCCTGAATGTATTTCCCCATCATGGCTGCACCATGTATGGGAGGCGGAAGATGAAGAATAAAAAGGATTTTAGGTTTCATTAACTATTAAAATCTATAAACAAAATACATTATTCGGCTAAAAATTCGCTTTATGATGGAATGATAACCAATAGCAGAACGAAATAAGGATGGATGGATAGACACATTTTCCGGATATGTAAACTCTTTTTTTGCCGAGTTATCAAATATACAATAAAAACGACTCCAGTGCTTACAGTTTGTACCTTTCCCATCAAAACCATCATTTTGCACTTTGCTTGTAACAGGAAATAAGGAAACTTTTTTTTGTAAGAACTGAGCAAAACAAAAACGAATAGCCCATGACTTATTCCTTCCACATTTCCAATCGTTCAGCATCTTCCAACAATCGGAACCTCCCCATCGGTTAAATTCTTTTTTCAGTATGTGGTATTTATCAAAACTCTCCAGCTCCCAATCCACACTATTCCAGCGGTCAGCCCAAGTAGCCCATCCCCATGAACTACTACGAGTGCAGAAATAAGTATCATACGAATAATCTTTCGGCACTTTCACTTTATTAGAATATCCACAAATAGAAAACACACTCTTCTCTTCTTTGTACTTATCAAGGCCTTGATTCATAAAAAAAAGGAAATTGGGTGCAAGAATAAGATCATCTTCCAAAACTATTGCTTTACCATATCGGTTGATAACTTCTGTGACACCTTTTATAACAGAATTACCAAGTCCTTTATTTTGCAATGCAAACTTATAACGGATCTCTTTAAACCCTGTTATAGATTTTACATAATCACACACTTTTTGCACACTTTCCACTTCTCCTTTTCGTTGGAAACGTGGTCCATCAACAAAAACATAAAGAACAGAATGTTTTGCTTCTTCATTCTGGAGTAGAGAATCTATCGTATACTTTAATGATTCAAGACGATTAAAAGCAAAAAGGATTATTGGAACACACATAATTAAAAGAGAATATATTTACCCAAAGTACATATTTCATAAATTATTAATATTAAGCGTAATCTTTTACCGGATAAATAAATACAAATCATATTCAGATAAAAAAGAATAGTAAAGATATGTTGTATTAAAACAAACAATATACTAAAACTAGACTTTTACTATGAATATTATCACACTATATAGAAGGCTTTAAACATCCTTCTCAAAAGCTGATTTATCAATTCCATAATATTCACACAGTTTCTTCCACTGTATATCATTTTCACCACTACAATTAGTTGACATTAGACTTACTTTTTGAGCACCTAGAATACTTGGACCTATACAATAATATCCCCCTGCCACCACTTCTATATTCTGAAGAATTTCATGAACTTTCAGCCACAAGTCATCAGCTCTCAATGCTAATCCCATCAACACTTTCGTACAAAAGATATCCTTTTTATAAAAAATATTAGCAGGATATAATACTCCACCATACCCTAAAGCAACATTAAATAATGATGGAGCATGACAACAAAATAAAGATTTCCATTGACTATACGGTCTAAATTTTTTATTTTCATCAAAAGAAACTTGACAAACTTTATTTGCACATATGCTATGAGGATATTTTTTATGCAATTCCAATAAGTTGTTTATTAAATCATTCCTATAATATATATCATCATCTATTGTTATTACACACTTATCACTAAAGTCTTGAAGAGCATAAAAATATTTTTTATGTGGCATCAAATTATACTCTCGAAAACATATGTTCAATCCTAGCTTTTCATAGCCCAATAGTCTTTTAGGTAAATCTTTCCTCTCACATGGAAATTCTTCTTTAGATAGATACAAATATATTTTACCCGGCTGTACCTTCTGATGAAAGATTGAGTCTATTACCATCCACACCTTCTCTATACGTTTAGGAAAACTAGTCAATGAAACTACAATGTCATCATTTCCATTTAACCGTTTAGGATATAAACCACAATAACTATAAATATTTAAATATAAATTTATAGCTAAATCGCATAAGCGACTCATTACATTACATACAATATAAAGAAAGATATTCTTGTTTTTATATAAGTGCCTATTATTCGCACCATAAAATATCTTATGCATATAAAGAATAAAAGTTCGCATATTAAAACCCATTTTTTAAGTTATTTTTGTAATGATTGATAAAAATAACAATTCAATTAAAAATTCGCTTATTCTTATATCGTGCTATATTAATAGCAAAGCATCTGTATTGCATAATAGATTATAATCATTTAAGGCATTTAGATAATTCCTGAATAAACCCTTTTCCATACTTCAAATCTGGTTCCATATAGTTACCTTCTCCCCACTCATTCCAAGATTTTAAAAATACAAAACGCCTTTCTATGGGCTTGCTACTTACAGCATCCAATACTTTCTGTACATGTTTGCTGAATTTTTTAGGAGTAGCATTATTTAAAATAAGAGCTTTTTTACCACTACGTGGCGAATGATCCCAATTGCATAATATCATCGGAATATTTTCCATTTGAGCATCTTCTTCTTTATTAGTAAGCCAAGGAGTAAATTCACCATAGTCAAAACTCAACAATGGCTGATGTAGTAATAATGATTTAAAATGTTGTCTGATTTTAGATAACAGAGTATAGTGTCCATAAAATTCATTTGTTCTGTCCATAATTACATACTTACAACCTATATCCAATATTTTCTGAGGATTATCTAAATTTGTTCTACATAAACCAATAAAAGCAATACCATCTATGAAACCATTTTCCACTGCCAAATGATTCCAATAACTAAAAAATTCTTTTGGAATATCCAAAGGACGAAATAAAATAAATATCGGACGCTTCCCATCTTTCATATATCGATGATCTTTAAATGCTTTCAAAGCATATCCAAAATGTGTCTCAAAATCTTCTATCCCTAAATATTGTTGTTCGATAAGTAATTTATCTTTTTTACCATCTTTATCCCAAGTCTTTGCAAACCATGAATGATTAGCCCAACCAAGACAAAATGGAAAATCAGGTTTGCCTGAAATAAGCACTTCATCAAATACGCTTTCCATTAACCTACGACCATTTCCAAACCAATAATGCCAATAGCAAAAACCTTCAATGCCAGCCTCTTTTGCCAAATTCACTTGTTTTTCCCTTACTTCTGGCATACGTAAATCATAGTATCCTAAATCAGCAGGAACTCGAGGTTGATAATGCCCTCTGTAAAGAGGTTTTGCTTTACCTACATTTGTCCATTCGGTAAATCCCTTTCCCCACCATTCATCGTTTTCTTTAAAAGGATGGTATTGTGGCAGATAAAAAGCTATAACTCTTGCTTTCATATTTTAATGATATTAATAATCATTTCATTAATAAACTTTTTTCATGTCTATTTTATACAAACACCAAAATTTATATTTCACATATCAGTTCCATACCTAAGTAAAATTACTCATAAAAAGCGAAATGAGCTATTTCAAAAGTCCACGCATCGATCTATCTTTTAATATAATGACATAACAAGCAAAAAATATCCAAAAAGAAGCCCTTTCACCTGTCAATATTAAGGATAATAAATATGCATTTATAAAACCAAATAATAACCAGTATTCCTCCTTTTCAGCATTACAGACTGCAATACGCCAAAATAGTATAAAAAAAATAACATACAAAATTAGCCCTATTAACCCTTGCTCAAGTATTTTATTCAAGACAATACTTTCAAATCCAAACATAACTTTTTCTATATCCGGATCTTTACTCTGTATAAAATATTGATATCCATAACCTTGCCCTGTTAATACATTACTTTCAGTTAAAAAGAAGACACCAGCTAGTTGATCAAATCTTAGATCAATAGAAGAGCCATGTATATCTGCATTTTTACTTTTTTCTTGATCCCAAAAAAAGACAGTTGCACCTATAAAAGATTTCATTTTTTGGCATGTTTCTTGAGGAATCAGCTGATTACTAAATAAAAAAACACACAAGATGCTTCCTATAATCTTTAACTTATTTCTTACCTTCATCTGTTTCAATGGAAATACTAAAAATATGATAATAGGAAGAAGTGCACTTCTAGAACCTGTAAGAAAAACATTTAGAAAACAAAGAGACTCAAGTAATACAAACTTAAATCCTGCTATATATTTCCGTTCTATAAAGAAAAACATCAACAACACTCCCATCCATTGCCCCCAATTTAAGGGATGTGCTGTCGTTCCAGCAACTCTTCCACTTAATATACCCCTATCTTCCACAACAAAAGATAGTGCTCCTTCCAAATATGTTACTCTAAAAAGATGACTTATAAAATTAAATTTGAACACATATTCAACTATACCACAAACACATAAAAAAAATGTTATTTTCCCTAACAGCAAAATATATTTGTGAATTTGATTAATAGAAGAAAAAGCATACCACAGCAAAAGTCCGAACAAAAATTGAGATATAAATGTTTTAATAAATTGTTTAATTTGAAAAATCAATGATAAATCATCGATGAGAATCAAGACTATAGAATAAAAACAATAATAAATAAGCAACAGCTTTAATTTTCTATCTAATTTTACAGCAGTTTTATTTAGAATTAAAAATATAAATAAGATAAAAAGAACTATTATAAAAAATTTTACTCCTGATATTAAATTGGAATTCATTGGAATAATAAACAAGAAAATAGAAGCCAAACAAATACCTTCATAATAACCTTTCTTGCATAATTTAATAATAAGTCCTAAAATTAGAAGAAAAAGGAATATACATATAACCATTTCAATTTTATATTATCATATTTTATCAGAATCATATTACTTTTGAATATCTCTTTACTATGTGCATTTCTCACTTCTCATACGAATATTTATCATAATTTTCATATAACATACTCTCTTCCAGCTACCTTAAGTTAAAAAAATGAAAACATACCCTTAAATTCTAAATTCATTTGCTCTTCAACTTATACTGAAACAATTTGACAACATATATTTTGTTGCGTTCGTAAAAAAGATGTAGAGCTGTTTATTCGTTAAACAGACAATCTATAAGAAATCACTTACGAACATTGCTTCCGTTATATAAAGAATGAGCTTTCTTTCAAAATCATTACTACAATTAATCACCATCCTATTGATAGATTAGCTGAATCACAATCTTCTATCCTCCTTATAATTTTTGCCGGAACACCCCCTACAACCGAATTAGCCGGCACATCATGAGTTACTACAGCATTAGTTCCAATAACGCTACCATCTCCTATCGTTACCCCTGATAAAATTCTTGCTCCTTCGCCAATCCATACATTATTACCTATTATTACTGGTCCTTTAACATATAATGGTCGTTTTATTGGAGGAATAGATAAATGTTTTATTTGGGTATTACCATGTGCATTATCTGAAATATAGACATAACGCCCTGTTAAAAGATTGTCTCCTATAATGATTTTATGACATGCAGTAATCTGGCAACACTCTCCTATTCGACAATGTTTACCTATTATAATTGAAGGAGTATATTTTATCCCCTCATATTCATCCCATGCTGTAAGTATGCCACCAGTAGAAATTGTAGAATCTTTACCAATATATATATATTGTAAACCACGTAGTTGATGAGGACAACAAATATACCCTTTGATGTTTTTATAACAATAATGCAAAATCAAATTATAGATTTTTATCCAAATACGCTTAAAAATAAGCGTAAACCAAGACATTAATTTAAATAATACAGGCATCAGATTTATTTTTATTAACACCTACAAATAATTGATTTACCTGTCGCTCAAATTCAGCTTTTTCCTGAGATATCATGAAGCGGTAAAAGTTAAAATCATCAACAGCTGTCTCATAATTACACAATGTTTCTCTTATTGTTTGTACTATCATAGATTTATCTGAGATACACTCGTCAAATTTATATTTATTCTCAATTGGTACATCTTCAAAAAAAGCAGCAGACCCTCTTTTCCCTGTGATTATACATAAACCATTCATTGCACATTCACGTGGCAAACGATCTTTTCCCGGATGAAATCCAAAATCAACATATATTTTAGCTTTTTTCATTAATAAAATAACATCCTTCCGACTCATATTTTCTATTGGAATCCATCGTAAATCAGGAGTCATTCGGATTAATTTCTTAGTAAAAGACAGTCCCTTTTTAGGATTGTAAAGTATGATATCTTCACGATTCTCTTTTGCAAATGATGAACAATGTTCTATGTTTATAAAATCTTTTAAGGCAACAAGTTCATTAAAACCATTATTTTGAAGAAAGTTCTGAGCATATTCAGATTGATATGCTGAAACGACATTCACTTTAGATAAGTCTTTTAAAGATAAGGCATGCCTGAAATAATTTTTATGCGAAAACAAGAAATGATATACTCGTTTAGCAAACACTATCATTCCTGACTTTAGATTATATCTTGCTATATCCAATACTGATAAATAATTATCAGAACATCTATAAAAATTATCTACACTCAGCCACCACAACACCTTTTGGCTTTTGGTATTAAGACAAGCACGATAAAACTGAGGCTCGAACAATATTTCTATATTATATTCGCTATCTGTTACTACATCCGTCATAATTACATTATAGTTTTTATAATCATCTGGAATCACATGCTTCTTATTTCCGTAATAAACAATAAAAGCATTTTTTCCATTGTCCCTCAATAATGAAACTAATTGGTGTAACAACTCTGCCCCACCTGAAACAATACCAGCAGGGCAATAAACATAAAATTTTGTATTATCATAGACTCGAATCATAAACTATAAATTTTCAGATTACCTATATTTCATCTTATTTTCTTCGTTATCATTTCCCATATTGTATTACCCACCGTATTTTTCAACAACACCAAGGTGGTAAGATATATAATAATTCCTGTAATTATCATTGCTGTTAAAACAATAATAGCATCAAAATCACACAATGATATTCCATACAAACAGCCTCCCACCACAACACTTCCCAACACATAATGCAAATGTTCTTTCTTAAAAAACTGAATAGGAATATACCTTCTCCCAATAATGAACATGGAAACAGTAACAGCTACTTCCGCCAACATATAAGCCACTGCCGTA
>ENA-OPNB01002161-OPNB01002161.1-human-gut-metagenome-genome-assembly--contig:-NODE-2161-length-11842-cov-1.766862_pt1 | contig 11842 bp, 9 predicted proteins | sample MGYA00241528_ERZ501754 | MGnify/ENA primary metagenome ERZ501754 (study PRJEB25962, sample SAMEA2042646) | human gut metagenome | biome: human gut; feature: human-associated habitat; material: faeces... | reverse complement strand
CATTATCACAGAGCAGATGCCGATGTTCCTTGAGTTGGGACTTAATATCGTGACCTCTATCGGAGGTGCGATTCTGGAAAATCTGCCGATTTTGATTGAATCTGCGACAAATATTGTGCTGACTATTCTGAATTCACTGATAGCCGCCCTTCCTCAGATAACCGAGGGCGCTTTGCAGTTGGTGCTTACACTGGTCAACGGAATTTTAGCGAATTTGCCACAGTTGGTCGATGCTGCGATTCAGATGATTGTCACACTGGCAACCGGAATAGGAGAGGCACTGCCACAGTTGATTCCGACCATAGTCGATGCGGTGATTTTAATATGCACTACTTTGCTGAACAACATGGATAAAATTCTGGATGCCGCTTTTTCCATCATTACCGGATTAGCCCAGGGACTTCTGAATGCACTGCCGAAATTGGTGGCTGCTTTGCCTCAGATTATTTCGTCCATCATCAATTTCATAACCACAAATCTGCCTAAGATTATTGAGATGGGTGTTAAATTGGTGGTTCAGCTGGCGGTTGGATTGGTTAAGGCGATACCACAGCTGGTGGCAAGTTTACCTCAAATCGTGACAGCCATTATTTCCGGTATTGGAAAAGCTGCGACCTCTATTGTGAGTGTCGGAAAGAATATCGTGACCGGACTTTGGAGTGGTGTTTCTTCCATGATTTCGTGGGTAAAGAACAAGATTTCCAGTTTTGTTGGGGATATCGTTGGCGGTATCAAGAGCCTGCTCGGTATCCATTCACCATCCCGTGTGTTTGCTGGAATTGGTGACAACATGGCCAAAGGTCTTGGCGAGGGCTTCACAGATGAAATGGATAAGGTGTCAAAGGATATTAACAATGCCATTCCTACAGACTTTGATGTAGATGCAAGGGTGGGAGCGAATACACAGACTTCCGGTTCGGGAAGTGGCGGAACGGTGATTACTTATACCGGCCCGCTTGTGAGTGTAGCACAGATGGTAGTACGAAGTGAGGATGATATTCGAAAGGTATCACAGGGACTGTATAACCTGATGCAGTCGGGAACGAGGGCACAGGGAATTATACCAATCACCTAAGAAGGAGGAGAAGCATGGGATTTTCATTTCAGGGAATTCATTCGAAGGAAAAAAAGCTGAAAGCAAGAATTACGGGATATCCCATGCTTCCGGCTTTTAGAAATAATACGGAAAGCATACCGGGAAGGTCAGGGATACTGGATTTTGGAATGGAGTATTCTGAGCGTATCATTCCGGTGGAATGTTCCGTGTTCCCGGAGCAGGATTTTTCTGCTCTGGTACATAGAATAGATGAAATTAATGGGTGGCTGAATCCGTATAGAGGGGTTCAGCCATTGATTTTTGATGAATATCCGGACAGATATTTTATGGCGAGACTGAATACGGAAATCAGCATGGAAAGAGTATCACGGACAGCAGGTACGTTTTCTTTGGAGTTTATCTGTCCTGATCCATTCGGTTATGCCGTAGAGGATGAGGTGTTTTCTATCGCAGCAGAGGGCAAGACCACTGTAAACAGACAAAAGGGAAATCTTATATCTGAACCGATTTTTGAATTAAAAGCGATTATGGACAGCACCTCTTCTTATGTGGATATCGAAGTAAATGGGGAGTTGGTTCGTGTAAAAGGAAAACTTGCGGAAGGAGAAACCTTTGTACTTGATACGGCAAAGCTGACGGCTAAAGTTGTGGATTCCAATACCGGGGTAACATTGCGGAACGCTCTTTCACAGCTTGATGAGTTGGTGTTCCCGGAACTGAATCCGGGCGGTAATGAGGTTCTGGTTTCTGTAAGTGGTGCAACCTTTACGGAACTTACGATACAGGGAAGGAGCAGGTGGGTGTAATGGGATTAAAACTGCTTGTAAATGCAACCGAAGATTTCACAGGCGAATTTCGGAAAACAGCCAATACACAGGCACAGTGGAAAATGAATGATTCACCGAGTGGTGATGATACAACGCTACACGATTCGTCCGGTCATGCGAGAAATTTTACCATCAATGGATGGTCGGGAACAACAGCATCTACCCGTGCCGGAAAACTTGGGAAATTTTTTCGGTTCAATACCGTAAATCCAGCAACGGAAAAAACACATCTAAGGGCAACGAATACAGGGGATTTCTTCACAGAATTGGGAAAGAGAATCGTGGCAGGAGGGTGGATATACCCAACTACTTATTCGGTAGGGACAACATTTGTACCTATTTTCAGTACCAGAAGCGGTCCGGGAAATCCTCTGTTTTATCTTTCCCTTCGTTCAGGAAGATTGCGAAATATGCTTTATGATGCTTCTGGTACGCTGATTTATGACGTTATCGAGCCAGACCCGATGGGGGTGGTGCTGCAAAACAATGGTGCGTATTTTATTGGAACGGTCATTGATTTGGAGGCAAAGACTGTACAAAGCCTTGTTTGTGACAGAAGCACAGGGGATGTGTTTAAGACAGCAATTCGTTCTTTTACCGGGGAACTGAATCCTTCCTGTACTGCAGATATCGTCATGGGAATGTATGCAGACAGTTACTACTTTGCCGGAGGATTTGATGATTGGTTTTATGAAACGGATTCTAATCTGACAATTGATGATTTGGAAGCACACTTTCTTTCCGGTCTGTTAGCAAATGGTGCAGATGTGGACTCGTCTGTGGATGCCATATCAAATCCGGGCAGTGTGACCTTAAAGCAGACGGACGGTGTATATGCAGAAAGCGGTGTCCTTTATACAAGGATTTTAGACCTTGGGGAAGGTGGTCTTGCCGGAGAGGGAAAGATACAGCTTGTCGGTACGGTGGATGCAGGGATTACATCCATTTCGGAAGTCAAAACAAGAACATCTGACTCTTTGGAAGATGTATCTTTTTCAGATTGGGAAGCGGTTGGAACGGATGGAGTGATACAATCTCCAAATTTAAGATACATTCAGATACAGATGACGCTTTCTACAACAGATACGTCTATGACACCGGAACTGAGTGCAATTCAGATATACGAGACACCAAAGGCCCCCTATTCTAAATTGGGATATGCAAGGCCGGTGGTGTTAAGTGATGGTGGAATCAGGGAAGCAGTATTAGAAAATGCCTATGACATTATTGTTACGAGTGAATTGAACGGTTCTGACTATTTGGAATTTTCTATTCCATTCAAAGATGGGAAGCGATCATATCTCGATAATGAAAAGAAACTGCAGATTACTAAGGATATTTACCGTATCCGAACAGTCACGGATGATAAGGGTGAGGACGGAAAGACGGTAACGAGCATTTATGCGGAAGCTGCGTTTTATGACCTTGCATATTCTGAAAAGAAAAGTGAACAGACATATGAAGCGGAAACCGCAGAAAAGCCGATGGCTTATGCACTGCAGGGAACCGGATGGAGTGTTGGAAAAATAACGGTATCAACGAAACGTTCCTGGCAGTCCACGGATAAAAATGCCCTTTCCATGCTTCGTACCATTCAGTCCATTTATGGTGGTGATTTGGAGTTTGACAATGTAAATAAACAGGTCAGCCTTCTGACACAATCTGGAAGTAACAGTGGTGCTGTGTTTGCCTATCGTAAAAATATGAAATCCATACAGCGGGTGGTGGATACCAGAAGTCTTGTGACAAGACTCTATGCTTATGGTGCAGATGGTATGACCTTTGCAAGTATCAATAATGGAAAGGAATATGTGGAGAATACGGAGTATTCTTCAGAAATCAGGGTATCAACGCTTGATTGTTCCTCTTTTACCAATCCATATCAGATGCTTGAATATACCGAAATGCGACTGGCAGATTATTCTAAGCCGAGTATTTCTTATGTCATACAGGTAATGGATCTGTCTGTACTGACTGGGTGGGAGCATGAGAGTTTCGGTATCGGAGATGTGGTAACCGTGGATGATAAGGATTTGGGAATCCGAATCAGCACGAGAATTATTCGTATGGATTATAACGTGCAAGAGCCGTGGAAGACAGTCATTGAGCTTTCCACCAAGTTAAAAGAACTGGGTGATTCATCTGCTTCGTGGGAGAAGGCAGCAGATACTCTTTCCTCATCGGATTTGCTGGACAGACAGGAGATGAAGGATTTGGTGGTAAACAACCATCTGCTGAATTCCAGAGCAGATGATGGATTCAGCTATTGGCAGAATTCAGGTTTTGAGGTGGATGGAGAAAACGGTGCTTCCGGCAATGCAAGTTTTAAGTGTGTGGGAGCGTTGAATACCACAAAAACACTGTCACAGGAAGTATATCCGGCTACCAGAAGCAGCTACACAGTATCGGCAAGCATAGTAACTGAAAATCTGAAAAAGGGAGCGAATGGAAGGGTTGGCATTGAACTTATCATTGAATATGAGGATGGTTCGGAAGAAACAAGATTTGTAGAGTTGTATTAGGAGGAATGCACCATGTATTTTACGAGGTCGGCAGGAGCGGTCAGTGTTACCGGAATAGAAAAAGTGAAAAAACTGACGGTAAGGGTAGTGGTGCAGGACTGTACAGGAACCGTGCGTTTTACGGATGTTATGCTACAGGGCGGTTCGGTAGCAACCGCATGGGTTTCCCATGTGTCAGAACAGAGGTACACCTTTGATGCACAGGAGGTGTGAGGATGGAGTTTATTCGATTTGCCGGAACAATCAATACACATGAAGAAAAGAAGGTGGCAAAGGCTACCGTAAATGTAATTTTAGAGAATTGTACCGGAACCTTTTATATAACAGATATCATGTTTCAGGAAGGTAAATGGCTGACCGGGTATGTGGTAAATAATCTGGAACTTTTGCAGAAAAAACGTGTGGATGGGGAGATAACACCTGTCCGCTTTTTTAATGGGATTGTCCGTTCCGGTGTTACAGCAGTGATTACCAATGACGGAGAAGTATCAGCCGGGCTGAATTATCACATCATTCCAAAAGATACGATGGCAGCAGGAGACATGAGTGTGGCTCATAATTACGGAAGTCACAAGCTGACTCTGCAGAGTGGTTTTTTGGAAGATGATGTTGTTGAAATTAATGCTGATGCAAGGGTGGCAACAAGGAATGGAAGCAGGATTAGGGCTGATGGATTTTATTCTTATTCGGCAGCAGGGGATAGTAAACATCAGATTAAAGTAAAGGACAGGAAGTCAGCACTTGTACGCATGTCTTTTCAGGAGATGGCATACGGGATTGGAGGAAAACGGATGTGAGAAGGGCAAGTAACCGAAATGTCATGGCATGGACATTCATGGGAAATACGAGAATGCATCAGGTGTTAAGAGAAAAAGGAAATAAGCTGTCTCATGTTGGTGTTTTTACCTTTGAGGTTTCAGCAGATGGAACAATCAGCGAGACGGGAACTGCGGTCAGTACCATCCTTCCTTATGTAAAGAAGTGGCCACATATTAAATGGCTTCTGACCATTATGAATCATGGTACTGCATCTATTTTTACAGCACTCAGAGAGAATACGAATGGCGCACAGGATACGTTCCTTTCAGAAATCGTGAGAATTATTGACAAATATCCGTGGTGTTCTGGGATAGATATTGATTTGGAACGTGGAGGGGAGTTGGCGAACCGAACAAAGGCAAATGCGCTGTTCTCACGGATTTACTCTACTGTAAAAGCAAAGGGAGCAAACCTTCATGTAAATATCTGCCTTCCGGGTATGACCAGTGTTGGCGGTTCGGTTGGCGGCGAGAATTGGTGCGTGTATGCCGATTTGGATGCATACTGCGACACAGCAGCAATCATGAGTTATGGTATGAGTTGGGCGGGTTCAGCACCGGGACCGGTATCTCCGAGAAGCTGGCTTGAAGGCATCTACAGTTATGCTGCCAATGCAATGAACCCGGACAAAATCATGATGGGACTTCCTGGATATGGATGGAGATGGCAGATATACGATACTACGGAGAATCTTGGCACGACTTATAGGGGAACAAGCCTTACCTATTATGCTGCGAAATATTGGATGGAGGGCTTATATAATCATACAGGGGATGCCCCACCGCAACCATTTATACCGTTCTTTTCTTATTGGGATTGGACGGATATGGTCCCTTGGGGACTGCTTCAGGTGTATGACTTCATGGAAGGATGGGATACGAGCAGGGAAATAGCAGAGCCGACAAAGCAAGAAACCTATAGTGGCAGAAAATATCTTACAACCTATCTGAAACAGCAGGAGGTATCCTTTGGAACAATCAGCGTTGACAGAGATGGTGTGCCGGATTCTTATTCTGGCAATGCAGTCATTGGGGAAGGATATGCGTCTGTTTTGGATGAAGAAGCGGTGCTGAAATACACATTTGAAGTACCAACAGCCGGAACATATGATGTGGCAGTTGAGATAGTCTATCCAAGATGGGATAAGAATAGCATCGGAATCAGTCTTGATGGGGACAGTCAGATGCTGTCGGAATCAAGGATGTATTTCTTATATTGGAGAAAAAAATTCTGGAGGATATTAAAAAGTGGAGTCAGCTTGTCAGCAGGAAAGCACACCATTACTGTGTCCGGTGGAGTGCCTGGGGTGGTTTTTTATGGCTTTCGGGTATGTTCGGATTTTTCACAGAAAGCGACTGCCGGGGAAGTGTACTATGGATTGAAGCCAAGAAAATTCATGGATGTGAACGGAGAAATGGTACAACCCGATAGGGCATTTAAGGTTACTGCAGAGGTACTTCGCAGAAAGCCGGAAAGTGCGCTTGTATGGTATGAAGATTTCTGTGATTATTCAGAAATCCCTACCAACTATTTTACAGTGCTTGACGGTTCGTGGAAGATTTGGAAGGATGAAAGTTCTGACCGTGTCCGTAAGTATTCGCAGCTGGAAGGCAGTGGAAAACTGGCACTGGATTATACCGGTTCTGAAATCCATGTGAGGGCGAGATTTGCCTTTAAATCATCGGGAGGTGGTAAGGCAGGAGTGTTTCTTGGAAGCATTTTCTGCTGTATAAATTACGATACCCAGTGTGTGGAATTGTATCAGGGAAGTAAGAAACTTGGCAGCTATGCATCTTCTTTCAGTAAGACCTCAAATGCAGATTTACGGAGTAATCCAAGCCTATATACCGTGGAAATGAGAATCCGTGGAAATAAGGTAAGAGTATATTCCGGTGCTGCCTACACACTAAGGTTTACAGCAACCATTACTGCAGAAACTGGATATGTGGGATTCATGGCGGAGAAGGGAGTGGTGTGTGACCTCTTGCGACTGGGTGATGCATGGTATTATGAACCTTATGAGTGTTTTGATATTACCTTCCCGGATGGAAAGCAGACTACTTTTGGAAGATGTACTCGTACCGGAATTTCATGGGATAATGAATTTGAATTGTTCCGTGTCAATTCTGATGTGGAGGAAATCAGCACAAGAAGCCAGGATATTTCTATGGATTACGACTTTTTCCATTCCCATGAAATGTCACTGGAATGTGGCAACGATTATGAAATGAAGGTAGTACCACATGATTTGAATGTCTGGCTTTCGAGGATGTATCTTGGAGATGCGGATGGTTTTTCTATTATGTATTACTCCGATGTGGACAGTATTGTCTATTGGGCAAATGAAGCAGCATACACCTATGGCGTGTCAGGGATTGCAATATGGAGTCTTGGTCAGGAAGATATGAGGTTATGGGACAGTATGCCAGATCAGATATAGTTTTGGAATCAAACAGCCTTTTGCGGGCTGTTTTTTTCATACCAAAAAACAAAGAAAGGCAGGTAACAGTTATGAGACAGGCAGTAACAACAGTGCAGTATGTATTTGCAGGAATAGGAGGCTTTATGGGTTGGTTTCTTGGAGGATTGGATGGTTTTCTGTATGCACTTGTGGTCATCGATTATGTCACCGGGCTTATGGCAGCATTCGTACAGAAAAAGGTATCCAGCGAGGTTGGTTTTAAAGGCATCTGCAAAAAGGTGGCAATCTTCTGTCTGGTAGGTATCGGCCATGTGCTTGATACGCAGGTCATCCAGAACGGAAGTGTACTCCGCACCGCAGTCATTTTCTTTTACTTATCCAATGAGGGAATTTCCATTATTGAGAATGTTGCCCTTATCGGACTTCCGGTTCCAAAGAAGCTGAAAGAGGTATTGGAGCAGCTGCACGAAGAAGCTGATGAGAAAAAGGAGGATGAGTAATATGGCAATAAAGGTATGTCTGGACGCAGGGCATTACGGTAAATACAACCGCAGCCCTGCGGTTTCGTCTTATTATGAGTCGGACATGACTTGGAAACTTCATAATTATCTTAAGAAGGAGTTGGAGGCATTTGGTATCGGTGTGGTAACCACAAGGACAAATCAGAATACGGACAGAGCATTGTATGAAAGAGGTGCGGCTTCCAAGGGCTGCAACCTCTTTATTTCTGTCCATTCCAATGCTGTAGGCAATGGTGTAAACGAAAATGTGGATTATCCGGTGGCATATGTCCTTTTAAATGGAAGCAGCACGGATATTGGTCTAAAGCTGGCAAAGGTTGTGGAGGCAGTGATGGGAACTGCACAGAGTGGAAGAACCGCAACACGTCAGGGTACAAACGGAGAATACTATGGAGTGCTTCGTGGAGCAAATGCGGTAGGAACACCGGGTATTATTCTGGAGCATTCATTCCATACCAATACAAGAGCAACAAAATGGCTTTCCAGTGACAGTAATCTGCAGAAGCTCGCCAAAGCGGAAGCAGAATGTATTGCTTCCTATTATGGAGTAACGAAAAAGGAAGAAACTGCTCTTACAAAGATTATGGGTAACGCAGTGGCAACGGTGGAGCAGATGACAGCTTATATTAAAGAAAAGAATCCAGATGTTGCACAGTCGGTTGTTGATATGATTCCGCTTTATCTTTTGGAAGGAAAGGCAGAGGGTGTCCGTGGTGATATTGCCTTTGCACAGTCCTGTCTGGAAACAGGTAATTTTGGATTCTCCGGTTCTGCAGTTACACTCGACCAGAATAATTTCTGCGGCATGGGAGTGACTTCAAATGGAATGAAAGGAAATCCCTTTGATACACCACAGCTTGGTATCAGGGCGCAGGTTCAGCATTTGAAAGCCTATGCTTCCACAGTGGATTTAAAGAGTGAATGTGTTGATCCACGCTTTAAGTATGTCACAAGAGGCTGTGCGGAATATGTGGAGTGGCTTGGACAGAAAGAAAATCCAGACGGAAAGGGGTGGGCAGCAGGAGCCGGATATGGTGCAAAGATTATTACAATCTTAAATACAATGATTGGAATTAAGAGCGAGACAACAGAACCGGAGGAAGTCTGGTATCGTGTGCGTAAGACATGGACAGATGCCGCCACACAGAAGGGTGCATTTCACAGTTTGGAAAATGCCAAGAGGTGTGCGGATGAAAATGAGGGATATTCCGTATTTGATGAATCAGGTAAAGTGATTTATTCCAATGATACATTTACACCGTATCTTGTGAGAGTATCCATCGAAGATTTGAACATCCGCAAGGGTCCGGGAACAGACTACGATAAAACAGGTAAGTACACCGGAAAAGGTGCTTTCACTATTGTGGAAGAAGCAGAAGGCAAGGGTGCGAGCCTTTGGGGGCTTCTGAAATCTTATCAGAAAAATCGTGACGGATGGATTTCACTGGATTATACCGAGAGGGTTTAGAAGCAAGCCGGACAGAGACAACAGGTTTCTGTCCGGCTGCTTTTTTCGGCTCCTGACAAGTTTGGACAGAGTGAAAAAAGAGTGGGTGGAAACCGTAGAATTGCTTGACTTTACAGGGATTTAGAGTGATTTATATACTACCAAAAACGAAAGGAGTACTTATTTATATGGTGATTGCAGGAACGATAAATAGAGTAGCTTTTTACTGCAGAGTCAACCATCGTGACAGAGACTATGAAAAATATCTGGACGATGTAATGAGACGGTTGGAAGAAGAATATGGAAAACAGAAATGGGATTTGCAGATATTCTTTGAGGAAGCTTCAGGAGCCGACCCGAACAGAAAAGAATTTAATCGTCTGAAAGCGGAAATCGCAGCAAAGAAGATAGATGTGGTGGTTACCATGAGGGCTGCCACGATTGCCCGTAACTGGGGACAGTTTATGGAGTTCATGCTGATTTGCAGTAAGAAAAATGTGGAAGTGGTGTGTATTGACAAGGTAGAGGATGCGCAGGCCATTTTCCGAAGAATTCAAGAGTTTAAGAAAAGGTTTTTTGAAGGAAGTGATGTAACGTGCGAGTAAAAGTGATTAACAAACGACCAGCTTCGGTCTTACAAAAGAAAAGGGTTTGTGCTTATGCCAGAGTTTCCACAGACAGCAGAAGACAGGAAGACTCTCTTGAAAACCAGATGGAAACTTATGAGAGAATGATTACCGGAAATCCGGAATATGAATTTATCGGAGTATTTGCTGATCAGGGCATATCCGGTTATTGTGAGAACCGCCCACAGTTCCAGAGAATGATGGAAAAGGCAAGGGCAGGAGAGATTGACTTAATTATTACAAAATCCATATCGAGGTTTGCTAGAAATACCGTCACCGTTCTAAAGTTCGCAAGGGAACTGAAGGAACTGGGTGTCGGTATTTTTTTTGAAGAACAGAACATTAACACTCTATCAGGGGACGGTGAGATGATGCTTGCCGTCCTCGCTTCTTTTGCACAGGAAGAAAGCAGAAGCATGAGTGAAAACAATAAATGGTCCATTCGGAAGAAGTTTGAGAGAGGAGAAGTGATGATTACCACATCCCGCTTCCTCGGTTATGACAAAAACGAATATGGAGATTTGATTGTGAACAGAAAGGAAGCGGAAATTGTCAGTCTGACTTTTGACCTTTATCTGCTGAATGTCGGCTCGTCAAGGATTGGGGAGCTGCTTGATTACATGGGCGTGAAAACAGTGACGGGAACAACATGGGAGAGCGGGACCATCAATGGGATGCTTTGCAATGAAAAGTACAAAGGGGATTTTCATCTGCAGAAGTATTACACCCCTGAAAACAAAAGAAACCATACAAGGAAAAACAACGGGGAAGTGCAGAGTTATTACATTTCGGAAAATCACGAACCAATTGTATCGCCGGAGGTATGGGAAAAGGTGCAGGAAGTCAGGGAACAGAGAAAGCGTGACAGGAATATCGGGCAGGACAGCACAATGAAGTTCCAAAACCGCTATCCCTTAAGTGGAATGCTGATTTGCCCTTACTGCGGAAAAACACTCCGGCGCAGACAGGTTTACAAGAAGAAAATCCAATGGCTTTGCAGTACCTACATTGAAAAAGGAGTCAAGGCATGTAAAGGGATAAGGATTGATGATGCCGAATTGCAAGGTTTGAACATTACGGAACAGACAGTGATTGAGGAGGTGGTTAAAAATGGCAAGAAACATTACTGTTATACCAGCAAAGCAGATTTTGACTGCGGAATCAGGAACAGCACAGTCAGTGCAGAAATTGAAGATGGCAGCGTACTGCCGAGTGTCAACCGACCAAGAAGAACAGTTATTAAGCTATGAGAATCAGGTCAATTATTACACAAATTATATTAGCGAAAATCCTCTTTATGAATATGCAGGGACTTATGCGGATGAAGGAATTTCGGGAACCAATACCAAAAAGAGGGATGAATTCAACCGCATGATTGCTGATTGCAGGGCGGGGAAAATAGACATGATTATTACCAAGTCCATTTCCCGATTCGCAAGAAATACGCTGGACTGCTTGAACTATGTGCGAGAATTGAAAGATTTAGGGATAGGGATTATTTTTGAAAAGGAAAATATCAATACCCTCGATGCAAAGGGCGAAGTGCTGCTGACCATTCTTTCCTCACTGGCACAGGATGAGAGCCGATCCATTTCAGAGAA
>ENA-OPNB01002149-OPNB01002149.1-human-gut-metagenome-genome-assembly--contig:-NODE-2149-length-11934-cov-11.840559_pt1 | contig 11934 bp, 10 predicted proteins | sample MGYA00241528_ERZ501754 | MGnify/ENA primary metagenome ERZ501754 (study PRJEB25962, sample SAMEA2042646) | human gut metagenome | biome: human gut; feature: human-associated habitat; material: faeces... | reverse complement strand
TTAAATACCGATGTGGGAAGTATTAAAGCCAAACTTCTTGCCCGTGGGGACGGATACGGAACGTATCAGGATCTGGAAAGCGAAGAGGCGTATGACCGTATTTCCGGTTGTACCATGATGGAGACAGAAGCACAGGTTTCTGCACTGCTTCACAATATTGTGACAAAAATCAATGATGCATACTGTCCGAATAAGACAGTAGATACGGATGTCACCTATACCGATGCCGATGGGAATCAGGTATCATTAAAGGGAAAGAAAGTTCTGGATGCCGCAAACTGTGCAGTCGGGGAAGACGGACAGCTGCCGCCGAGGGAACTGTTTACCCGTGTGGGAATGGATCGTTATACCAAGGTGACAGGAGATGATGGGAATACCTACTATGTATACAACGAAGAGGACGAAAATGATCCCACGACACTGTATTCCCTGAACAATATCAGCATCAATAAAGAGTTGCGCAAACAGATCACACTGATGCCGCACAAGAATCAGAACGGTACGGATTATCCACTGGGTGAAAAACTGATGAGCCTTTGGAACGACAAGGAAATGACACTGAATCCGTACGACAAAAAGCCGTGTACGTTTGAAGGCTATTATAACAAGCTGATCGGGCAGATCGGAAATGATGGAAGCACTTTCCAGTCGGCAAGTGAGACACTGACGGGGGCACTGTCTTCCATCGACAACCAGAGACAGCAGACGATGGGCGTTTCCTCCGATGAGGAACTGACACACATGATCAAATTCCAGTCTGCATATAATGCGTCCAGCCGTTTTATGACGGTAATCAGTCAGATGACAGAACTGATCGTGACAGGATTGAAATAGAGATAAGGAGGCGTAGTTATGCCATCACAATTTTTTGGATTGAATATCGGGGCAAGTGCGTTGTCGGCATTTCAGACCTCAGTGAATACAGCGGCAAACAACGTTGCAAATGTGCAGACCAAAGGATATACCAGACAGACGGCAAATCTGTCCGCAACCGATCCGATCCGTGTATATACCAGATACGGCAGTGTCGGAACCGGTGTGGAAGTGACTTCCGTGACACAGGAGCGAAATCTCTATTATGATGAAAAATACTGGCAGAGTAATTCAAGCCGGGGATTTTTCGAACAGAAACTGTATTATGTGGATCAGGTCCAGACAATCTTCCGGGATGATGAGCAATCGCAGAAAGGATTTTCCAGTATTTTTTCCCAGATGTTTAAGGATCTGGATACCTTAAAGACACAGGGAGAAGTGAAAGCCGTCCGCAATCAGTTTATTCATCAGGCACAGAGCCTTTGCACCTATTTTAATGCTTTGTCCAAGAGCCTGACGGAGATTCAGGAGGATACCAACGAAGAGATCAAGGCTTCTGTGGATAATATCAATTCCATTGCAGAGAAAATTTCGGTGCTCAACAAGCAGATTAATAATATTGAAGTACGCGGAGGGCATGCAAATGAGCTGCGCGACCAACGCGCGAATCTGATTGATGAGCTTTCAGGGATTGCAGATGTAGAGACGAAAGAATTCGAGGTGACAAACTCCAACGGACAAAACTTAGGAGGAACCAATTACCGCGTATATATCAACGGACAGACACTTGTAGATGGAAACGATTACCGGACATTAAAATGCACCTCTTCAAAGTATCTGAACAATCAGATGGATGCCGAGGGCATGTATGCCATTACCTGGGAAGATACCGGAATGGAATTTAATGCCAAAGGTGCCAGTGCCAACGGAAGCCTCAAGGCATTGTTTATGATCCGTGACGGAAATAACAATGAAAATATGAAGGGAACGGTCTCGGATGCAGATCTGTCTTCTATTACGATAAAGATTCCGGATACAAAAGTGAATGAACTGTCACTGGCGAATAAGGGCCGGATTATGGTAAATAATAAGTTTTATTACTATGATGGATGGACAGCAAAAGTCGGTGAAAACGGGGTAAACAGTGTAACATTTAAGCTTGCTCCGGAATCGCAGATGGCAGATCAGGCAGAAGCTGACCGTGTCAAGGGAGACGGGCAGAGCAATTATCTGACAACCGGTTCTTCCATGGATGCAATGGGAATTCCATATTATCAGAATCAGATCAATGAGTTCCTGCGTAATTTTACCCAGGCATTCAATGATATTGAAAAACAGGGTGTTACATTAGATGGCGATAAAATGGGAGCCTTTTTTGTGGGAACTTCCCCAACCGGAAACACGTTTGATGCAGATTCGTGGGATGCGAAAGTACAGGCGGCAAAGAAAGACGGATGGACAACGGATATTGAACTGTCATCCGATGGGGACAGCTATTATCAGTTTACAGCGACAACCCTTGCAGTAAACAGCAAATCATTAAAGGATTCCAACTACTTTGCAACGTCAACCAAGATTACACAGGGTGAGGCGAAATACGATACCGTTGAGGATCTTTTGAAGCTGCAGAAGGATGTGCGGATGTTCCGCGGAGATTCTGCGGAGACGTTTCTCGAAACACTGATTTCAGATGTGACGGTTGACGTGAACAAGACAACAACAAGTTCCAATAATTATTCGAACCTGTCTACCGCGATTGCGACACAGCGTACCTCGGTATCCGGCGTGGATGAAGACGAGGAAGCGATGAACCTGATCAAATTCCAGAATGCATACAATCTGGCATCTAAGATGATTTCCGTGATGTCTGAGATGTATGACAAACTGATCAATGAGACCGGGGTGGTATGATGCCTGCGGACGAAACCGTGTGAGCTGACAGCATAAAACTTAGGAGGGAGATCCTATGAGAGTTACCAATAATATGATCACAAGCAACACAAAGAGCAATATCAATGCAAATAAGGTGCTTGTGGATAAATATAATACCCAGATGACAACGCAGAAGAAGATCAATAAACCGTCGGATGATCCGGTCATTGCGATTCGTTCCCTGCGTATGCAGACCAGTTTGTCCCATATTGACCAGTATCTGAACAATAACATTTCGGATGCCAATTCCTGGCTGGATGTGACGGATACGGCGCTGGAAAATATGAAAACAATCCTGACGGATGTCCGCTCATTATGTGTCAAAGGGGCAACGGATACCTTAAAAGAAGATGACCGCAGAACCATTCTGAATCAGCTGAAATCTTTAAGTGATCAGATTTATGCAGAGGGAAATGCAGATTTTTCCGGCAGAACGGTATTTACCGGATATCGTACGACCGAGCAGCTGACATTTAAGACAGATGAAGAGACAACATCCTACACGATTGATCAGAAATTATCCTATAAAGATATTTCCGAGGCACGCTACACATACGGAAACGTAGATGTACCAACGGATGCGGCAAACAGCTTTGATGAAAAGATTTCCATCGGGGAAAATACCTACGACCGGCTGCGCCTGGCGTATGGAAAGATTAACGGAAAAGATAATTCGGATGGAACGGGGGCAGTTGATCCGATTTCCAGTATGAGTTATACGACAGCTGCAGGAAAGAAAGTGAAATTAGACCTTGCACAGGGAAAATTTGTAGATGAAAAAGGGACAGAAACCGGCAAGTTTACCATGTACGAATCCAAGGAGAAGTGGCTTGAGGCGAACAACGGGGAAGCCAAAGTCGGAGACAATGACATGGTATTTATCAAAGATACCGGTGAAATGATTCTCGGAAAAGATTTGTCCAATACATTAAAGAGGGAAAAGGCAGATCTTAGCATCACGTACACCAAAACCGGATTTGATGCAGGAGAGGTTCGTCCGGAATATTACTATGACTGTAAGATGAAGACTCCGGATATGCAGGAGGCGGTACAGTATACCAAGGAAGATCAGCCGATCAATTTCGAAATTTCCAGTGGAATCATGCTCGCGGCAAATACACAGGCGAGCGATGTTTTAAGTACTGACATTGGACGGGATATGACGGAGATGATGACGCTTGTTTCTGCTTCCACACAGGCACATGACAAAGTTTCACGAATTGAAAAGATGATGTCGATGGATAAGTATTCGGATGAGGAGAGCCAGAAGAAACTTCAGACCTATCTGGATGCTGCCAATAAAGAAGCTACCTATGCAGACGATAATCTGTCAAAAACCTACCAGCAGTTTATCTCAAATTTTGACGGATACCTGAATAAAGTAAATGTGGCACATACCAATGTGGGTGGATTGCAGCAGCGCGTGGAGCTGACAAAGACCCGTGTGGAAAACCAGAAAGAGACGGTAGAAGAATTGAAGTCTAACAATGATAACCGTGACATTTCGGATATTATCATTGATTACTATGCTGCTTACAATGCATATACGTCCAGTCTGACGGCTGCATCGAAAGTTGGAAGCCAGACATTACTGAACTATTTATAAAAACGCGGAGCGAAGGAGAAAGACCATGAAGGCTGATTCACGTATTTTTGGAAAAATTGAAATAGAGGATGATAAAATCATCACGTTAGAGAAAGGTATGATCGGTTTTCCGGATCTCAATCATTTTGCACTGATTTATGATGAAGAGAAAGAAAAAAAATACAATTCCATTATGTGGCTGCAGTCGATGGATGATCCAGACATTGCATTTCCGGTTATGATGCCGCATATTGTCAAGGAAGATTACAACCCGAATGTAAGTGAGGAAATGATTGCACCACTCGGAAAGCTGACACCGGAAAACACATATATTCTTGTGACGGTAACGGTCCCGAAAAATATAGAAGATTTTTCCGTAAACCTGAAAGCACCGGTTGTGATCAATATGGATAACCGCAAAGGGGTACAGATGATAGTGGAGGATGATTATCCGGTAAAATACAAAGTATATGATGTGCTTAAGGCAAAGAAAGAAAAGGCGGGTGAATAAGATATGCTGGCATTGACAAGAAAAAAGGGGGAGGCCCTTGTAATCAACAACAATATCGAGATCACCGTACTTGAAATCCGGGGAGACCAGATCAAACTTGGAATTACGGCACCGAAAGATGTTCCGGTATACCGTAAGGAAGTGTATCTGCAGATTCAGAAAGAAAACCAGGAGGCAATCAGCCTTGATGGTATCGAAGCATTAAAAGGAATTCTTGGATAAATCGGAAAAACAATCGGAGGGTGTTAAGTTTTTACTGACACGCTCCGATAATTATTTATAGAATGACAGTAATAGATTGGCTATGCAGCCGGCATAACCGGCAGCGGATGATGGAGACAGGAGGTAATCATCATGGCAATGGAGGCTATTAAAGGTGCAGGAATGACGTATCAGGGAAGCGTGTCATCTGCAGAAAGCCAGCCCAAAACAGATACTGCGGTAAAAGCAGCAGAGACCGATGCACCTGAAAAGGGCATCGTATCGGAGAATATAAAGCAGGCTGGTGAGGAGAACGTAAACACTTCCCAGGGAGCAGATCAGCGGAATACAAATGCGCAGATCAAAAAAGCCGTGGATGAAGTGAATAAAAAGGCGGTCAACTCGGAAGCAATATTCGGCATTCATGAGGCAACCAATCGTGTGACCATAAAAATTATTGATAAAGATACCAAAAAAGTACTCAAAGAGATCCCACCGGAGAAAACACTGGATATGATTGCAAAAGTGTGGGAACTTGCAGGCCTTATGGTGGATGAAAAAAGATAAAAAAGGGGAGGGAAAATTATGCCAATCAGAATGACAGGTATGGTGTCCGGACTGGATACCGATTCTATCGTAAAAGAACTCGTTTCTGCATACAGTACCAAAAAGGAAAAATACGAAAAAGAGCAGACAAAACTTGGCTGGAAGCAGGAGATCTGGAAAAGTCTGAATAAAGAAGTAAACAGTTTTTATAAGAGTGTTGGTAATCTGCGGTTTGACAGCGGATACAATACCAAAAAGACAACATCGTCCGACAGCACGAAGGCAACCGTCAGTGCGAGCGGAAATGCGACTGTCGGAACACAGAAACTGCATGTGCTTTCTACTGCACAGTCCGGTTATCTGACGGGGGCTGAGATTAAGACAGCAGCCAACGAGAAAGTTACTACGTCTACAAAGCTTTCGGATCTGGGTGTTACAGCAGATGAAATTACCTTTAATGTGGGACCGGCAAATAATTCTGCATCCGGAACCACAAAACAGATCAAAGTAGGAAAAGACAGCACAATCAGTGACGTTGTAAACCAGCTGAAGGATGCGGGACTGAATGCAAATTTTGATGCCGGAAACAGACGCTTTTATCTGAGTTCTTCAGATTCCGGATATGCAACGGATTTTAATATTACTGCGGACAGCAGCGATACAAATTCTACAACATTATTAAACGCACTGGGTCTGGGCAAGACGGCAAAGAAGATTGACGGAAGCGATGCGGTTATTGTTTTAAATGGCGTAAAATATACCAGTACAACGAATAATTTTTCTATCAATGGATTATCCATTTCCGTCAATGGAGTGACAGACAAAGTCGATGATCTTGAAAAGGTCGATGTCGATGCCTTAGATGACAGCAAGGCAGTTTCTATTTCCACAACGACCGATACACAGGGAATTTATGACAAGATTAAAGACTTCCTGACCAGTTACAACAACATCATCAACAAGATGACGAAACTGTATAACGCAGATTCTGCAAAGAATTACGAGCCATTGACAGATGATGAGAAGTCGCAGATGTCTGATTCGGAAGTAGAAAAGTGGGAGACAAAGATCAAGGACTCCCTGCTTCGCCGTGATTCCAATCTGAGCACGATTATGAATGCCATGACGACTTCCATGACCAAGGCAATTTCCATCAATGGAAAGAATTATTCGCTTTCCAGTTTTGGAATCAGTACACTTGGTTATATGAATTCGGCAGAGAATGAGCAGAATGCTTATCATATTGACGGTGATGAGGATGATGAAAATACATCAGGAAATAAAGATAAGCTGATGGCTGCATTAAGCAGTGATCCGGATACCGTGATTGATTTCATGAAGCAGTTGTCGACCAATCTGTATACGGCAATCGACAAGCAGATGCAGAGTAATTCCCTGCGAAGCAGATACAGCATTTACAATGATAAGGAGATGACTTCCCAGTATACAAGCTATACGAAGACCATTGCAGAGTGGGAGACAAAGATTTCCGACAAGGAAGATTATTATTACAAGAAATTCTCCAAGATGGAGACTGCGCTTTCCAAGTTAAACAGCCAGACAAGTTCTCTTTCAGGTATGTTCAGCAGTTAATCAGTATCATGCAGGGCAATCTTTTGCAAAATAAAATATACAGGAAATAATAGGGGGAATCAGGATGATTCAGAAAAATCCATATGCAGCGTATAACAACAGTAAGATCCAGACGGCAACACCGGCAGAACTGACGCTGTTACTCTATGAGGGAGCTATTAAATTTACAAACATTGCGATTGTAGCGATTGAAAAGGGCGATATTGAAAAGGCGCATAACAATATCCGAAAGGCAGAGAATATCATTCGGGAGTTTCAGATAACTCTCGACCACAAATATGCAGTTGCCAAAGATTTTGATGCGGTCTATACCTATCTGTTACAGAGATTGTTAGAGGCCAACATGAAAAAGGACAAGGATATCTTAGAGGAAGTGCTTGGTCATCTCCGTACCATGCGGGATACATGGAAAGAAGTTATGGCAAAGACCGCAAACGGAAACAATATCAAGACAAAGGAACCGGTAGCGTAATGCCGGCAGGAGACAGTATGCCAGATACATATATTGCAATTATGCTGCAGAGCCTGAAAAAAAAGGAACAGGTTCTGGATGAAATTATCCGCCTGGATGACCGGCAGAAAGATACCCTGACGGATCCGGAATGCCCGTTTGATGTGTTTGATGAAACCGTGGAGGCAAAAAGTGCGTGTATTGATCAGCTGAACCAGCTGGACAGTGGTTTTGAGAAGCTCTATGCACAGGTGGCAGAAGAACTGGATCAGAACCGTGAAGATTATGCAAAGGAAATTCGTGACATGCAGCAGTGCATTCGCCGGGTAACGGACAAAAGTGTCAAGATTCAGGCGCAGGAAGCCCGCAACAAAGAACTGATGCGTGAAAAGTTTGCCACAATTCACAGACAGGCAAAGGCGGTGCGGAAAAACAGCCGTGCGATTACCGGATACTATAACAGTATGAAAGAATGGTAGTTATTTCATAAAATGGGACAAAAGTACTACTTGATAAAAAATATCATATGACTTATAATGACTTTGTTATATGACTGACGGATAATGTGGAGCACCACGTGAAGTATAACAAAGGCATGAGCCGTACCGTCTGGGCAAAAGATAAAAAACCCAGGCGGTTTTTTGCGTTCATTTATATTTTCCGGTTTTTGGTAAATATATTGTACGAAAATAAAGACATGCGTGGGTATTGACAAAATGATGAACGTTAGTGTAATCTATCAATGATTAGAGAATACTAACCAATAAGAGAAGGAGGATCACCATGTTAGAAATGAAAGAGTGGGATGGATTCGAAGGACGTCTTTGGAAAGAAGAGATTAATGTCCGCCAGTTCATTCAGGATAACTACACACCATATGATGGTAACGAGGATTTCCTTGCAGAACCTACAGAGGCTACCAATAAGCTTTGGGGAGCACTGCAGAAACTGCAGAAGCAAGAGCGCGCAAAGGGCGGAGTCCTCGATATGGAGACCGAGGTTGTAACCGGTATTACAGCTTATGGTCCGGGATATATTGATGAATCTTTAAAGGATTTAGAGACAATTGTAGGTTTACAGACAGACAAGCCGTTAAAGCGTGCATTCATGCCTTACGGTGGAATCAAGATGGCTGTTCAGGCATGTGAGACATATGGATATCAGGTAAGTGACCAATTAAAGGAGATCTTTACCAAGTATCACAAGACACACAACACAGCCGTATTCGATGCTTACACACCGGAGATGATGAAAGTACGTCACAATAAGATCTTAACAGGTCTGCCGGATACATACGGACGCGGACGTATTGTTGGTGATTACCGCCGTGTTGCTTTATACGGTATCGACCACCTCATCGAGGAGAAGAAGAAAGATAAGGCAAACTGTGGCTGTGGTGAGATGACAGACAATGTGATCCGTTTAAGAGAAGAGATCGCCGAGCAGATCAAGTGTTTAGAGGATATGAAGAAGCTTGCAGAGATCTACGGATACGATATTTCCAGACCTGCAACAAACGCAAAGGAAGCCGTACAGTGGTTATACTTCGGATACCTTGCAGCAATCAAGACACAGAACGGTGCAGCAATGTCCGTTGGTCGTGTTTCTACCTTCCTTGATATCTACTTCGAGAGAGACTTAAAGAAAGGCATCATCACAGAGCAGGAAGTACAGGAATTGGTTGACCACTTTACCATGAAGCTTCGCATGGTAAAATTCGCACGTATTCCTTCTTACAACCAGCTGTTCTCAGGTGATCCGGTCTGGGCAACACTTGACGTTGCGGGTACAGGCGTAGACGGACGTTCCATGGTTACAAAGTCCGACTTCCGTTTCCTGCATACATTAGAGAACATGGGACCGGCTCCGGAGCCAAACCTTACCGTATTATATTCTTCCAGACTTCCGGAAACATTCAAGGATTATGCGGCACGTATCTCTATTGATACAAGTTCCATCCAGTACGAGAACGATGACGCTATGAAACCGGTATGGGGCGATGATTATGCCATCTGCTGCTGTGTATCTGCTACACAGACAGGTAAGGAGATGCAGTTCTTCGGTGCCCGTGCAAACCTTGCAAAGTGTCTCCTGTATGCAATCAACGGTGGTGTGGATGAGAAGACCGGCCAGCAGGTAGGACCGGATTACAAGCCAATTACATCTGAGTACCTTGATTATGATGAAGTCATGGAGAAGTACGATAAGATGATGGACTGGTTAGTAGATATTTATGTAAATACCTTAAACCTGATCCAGTATATGCATGACAAATATTACTATGAAGCAGCAGAACTTTCTCTGATGGATACTGATCTGAAGAGAACGTTCGCAACCGGTATTGCAGGATTTTCACACGTAATTGATTCCCTTTCTGCAATTAAGTACGCAAAGGTTAAAGCTATCCGTGACGAGAATGGAATTGCAAAAGACTTCGAGATCGAGGGAGACTTCCCAAGATACGGTAACGATGATGACCGTGCCGATGATATCGGAGTATGGCTGTTACAGACATTCATGGATAAGTTAAAGAAGCATCACACTTACCGTGATTCTGAGCCTACAACTTCTATCCTTACCATTACTTCCAACGTTGTATATGGTAAAGCTACAGGAGCAATGCCAGACGGACGGAAGGCTGGCGAGCCACTTTCACCGGGAGCTAACCCAAGCTACGGCGCAGAGAAGAGCGGACTTCTTGCTTCCCTGAACTCTCTGACAAAGATCCCGTATGAGTGGGCACTTGACGGAATTTCCAATACCCAGACCATCAACCCTGGTGCACTTGGAAATGAAGAAGGCGAGCGTATTGAGAACCTTGTAAACGTTATGGACGGATATTTTGACCAGGGTGCGCATCACCTCAATGTTAACGTGTTTGGCAAGGAGAAGCTTATCGACGCTATGGAGCATCCGGAGAAAGAAGAGTACGCAAACTTCACCATCCGTGTATCCGGTTACGCTGTGAAGTTCATTGATCTGACCAAAGAGCAGCAGATGGACGTTATCGCACGTACCTGCCACGATCATATGTAATAGGATCTAAGGTGTCACGAGAGTTGCGAAGCAACGGAGTAATTCGTAGATCATATCTGTTGGAATGGATATGAAATCAGGGTTAATACATGAATGAATATTTGTGTATTAGCCCTGTTTTTATGATATAATTTGCACATACTAATGAAATGATAATTCGATGCTTTTATTGGTTTGGTTAAAAACGAGGTAAAACAATGCTAGGAAATATACATTCAATTGAGACATTCGGTTCCGCAGACGGACCGGGCGTGCGTTATCTGATTTTTTTGAAGGGCTGCAATATGCGCTGTAAATACTGCCATAATCCCGATACCTGGGCAAAAACCGAGGGGGAAATGAAAAGCGCAGAAGAAATTTTACAACAGGCGCTGCGGTATAAAAGATACTGGGGCAAAAAGGGCGGTATTACCGTAAGTGGTGGAGAAGCACTGTTGCAGATTGATTTTGTCACAGAATTGTTTACGCTTGCCAAAGAAAAAGGCGTCAATACCTGTCTGGATACAGCGGGCAACCCGTTTACCCGTGAGAAACCATTCTATTCTAAGTTTGAAAAACTGATGGAAGTGACGGATCTGTTTATGCTCGACATAAAGGAAATTGATGAGGACGAGCATAAACAACTGACAGGCCAGACGAATAAAAATATTCTGGATATGGCAACCTGTCTGTCGGATCACGGTAAAGCGATGTGGATTCGGCACGTACTTGTGCCGGGCATTACCGATGATGATGGGCAGTTACACAGGCTCCGTGCATTTATTGATACGTTAAAAACCGTGGAACGTGTGGAAATTTTGCCATATCACACGCTGGGGGTATTTAAATGGAAAGAACTTGGGATTCCTTATGCACTGGAAGATGTGGAGCCGCCGACCAAAGAGCAGGTGGAACATGCACGGGAAATCATTATTCCCGGTTATAAATCCTGATTGTATGAACAGGAGGGACATATGCAAAAAAGGCAGCTGTAAAATCCCATCAAACAAAGAGAATGGGACATATGCACAAAAAGATAGCTGTGAAATCCCATCAAACAAAGAGAGTGGGACATATGTGCAAAAAGATAGCTGAAATATCCCGACAGAAAAAGAAAGAGGGACATAGAAGCAAGGAAAAATTGTATATGTCCCAACAGTATAGATGGTCGGGACATAAAGATAAAGAAAAACAGTATATGTCCCAACAGCACCAATAAGAAGGATATAAAGATAAAGAAAAATTGTATATGTCCAGACAGCAGAATAAGAGAACCATAGGGAGCAG
>ENA-OPNB01002148-OPNB01002148.1-human-gut-metagenome-genome-assembly--contig:-NODE-2148-length-11940-cov-2.165587_pt1 | contig 11940 bp, 10 predicted proteins | sample MGYA00241528_ERZ501754 | MGnify/ENA primary metagenome ERZ501754 (study PRJEB25962, sample SAMEA2042646) | human gut metagenome | biome: human gut; feature: human-associated habitat; material: faeces... | reverse complement strand
GGATGTAAAATTTGAAGAATTATTAAAAAATATATATGATAACAAAAGTATTATTGAAAAAGAACGTAAAGAAATTGATTTAAAACTTCAAAATATATCTATTCTTGAAAATAATCTAAAAAAAGATAATATAGAATTAAAACAAAAGGAAAAAGAATTAATTGATAACGCAAAGATAAAAGCAAGAGATATATTTCTAAATGCTAAAGAAGATGCAAATTCTATTATAAAGCAAATGAATGAAATAAAAAATTCAAATGTAAATATTAAAGATTTAGAAAATCTAAGGAATAAATTAAACACTAAAATAAAGAATTCTTCATTAACTAAGGATACTGCTAATTTTTCTTCAAATTCAGTAGAAAAATTAAATGTTGAAGATTTAAAACCTAATACAGAAGTTTTTGTGAAAACTCTTGGTCAAAATGGTATTATTGTATCTCATATTTCAAAATCAAATGAAGTACAAGTTAAAGTTGGTATTATAAAAATGAATGTACATATAAATAACATAGAAAAAGCACATGTCGATAAAACTAAAAAATCAGATAAACAAATCCAAACTTCTGGCTATACTAGTATTTCAAAATCAAAAACAGTAAAATCAGAAATAAATGTAATTGGTTTAAATGTTGAAGAAGCTGTCTTTGTAGTTGATAAATTTTTAGATGATTGTTGTTTAGCTAAACTTCAGACAGTACGAATTGTCCATGGTAAAGGTACCGGAAAATTAAAAACTGGAATTCATAACTTTTTAAAAACTAATCCCCATGTTAAATCTTATAGAATGGGAACTTATGGAGAAGGTGAAATGGGCGTTACAGTTGTAGAACTAAAATAGGAGCCATTTGGCTCCTATTTAGTGTTGCTAAAGGCTAACTTCAATTCAAATTTTTCCAATTCTATATTATTCTGAAAAATTAGCTGTACCAATACCCCAATTTCTTCATTTTTTTCTAAATTAGGATATTCTTCTGAATTTAATAACCTTCCTCCAAACCTTTCTGCCAATTCTATCATCTTGGTTATTTCTGATAGTAAAGCTGATTGCTTGATGGAATTGGTAAGACTTGGATTGGCAATACAAGTTTTTGTAATTTTCAGTATTGGAATTATTGGATTCCGCTCTATCGTTGTTCTTAGTAACATATTATTATCCCTCCTAAGATTGATTAATTATATTATATCAGAATTTTACATAATAATCAAGTTAGACATACTTTTCTATTTTTAACACTGCTCTTCCGCTTCTTGTAGTTCCTGTTTGTTCTTTAACTATAAATCTACCTTTTCCTCTTATTGTTATAATATTTCCTATTTTCACCTGTTTTGCCATCTTTGTTTCATTTTGTCCATTAACAAAAACTCTTTCTTGTTCTATTATTTGTTTAGCTTTACTTCTAGAAGTTTTAACTAAATCTGAAACAATATTATCTAATCTTAAAGATGGTACTATAATACTTACTTCTTCTATTTTAACTTCTTTTTTAATAATATCTGAAATTTCTTTAATCTCAATTTTACTATTTTCAAATCTAGTAAGAGAAGGAAGTTCTTTCTTTAAAACTTCTGCAAAATCACTAACCACAACAATATCTGCACCTTGATTAGAAACTAAAATATCTCCTACTTTTTCTCTTTTTAAACCTAATTTAACAATACCACCTAAATAATTTCTATGAGAATATTTTCCAAATTCTTCTTCTGGTAACTCTATTCTTAAAATTTTTAGCATTTTACTATAATTCTTCTTTATCATACTATCATTATATTTATCTGGATATACAATTAAAATTTTTCTTTCGCTATCCTCATACCCACCAAAAAATTGATAATTTTTAAAATTAATTCTTCTTAGAAAATTCTCTACTAGTGCAACCTGATACATATCTAAAAAATCGGTATATTCCAATTTTTCTCTCGATTCACAAAACTCTATTTTATCTAACACCTGAGACAAGCACAACTTATCTTCTTGTTTTTTATAATCTTTTAAAAACTCTTGTTTATTCATATTTTTTCCTTTCTTGAGACACTGGGGACAGGTCTACATTGTCTCATTTTCCTGTCGCTTTTTGTCTACTATTGTCATTATATCTTTATAAATACTTTCTGCATCTTGATGATATATTTTTTCTAATTCTTCTACTGTCCCATGTTGAATAAATTTATCTGGATATGCATATGTATTTATCTTTATATTTTTTAAGTTTTCATTTACAATTAATTCTTTAATTGTTGTTGATAATCCATTTATAGTTGTTCCATCTTCTATAGTTATTACATTTTTTGTTTTTTCTATAGATTTTATAGCACTTTCTTTGTCAAATGGCTTTAAAAATCTAGTATTTATAACTTCTGAAACAATACCTTCTTTTTCTAACATTTGTGATAATCTAACGGCTCTTTCTACTGTTTTTCCTATTGCAAAAATTGATACATCTTTTCCTTCTTTTAGAATTTCTGCTTTTTGATATTCTATCTTTTTATGTTGGTTAAATTTTTCCTTTCCTTCTCCGCCTCTTGGATATCTAATTACTACTGGCTTTCCTACGTTTACTGCAAATTCCATCATATCTTCTAATTCCTTAAAATCTTTTGGTGCCATAATTGTTAAATTAGGAATTAATCTAAAAAACGCCATATCTAGAAGACCTTGATGTGTTTCTCCGGTCTGCTCCTACTACACCAGCTCTATCTACACACATAATAACTGGCAAATTCTGAATAGCAATATCGTGAATAACTTGATCATATGCTCTTTGATAAAAAGATGAATATATAGGAACTACTGGTATAACTCCCTCTTTTGCCATTCCTGCTGCTAAACCTAATGCGTGCTGTTCTGCAATTCCAATATCAAAAAATCTATCTGGAAATTCTTTAGCAAATTTTGTTAATCCTGTACCATCTTTCATTGATGCTGTAATAGCAACTATTTTGTCATTTTTCTTTGCTAATTCTACCAACTTATCTCCAAATACTTTTGAATAATCTTTTGATTTTTCTTTTTTAGGCTTTCCTGTCTCTATTTCAAAAGGTCCTGTTGCATGAAATTTATCTGGATTTTCTTCTGCTATTTTATATCCTTTTCCTTTTTTAGTTAACACGTGAATTAAAACAGGCCCTTCTAATTGTTTACTAATATTTAACATTCTTTCTAATTCTTCTATATTATGTCCATCAACTGGTCCTAAATAGCGAAATCCAATATCTTCAAAAAACATTTTTGGAATAATTAATTGTTTAATACTTCTTTTTAGTCTTTGTACTATTTTTACAAAAGGTTGTCCTATAATTGGCACTTTATTAATAATATTTTTCATAGACACATTGGATTTTGTATACGTTTTTTTAGTTCTTAATTTACTTAGAAGCATATTTACTCCACCAATGTTCTTTGAAATGCTCATTTCATTATCATTTAATATAACTGTCAACCTTGTTTGACTAGAACCTGCATCATTTAATGCCTCTAAGGCCATTCCTCCTGTTAAAGCACCATCTCCTATAACCGCTATTACATTATTCTTTTCACCTTTTATGTCTCTTGCTCTAGCCATCCCTAATGCTGCTGATATAGAAGTACTACTATGCCCTGTGTTAAAACAATCTGTTTCAGATTCATTTGTTTTTGGAAATCCTGCTATTCCATTCAGTTGTCTTAAGGTCTTTAATTGCTCTCTTCTTCCTGTTAGAATTTTATGTACATAAGTTTGATGTCCAACATCCCATACTATTTTGTCTTTTGGCAAATCAAAAATTGTATGTAAGGCTATTGTTAATTCTACTACTCCAAGATTTGAAGCTAAATGTCCTCCATTTTTTGATACAATTTCTAATATATATTTTCTAATTTCTTCTGCTAATTGTTTTTGTTCTTCTATGTTTAATTTTTTAACATCCTCGGCTGAATTTATTTTTTCTATCATATTATCACCTTTGCTATTTTATGTAGTCTTTAATATATCATTTTTTAATTATTTTGTAAACTATATTTTATGCAAAAAAACAAGAAGCACTAAATAATTAGCTCTTCTTGTTTTAACTTTTTATAGTGAATTTCTATTTTTATAATACAACTACTTTTTCATCTTTCACACCAATTTTAGACAATTTATTTTTCTTCAAATTACCATCTAAAATTTCCTCTGCAAGCTTATCTTCTAAAACACTTTGAATTGTTCTTCTTAAAGGTCTTGCTCCGAAATTTTTATCAATACCTTTGCTTGCAATTAATTCTTTTACCTCTGGTTCTAACTCTATTTTTATTTTTTGAGCTTCTAATCTTTTTGTTACTTCTTTTAGCATAATATCAATAATTTGACTAATTTCTGTATCTGTCAATTTATGGAACACAATAATCTCATCAATACGATTAATAAATTCTGGTCTAAGTTCTTTTTTCAATGCTTCCATTACTTCTTTTTTTGTTTCCTCGTATTCTTTTTTATTTTCTTCTTCATTAATTTCATTTTTGCTAAATCCTAACATCTTTTTATCTGTAATAAGTCTAGCACCAATATTTGAAGTCATAATAATTACTGTATTTTTAAAATTTACTGTTCTTCCTTGTGAATCTGTTAATCTACCATCCTCAAGTATTTGAAGTAACATATTCATAACATCTGGGTGTGCTTTTTCAATTTCATCAAAAAGAATGACTGAATATGGTTTTCTTCTTATCTTTTCTGTTAATTGTCCTCCTTCATCAAATCCAACATAACCTGGAGGCGAACCTATTAATTTTGAAACAGAATGTGGTTCCATATATTCTGACATATCTACTCTTATCATTGCATTTTCATCACCAAATAAACTTTCAGCCAATGCCTTCGATAATTCTGTTTTTCCTACTCCTGTTGGTCCTAAAAATAAGAACGAACCTATTGGACGTTTTGGATCTTTTAGCCCCACTCTTCCTCTTCTTATTGCTTTTGCTACTGCTTCTACAGCTTCATCTTGACCGATTACTCTTTCATGTAGATTTTTTTCTAGATTTTTTAATCTAATATTTTCATCCTCCGTTATTTTTTTAGCTGGGATTCCTGTCCAATTTGCAATTACTTCTGCTATATTTTCTTCTGTTATATTAGTCACTTCTTTGTTGTTTTTATTTTTCCACTTTTTCTGCTCTTTTTCATATTTTTCTTTTAATTCTTTCTGTTTATCTCTTAGGCTTGCTGCTTTTTCAAATTTTTGAATTCGAACAGCTTCTTCTTTATCTTTTTCTACTTCTTCTATTTTCTCTTCTAGTTGTTTTAAAACATCTGGCTCTGTATAAGATTTTAGTTTTGCACGAGATGCCGCTTCATCTATTAAGTCAATTGCTTTATCTGGTAAAAATCTATCATTAATATATCTTATAGACATTTTTACAGCTGCTTCAATTGCTTCATCTGTTATTTTTACTCCATGATGTGCCTCATACTTATCTCTAATTCCTTTTAGTATTTTTATTGTATCTTTTTCACTTGGTTCATTTACTGTTACTGGGCTAAATCTTCTTTCTAATGCCGCGTCTTTTTCTATATATTTTCTATATTCATTTAGTGTTGTAGCACCTATTAATTGAATTTCTCCTCTTGCAAGTAATGGTTTTAAAATATTTGCCGCATCAATTGCTCCTTCTGCTGCACCTGCTCCTACTATTGTGTGTATTTCATCAATAAATAAAATAACATCTCCAGCTTTTTTTACTTCATCTAATGCTTTTTTAATTCTTTCTTCAAAGTCTCCTCTATATTTACTTCCAGCTACCATTCCTGAAATATCCATTGTTACTACTCTTTTATCTTTTAATATTTCTGGAACATCTCCTGTTGCTATTTTTTGTGCTAATCCTTCTACTGCTGCTGTTTTACCAACTCCTGGTTCTCCTATTAAACATGGATTATTTTTAGTTCTTCTTGATAAAATTTGTACAACTCTTTCTATTTCTTCTTTTCTTCCTATTACTGGATCTAATTTTCCCTCTTTTGCTTTTTTGGTTAAATCTTCTCCAAATTGATTTAATGTTGGAGTTGAATTATAGCTTCCAACTTTGTTGTCAGATTTTCCATTTTTATCTTCTTTCGCAAAATCTTCTCCTTCATTTATTACTTTTATTATTTCACTATAAAGTTTTGGAATATTCGTATCTAATTCTAATAATATTCTAGCAGCAATGCTATCTCCTTCTCTTAGAATTCCTATTAAAAGATGTTCTGTTCCTATATAGTTATATCCTAATTTTCTAGCTTCAATAAAAGCGTTTTCAATTACTCTTTTAGTCCTTGGTGTAAATCCTAATGTTCCATCTATCGGTTCTTCGTGTCCTACTAATTCAACTATTTTATCAATAATCATATCTGCTGTAATAGCTTGATTTTCTAGCACTTTAGAAGCAACTCCGCTTCCTTCTTTTACTAAACCATATAAAATATGTTCTGTTCCTATATAATTATGACCTAACTCTAATGCTAACTCATTAGCAAACTCAATTGCCTTTTTGGCTCTATTTGTAAATTTATATGTCATACTTATCACTCCTTTCAAATTTATTTAATTATTTTTCAGTTATAATTTGCTTAATAACTTCAGCTCTTTTTATGTCTCTCTCAATTGCTTCATATTGTTCTCCTAAATACTTTTGCAAATTAGCTGGTTTTATATATAGATATAATTTTTGTACTTTTAAATCTGTTAATTCTCTTAAAATTCCTAAATCTGTTCCTAATTTAATATTAGACAATAAATTTCTAGCTTCTTCATAAGATATTTTCCTGCAATTTGTTAGAATTCCATAACTTCTATAGATTATATCTTCTAAATCTAATTCGTCTTTTGCTAATAATTTTCTTGCTTGTCTTTCTTGTTCTATTATTTTTTGAACAATTACTTTTACATTTTGAACTATTTCTTGTTCAGTTATTCCTAATGTTTGTTTATTAGATATTTGATAAATATCTCCTTGAACTTGATTATTTTCTCCATACATGCCTCTAATATTCATTCCAAAAGAACTAATCGCCTCTAATACTTTTCTGATATTTTTTGTTTTTGCCAATGCTGGTAAATGTACCATTACTGACGCTTTCAATCCTGTTCCAATATCTCCTAATGAACTTGTTAAATATCCATATTTTTTACTTGTTGCATAATCCAATAATTTACCTAATCTTTCATCTATTTCTATTGCTAAATTTAATGTATTTTCCAAATCTAATCCACAACTAAATACCTGAATTCTTAAATGATCTTCTTCATTTATCATTATAGATATATTTTCTTCATCGTTTATTAAAATTGCTCCTGTTTCATTTTTATTTAGTGCAAATTCTGGACTTATTAAGTTCTTTTCTACTAATGACATTTTTGTTATATCATCCATATCTTTTAACTTAAAAAATCTTAGGTTATAGCCAATTGCATATAGGTTGTCTTTTATTTTATTTTGCATACTTTCTACTTCTTCTTTGTTTTGCAAATTAAATTTAAATCCATTTAAATTTCTTGCAAATCTAATTCTTGTACTAACTACTACATCTGAATCTGTTCCACTTTGCATATACCAATTCATAACTATTACCTCCATTACTTATCTTTTTTACTTGTTTCCATCTTTTTTATTTCATCTCTTAATGTTGCCGCATCTTCATATCTTTCTTCTTTTATTGCCTGTTTTAGTTGCAATTTTAACTCTTCTAATTTATTACTTATTTTATTATTATGTTTTACTTGCTTTGTTACTTCTAAAGGCTTTGACATTCCAAGTCTTCCAACATGAGTATTACTACCTTGTATTTTCTTTATTATTTCATCAATTTGACTTTCAAATGTTTCATAACACTTTGGACATTGAAATTTACCTTTACTAGCTATTTCATCAAATGTAGAATTACAGCCTGGACATTTTAACTCTTTGTTTTCTTCTATTAATGGCATAAAATCTGAATTTGCAAAATCTTCCAAAAATTCTCCAAAAAAACTTGAAAAATCTATTGGCATATTAAACCCTATATTATTTATTCCAAGTTTTTCACTACATTCTTCACATAAATTCATTTCCTTTTTTATTCCATTTATATTTCTTAAATAATGGACATTTGCCTCTTTCTTTCCACAATTATCACATAACATTTTTATCTCCTCCTTTAAACTTAAATACAACTATTCTAAATTTAATAACATATTTTTAAATATTTTTGCCCTTATTTTATCTTTCATATCTTTACTTAATGTTAATACATTATCACTAGTTGCAACCTTTAATAGCTTTGCTTCTTTTTGATTTATTAAACCATAAGTCAAAAAATCACTAATTAAAATATCGACCTCATTTGATGTTATTTCGTTTTGTATATTATTTATTATATGCATTAAATATTGTGATTTATCTAAATTAACCTTTTTTATTTTTATACATCCTCCACCACCTCTTTTGCTTTCCACATAATATCCTTGTGATGGTTTAAATCTTGTAGATATAACATAATTAATTTGCGATGGCACACAGTTAAACTGTTGTGCTAAATCATTTCTTTGTATTTCAATATATTCATTTTCATCAAATAAATCTTTTATAAACTCTTCTATAAGATCAGATACTCTCATATTTCGCACCTCCTTTTTGACTTTGACTTTCTTTGACCTATTAATAATTATAAAATATTTTAGATTTTTTTCAATTCTTATTTTATGTCAATTTATTTCATATTTTTACATTTTATTTAATTTTACTAACTTTTTCTTTCAATTTCATTATTTTTTGTTATTTTTTGAAGTTTTTCTGTTTTTTGTTTTTGTTCTTCTGGACTAAGCCATGCAAAATAACTTAATATAAATTCGCCATATTTGCTTGCATCTTCTCCATATTCTTTGGAATCATTTTCTTTATTCATAAAAATACACACACCTTTTATATAGGTATGTGCATTTTTTTTATTTTTATTCAATTTTATTGTGAAACTTTATTATCTTTTTTTGTTTCATTTTTTGTTGTATTAGTAGTTGGTTTTTTATTTCCATCATTAGTATTTGTAGTTGTATTAGTCTTGTTTGTATTTGTTGCTGTATTATTTTTAGTTGTATTTGTTGTATTGGTTTTATTTCCTGTATTTCCAGTATTTGTTGTGTTTGTTGTATTGGTTGTGTTAATTGTATTTTCTTTTGGCTTTTCTTCTGGTTTTTTATGGATAGTACAAACTTCTGTTATTTGATTTTTTGATGATGTTGAACCATTTACTGGCTTCCATAAATTTAATTTCTCTTTTGGTGGCACAACTCCATAATTTGAACTTTCTGTTTCTGGACAATATTCATTTGCAAGCAATTTTGACTCTTTACATATTCTTTGTGTGCCATGACCTTCACATTTTGAAGGCATATTGTCACTTGTAAATATTTCTTCATATGTAGATGTACATCCACTTGCTGCTAAACATCCAGTTGTTCTACATACTGTTGCTTTTACTATCCCATCTGGTTTTGTAAATGTTGCAGATGCCAAACCTTTATGAATATCTGTCATTACATTATCCCATATTTGTCCTGCTGGGTTTGTTCCAAATCCATAAACTTCCTCTGGTTGATCATAACCAAACCAACAAGCTGCTGCATAGTAAGGTGTAAAACCACAAAGCCATCTATCTTTGCTTCCATCTGTTGTACCAGTTTTAGCTGCAACATCCATTCCAGATATTGCACAATATGTTGCTGTTCCCTTTTTTACAGGTTCTTGTAATATTGTTTTTACAATATAAGCATTTTGTTCTGATATTACTCTTTTTCTTTCTTGATTTGGTGTTAATACAGTATTACCATTTGCATCAACAACTTTTGAATAAAATGTTGGTGTTATATATTCTCCATTATTTGCAATTGCTGCATATGCAGCTGCCATTTCTAGTGGACTAATTCCATCATTTGCTCCACCTACGGCAAGTGATAAATATTCATCATGTGCATTTGGATCTTTAGAATCTTTTACTTCTTCTGCCTTTTTTAGTGATGTTATTCCAAAATTTCTTAAATAATCAATTGACTTTCCTGGTGTTAATTCTTTCATTATTTTAACTTCTGGAACATTTTGAGAATAAGCAATTATATCTCTAATATTTATTAACCCTCTATATTTATTTCCATCATCTTTTGGTTTATAATTTCCATCAAATTGTGTTTGAACATCATCATATACTGTTGCTGCTGTTATTACCTTTTCTTGAATTGCAGGTGATATAACTGCTATTGGTTTTATAGAAGAACCTGGTTGTCTTACACTTTGTGTTCCTCTATTTAAGTTTGCTCCTGATTTTTCTCCTAATCCTCCAGATACGCCTAAAACATTTCCTGTTTTATGGTCTATTATAACCATTGCAGCTTGTGTATGTTCATTTTTTAGACTTCCATCTGTATTTTTTTCTCTTCCAGACTTAACATATTTTGTTTCTTTTGTTTCTGCCTCTACTCTTGTTTGTATATTTGTATCTACTGTTGAATAAATTGTAAGCCCACTACTATATACATAGTTTCTAGCAATTTCTCTAGATACACCTTTTTCTTCCATAACCTGATTTATAACTTGCTCTATAAGTGCATCTGTATGGTAAGAATATGAACTTGCCTGTGTTGCAGCAATGCCTTTTGTAAATGTTAAACCAGCTTCAACTTTTGCAACTGCTGCATTATATTCCTCATCATTTGTTACATATCCTAACTCTTTCATTTTTGAAAGAACAGTTAAACATTTAGATTTTATTCTCTCTGCTCTTTTTTCTTCTGTATCATTTTCATTATATAATTTATATGGATTATAATAGTTTGGTGAACTGTTAATTCCTGCTAAGAATGAACACTCTGCAAGATCTAGGTCTTTTGCACTTTTATTAAAGTAATATTGTGACCCTAATTCAACACCATGTAGATTGCCTTCCCCTCCAACATATAAAATATTTAAATATAACTCTAATATTTGATCTTTTGATATCATTCTTTCTACTTGATATGCTTTTGCCCATTCTTTTACTTTTCTCATTATTCCTTCAAGTCCTGATGATTCGTCATCTTTGGTTATATTTTTTACTAATTGTTGGGTTATTGTACTTCCACCATAAGAGCTTTTTCCAAATACTGTATTTATTATTGCTCCACCTGTTCTTTTAAAGTCTACACCATTATGGCTGTAAAATCTTTCGTCTTCTATTGCTACATATGCCTTTGGTAAATAACTTGCCATTTCATTTAATGTAATGACTTTTCTTTTCTCATCACCACTTAAGTCAGCAATAACATTACCATCTTTATCTACAATTTTAGAGTTTGATGCTCCAATTTTTAGTTCTTCTTTTGTTATTTCAAAATCGTCACCAAATACTCCAAAAAATATTGCTGCTATTACTCCAGCACCTATAACACATAATAGTAAAAAGATTATTATAAATATTTTTAAAGCAAGCATTAATTTAGGATGTTTTCTAACTTTTTTACCCTTTTTTCCATTTTTACTTTTTTTGTTTACTTCATCTGTATTTATTTTTTTAGTTTTATCTTTTTCCCCTTGCTTTGTTGTTTTCTTTTTAGGCGTAGCTTTTTTTCTATTATTTTGTGTATTGTATATTTTTGTATTTTCCATTTTTTCTTTTTTATTTTTTTCATATTCGTGTTTTGCCATTTTTGTCCCCCTTGCTACATAAATTTTAACAACCCTATTATATTATATTTTTTTTAAAATTACAACATTTTTATGAAATTGCTCCATTATTTCCATATAAACTTGTTACTTCTAGTTTATCAGCATTTATTTGCTTTACTATTTCTCTATATGGCATTGTTTTATAAAAACTTGCTTCATATATATCTCTTATATTATATTGATTTTTATTGTTTATTTGAGAATAATCTAAATTATTTAATTTTATTTCATAATCGTTTATTGTTATTCCATTAAATCTTTTTCTTGCT
>ENA-OPNB01002131-OPNB01002131.1-human-gut-metagenome-genome-assembly--contig:-NODE-2131-length-12026-cov-13.630273_pt1 | contig 12026 bp, 9 predicted proteins | sample MGYA00241528_ERZ501754 | MGnify/ENA primary metagenome ERZ501754 (study PRJEB25962, sample SAMEA2042646) | human gut metagenome | biome: human gut; feature: human-associated habitat; material: faeces... | reverse complement strand
GGCAGACATAAGGGGATAAAAAAAGTCCCACAAATCGTTGAATTTGTGGGACTTGTCTGCTTTCTGTCCGGTTTTGTCCCGTTAGTTCAGCGGAGAGACAGGTTCTATCACCTATCATTTCAAACAATATCACAAACTCGTAATATCTTGTTAATTACCAAGTTATTACAAAGTAAACAGAAAATAAAATATCTCTTAATATCTTTGCATATCTCACTTCTTGGGTGTATTTTTGGGTGTCAATTTTCAAACACACCCAATTATGAATATCAAAAGAAACATCATTTTCGCACTGGAAAGCCGGAAGAAAAACGGTGTGCCAATCACAGAGAATGTGCCTATCCGTATGCGTGTGATATTCGCAAGCCAGCGTATAGAGTTTACAACGGGCTACCGCATTGACGCTACCAAATGGGATACGGACAAACAAAGGGTAAAGAACGGATGCACAAACAAACTGAAGCTAAGCGCATCCGAAATCAATGCAGACCTGCTAAGACAGTACACGGAGATACAGAACATCTTCAAAGAGTTTGAAGTACAGAACGTACTACCCACACCTGCACAGATAAAGGACAGCTTCAATGCAAGGATGAAGGATGAACCAGTCACAGAGCAGGAAACAGCCGAAGGACCTAAAATCAGCTTTTGGGAGGCGTTCGAGGAGTTTGTAAGGGAATGCGGGAAACAGAACGACTGGACAGACGCAACCTACGAAAAATTCGCTGCGGTAAAGAACCACCTGAAAGAGTTCAGGGATGAACTTTCCTTTGATACGTTCACCGAGAACGGTCTGAATGACTATGTGGACTTCCTGCGTAACAAGAAAGATATGCGCAACAGCACCATAGGCAAGCAGATAGCCTTCCTGAAATGGTTCCTGCGGTGGAGTTCCAAGAAAGGGCACAATCAGAACATGGCTTATGACAGCTTCAAGCCCAAGCTGAAAAACACACCCAAAAAAGTGATATTCCTCACATGGGAGGAACTGAACAGACTGAAAGACTACAAGATACCCCAAACCAAGCAGTATCTCGAACGGGTAAGGGACGTTTTTCTGTTCTGCTGTTTCAGCGGGCTGCGCTATTCGGACGTGTACAACCTCAAACGGAGCGACATCAAGCCCGACCATATAGAAGTGACAACCGTAAAGACAGCGGACAGCCTTATCATAGAGTTAAACAACCACAGCAAGGCGATACTGGAAAAATACAAAAGCGTACACTTTGAAGATCACAAGGCACTTCCGGTCATCAGCAACCAAAAGATGAACGATTATTTGAAAGAACTGGGGGAACTTGCGGAAATCAACGACCCGGTAAGGGAAACTTACTACAAGGGAAATGAACGTATAGACACCGTCACACCCAAATACGCCCTGCTGGGAACCCATGCTGGAAGACGGACATTCATCTGCAACGCTTTGGCATTGGGTATTCCCGCACAAGTAGTGATGAAGTGGACGGGACACAGCGACTACAAGGCGATGAAACCATACATAGACGTTGCCGATGACATCAAGGCCAATGCGATGAACAAATTCAACCAACTGTAAACACAACAATAGCATGGAAGAAAGAATAACCTCAATGATACCCCGCTACGGGAAACTCAACAAGACATATACGGAAATAACATCCGGTGACGGCCTCTCTTTTGAGAAGCAGAAGTTTATTCATGACTTTTACAAAGAGTATGAAGACACACAGACCTTTGAAAAGGCACTTATCAGCCTCATGCTTGAAACGGAGGGTACGCACTTTTCCATATTGCTGAACAGTCTGAAACGGGAGATTGAAAACAATATCTCAATGTATAATACCTGCAAGGAGTTTTTCGACCGTCTCGATATTGAACATATCTGCCGGCAGCATGAAAGATGTCATGACCGGGACATCGAAAGACAAATGCAAATCACAAACGAATATTACCGGGAACTTATGGAAGCTAACGGCTCTTTGGAGGCAGTCGGTTTCAGGGAACACGACCGTCAGGAAGAGGAGCTTTTGGAAAAGAGGTACGAACGGTGCAAGCAGGAATACGACAGGGAGAAAGCCAAACTGGATGAACTATACGCAAAGAAGAAACAGGCAAGGCAGGAAGCCCTGCAATACCTGAAAAACCACTGCGGAGACATATACAGGCTGGACGGATCGCTGCTGGCAATTCTTGATAAATACATGACCGGCCAAAAGAAAAAAGGAGAGGAAGAAAAAGAAAGTTCCGCATCCGACACCATATCCCAAAAAAGCCCGGTCTATTTCCCCATGAAACTCCTGTCGGCCATTCACGAGACATGCAACGGAGAGCAGTTCGAGGAGATCAATGAACTGGACTTCTACGCCAACATGAACTTGCAACCGTGCGCGAGCAGATTAAAGGTGAGAAAGGATGAAAAGGCACGTGTATGCTACCTGATATTTCTCATGGGAGAAACACTTTCCAAACCCGACAGAGAAAAATGGAAGGAGGAAATCATGAAACTGCTGGAGATAGATATAAAATATTACAAGTCCAAATACAAGGCACCCGTACCCCGGACCGATTTACCCAGTGACAGCAATCAGATATTTGCGAAGGAAATGCAGTCAATATTCCGATAGTCAGCGATACGCCACGACATTCCACGAAACAACCACTTTTACCACCCGAAATATTTTTCACCACTCTTTATTATCTTCTGATATTTAGTGAGATAGCGTGATACTCCATTCACGCTATCCACATCCTTACCACCCGTATCCGGGATTAACTTTGCACTGTTCGAACGAAACAAAAAAAGCCCGTGCGCAGGGCTTACAGTACAAACGTTAAATTCATTCCAACATGGAAATCAGAGAACTTTTATCAAAGCCCGTATGGCAGATGACGGGAGAAGAATTCATATTACTGAACCGACACGCCTTACAGGAAAGGGAAGCGAGAGCAGCACAGCCCGCAGCCGATACGGAAAAGAAATACGTGTACGGGATAGGCGGCATAGCACGCCTGTTCGGGTGCAGTATGCCCACAGCAAACCGCATCAAAAAAAGCGGGAAGATAGACAGAGCCATTACGCAGATAGGACGCAAAATCATCGTAGATGCGGACATGGCACTCGAACTGGCAGGACACAAAAGCGGGGGACGCAGATAAGGAGGTACGGACATGGAGTACAGAGAAAGAAAAGAAGTCACGCCCGAAGCGGCGGTGATACTGTGGCAAGCCTCACGGCTCGACCTTTCGGAAGACTACGAGAGGGCACCCGAAATACTGAAAGTACACGGTTCCGTCATAGGCACGCTGGGGAACTTCAGCGCATCAATCGGAAAAGCAAAGAGCAAGAAAACCTTCAATGTTTCCGCAATCGTGGCGGCTGCACTGAAAAACGGGACAGTGCTAAGCTACACGGCGGAACTGCCCGAAAACAGGAGGAAAATACTCTATGTGGATACCGAACAAAGTTCCTACCACTGTGCGAAAGTGGCAAAAAGAATATTGCGCATGGCGGGACTGCCGACAGGCAGGAACCATAAAGACCTTGAATTCCTTGTCCTAAGGAAGTACACGCCCGAGGAACGAATAGCAATCGTGAGGGAGGCTATTTACCGCACCGAAAATGTAGGGCTGGTAGTCATTGACGGAATACGGGATATGGTGTACGACATCAACAGTCCCAGCGAGTCCACGAAGGTAATCTCCCTGCTGATGACATGGACGGGGGAAAGACACATACACATACACACCATACTGCATCAGAACAAGGGGGACGAGAACGCAAGGGGACACATCGGAACGGAGCTTAGCAACAAGGCCGAAACAGTGCTGCAAGTGGAGAAGGACGAAAAGGACCCCGACATCAGTACGGTCAAGGCAGCACATATCAGGGCGATGAACTTCGAACCGTTCGCATTCCGCATCAACGAGGAGGCATTGCCCGAACTGCAGGACGAATACCTGTTCAAACACAAGGATCCGGGAAAAGGGAAAAGGGAGAAGTTCGACCCCTACAAGGACATCACAGAGAAGCAGCACCGCATCGCACTGGAAGCGGCATTCACACTCAAAGATGAATACGGCTACAAGGAGCTTGCGGAAGAATTGAGGAAAACCTACGCCTCTGTCGGTGTCATGCTTGGGGGAAACAGGCTGACAGACCTCATTACAGTACTGAAAAACAAACGGATGATAGTACAGGAGAACGGCAGGAAATACACCTTCAAAACCGATTTTCACTATTAGCGGTATTGTATGGGAACCACTTTACTTTAGTCCCGTACCATATATATACGGAAGTAAAGTAAAGTGGATATAGCCCGTAATATACAAAAAGATACGGGCGAAAAGAAAAAATAATATTCACACTTGACAAGAACAACGGTATGACAGTACGAAAAAAGGGTATGGTCTCATACCCGGCCTCCACCATGACGGCACAGACCGGAAACCGCTTTACTTTAGTCTGGGGGCATATATATAGCAAAGTAAAGTAAAGCGGATGCAGCCCGTTACACATGAAAGGGTACGGGCGAAAACCCCAAAAACAATATCTACTTAAAACAGAAATATGATGAACATGAATGAAGCGAAGCAGATACGCATAGAGGAATATCTGCACAGTCTTGGATACAGTCCGGTAAGGCAACAGGGTGGTAGTCTATGGTACAACTCACCGTTCAGGGACGAACAGGAACCCTCCTTCAAGGTGAACACCGAACGCAACCTATGGTATGATTTTGGCGCAGGCAAAGGTGGTAATATCATCGCACTGGCACAGGAGCTATACGCATCCGACAGTCTGCCCTACCTCTTGGAAAGGATAAAGGAGCAGGCACAAAACGTGCGCCCGGCCTCTTTCTCTTTTGGCAAGCAACCCTTGTCAAAGCCGAGTTTCCGGCAGTTGGAGGTAGTACCGCTCTCCTCTCCCGCCCTGTATGCCTACCTGCGGCAAAGGGGAATAAATACGGAATTGGCAAAAAGAGAATGCAGGGAGGTCCGCTATCTGACCGGGGAAACCCCATACTATGCTATAGGCTTCCCCAACCGTTCGGGAGGATACGAGATACGCAACAAGCATTTCAAGGGATGCATAGCACCGAAGGACATCACCCATATACGGCAATCGGAGCCGAAGGAGGCATGCTACATCTTCGAGGGATTCATGGACTACCTCTCTTTCCTCACCCTGCGGCTGGAAAGGTGTCCCGACCGTCCCGAACTTGACGGGCAGGACTACATCGTACTGAACTCGACTTCCAACCTCTCCAAGGCAATCCGACCATTGGGCGGTTACGGGTGCATCCACTGTTTCCTCGACAACGACAAAGCGGGAATGGAAGCTGTTCAGGAACTGCGGGAGGAATACGGGCTGCGCGTCCGGGACGCGTCGCACATATACGGAGGCTACAACGACCTGAACGACTGCCTGCGGAGTAAGCAAAACGGACAAGCCGAACATCAGCAGCAGAGACCGGAGCCGGAGAAAGGACAACGGCAGGCAGAGCAACTGAAAAAGAAAAACAAAGGTATCAGGATGTAACCGTAGAGCCACCGGAAGGCTTTGAAAAAAGCCATAGCTCATTAGGGCTTTTTCTTAACGCAATACACACATTGCTAAAAAAGCCCCAACGAGCCATAGGGGCGCCGCCCCTTTGGAAACCCCGTCTGCCATGCGGCATAAAAGCAAGGCAGGGGAAGTATTAACCTGAAATTATTGACAGTTATGGGATATGCAGTTTTGCATCTGGAAAAGGCAAAAGGGACGGACAGCAGGATGTCCGCACACATAGAGCGCACCGTTCACCCGAAGAATGCGGACAGAACACGCACGCACCTGAACCGGGAGCTCGTACAGTTTCCCGAAGGGGTGAGAAACCGCACGCAGGCGATAGCACACCGGGTGGAAACGGCAGGTATCAGACGCAAGGTAGGTACCAACCAAGTAAGGGCTATCCGGGTACTGCTCACCGGAAGCAACAGGGACATGAAACAAATAGAGGCGGACGGACGACTTGACGATTGGTGCAACGACAGCCTGCAATGGCTCCGGGAAACATACGGGGAACAGAACCTCGTATCGGCAGTCCTGCATATGGACGAGAAGACACCGCACATACACGCCACAGTCATACCGATAGTGACCGGAGAGCAAAGGAAAGCCGGACAGGAAGAACAGAACGGGAAAAAAAAGTACAGAAAGAAGAACCCGCAGGACGTGAGACTCTGCGCAGATGATGTAATGGCAAGGCACAGGCTAAAACACTATCAGGACACTTATGCCCAAGCCATGAACAAGTACGGCTTGCAGAGAGGCGTGGACGGCTCATTGGCAAGGCATATTTCCACCATGCAATACTACAAGCAGCTGGTGGAGCAGCAGGACAGCCTGCAAGAGAACATAGAAAACCTGCTGGGGCTGGAAGAGGAAGCAATGAAAAAGCTGAAGCAGGTAAAGGGGGAAATCAACGTGCAGAAAATGAAGGGAGCGGCGGTGAACGCCACCACAGCCATAGCGGACGGGGTGAGCTCACTTTTCGGCGGCAGCAAAGTTAAGAAGCTGGAAGCAGAGAATGAAAATTTGAAACGGAACATTGTGAATCTGCAAAAGCAGGTGCAAGCCGAACAGAGGGAGCAGACAAAAATGGAAAACCGTCACAGCAGCGAGATAAACAGAGTTGACTGGAGCTACCGGCAGAAAATCGCAGAATACGACAATCGGCTGGAACTGATAGACACCTACTTTCCTATTGTAAAGGAACTGATGCCCATAGCAGAACAATGCCGGGAAGTGGGCTTCACCGAAGAACTGACAAGACGAATTGTCAGCCTGCAACCCGTGGAGTTCAAGGGAAGGCTCTATTCAAAGGAGTACAAGGAGAAGTTCAGGACGGAGCACTCAACGGCAACAGTGGAGAGGAACCCGCAGGAGAAAGGAAAATTCAGGCTGTGCATTGACGGAATACCCATACTCGATTGGTTCAGGAAGAAATTTCAGGAAATTAAAGAAAAGTTAAGGCTAAACACACCTGTTGAAAACAAGCAACGAAAAGGATTGAAAATATAATCACTTAATAACGAGAGGCTATAAATTATTAGTGCCAGTAAAAGAATATACTCTTTACTGGCACCTGTTAAACGCAAATTGACACCCTAAATCTAACAAATATAAAAAAATCTATTCTTCACTTGGACAATATCAGAAAACATAACCAACTCCCAATACCAACCTGGAAAAATCTTTATGTGTCACATAATACTGTAAATATACATTTATATGGTTTATAAATCTAATACCAACTTGTGGAGCCACCGCAAAGTGCAACTTATAACCTTCATTGAAAACTCCCACATCTATATTATCAATTGAAACACCAGTTCCCAAACCAACATAGGAATCAACAGATTCATTCCGTAAGAAATGATAATTAGCTGCCGGCATAAGAGATAAAGATCTTCCATTAAAAGTATTATTCAGTACAATTGTGTAACTTTCATAACCTAATTTTAGATTTACACTTAACGGATTGGTGGAAAACCTATATATTCCATTTAAATAAAACCCAACATGATTTTCTTTATATCCATTCTTTTGTAGCCCAATTGGATAATTGGCTCCTAATTCAAATTCGAATCTCCTTCCTTGTGCTAATACCAGCCCAATATTGCATATAAATAACCAAAGAAGTAACATACATACTTTTTTCATAACCAATTTATCTTTTAATACCATATCTCTTATTTATTTGTTCGACAAGGAGTGCTAACTTCAAATTATCGCCACTTCTTTGGCTCATTTATAGCAGGGAGAATTTTGTAAAAACCACCTTCACTAAGACTATATCTGAAAGTGTTTTGTTCATATCGAGTTCTTCTTGGGTTATTATGCGTCCAAACAAATTCTGTGAGCAACAAATCATGTTTTAATTGTAATTCAGTCCCACGGCTATTATTACTCTTAACAAATTCTTCTACTGTTGTATCATCCTTTTCTGTTCTTGGTATTCGAGCCTTCAAATAATGTCTGCTATGTTCTACAATATTAAAAGAAATGTATCTTGGAGCAACTGTCGGAATCTTAGCCGTTCTATCAGCATAAAAGGCAAGATGTACATCGCCAATTATCTTTTCTCTTTGTAAAGATCTACCCACATAGGAGTCATTTTTTAGATTCCGATATTCAATTCTTGCATATACAGGATCGCTATCAATATCAATTTTAAATTTAACTTTATAAGGTGAATGATCCGACAAATACGCAAAGCTGCAAAATATAGGTTTACCAGGTGTCTCTGCAGAAAAATGCCCTCCTTCACTTATAAATTTGATAAAATCGTCAAATCCGGTAAGGGTCTTTACACCACTGTCACCATTTCCTCCCCCTACATATACTTTCATTCTGGCCTCATCAAAAAAGCCCTTTTCTTCAACTGTCAGAAATTCTTTTTTGTTATATAAAAAGCCATTAACGGCCTTCTTTACAATGGACTCCGCATTCTCGTATATTTCATCGGTTTCAAGAGTTAATATGCCGACCCTTCCATAAGCTATGGAGCTCACATAGACAGGAGAGTATTGGGCATTGATACTACCTTCAATAAAACTCTTCTCAGGAATATCCATATCAATCGTAAAATATTTCTGAATAAACCTTATATATAAGCCACTACTTTTACTAATTCGTTCCTTATGTTCTTGTTGGGAAGATGACGACCCCCAAAATAAAAAGCTCGTATTGGCATTTGATCCAAAAGTCATTTTCAGCTCATCATAAGATGTAAAACGGTGTATATCAAAGTGTACGGAAGCTGATTGTTGCCCTATACCTTTCTGATGCATCAAATCCATTACCAACTGCCTACATGAAGACAAAGATGGCTTTTCAAGTACACCTGTAACTTTTTGGGCAGGAAAGGACACAGAGACATTTATAGGCTTATAGTGGACACTGATTGTTTTATAATCCTGATTGGCAACGCTTGCCCCATCCAAGATAGAGCCAGGATAAATATATCGATTCAGATTATCCAAAACTATCGACTCATCTGCCTGTGCATGAATTGTTTTACCAAACCCATTATCCCATAATGTCTCAGAAATGATTTCTGAAGCTCTTGTATGGATATGTGAAGGAGAAGATAAAACCTTATCTCCCATATCAGGAATATAGTTATGCACATTTATATTCACCACTTGTTCGGGATACTTAGGTAGATTTTGAAAAGAACAGCAATCAGATTGCTGTTCTTTTTTGTCAAATTCTTGTTCACATGAAATTAATCCTATAGCAAATAAAAACAGAGTATATCTTAAGATTCTCATGGTTCTAAGTTATTGTCAATTTTCTAAATGGATTTTAAATTTGGAGTAGAAGGGAGAGTTATCAGATAAATAACTCGCAGTATAAAAAATTGCATCTCCCGGCAGGTCTTTAGAAAATCGACCTCCTTGAATTATAAAATCTTGAAACTCATTCCACCCCTTCGCAGTTTTAACAGTGCCTTCTCCTTCTCCATTATACACCATGACGTTCACCTCTGCTTCTTTAAGAATCTTTTCTTGTTCAAGATTAAAAGATAATTTCCCATTTACAACTTTAGCTTGTAAGGCAGCTTGTAAGGCAATTCTTACTTTATCATAACTTTCAGAAGATTCTATCGAAATTAAGGCCATTCTTCCATAAGTAATGGAACTGATATAAATAGGATCATACTTACCGACAGATCCCATATCATCATGATTTAAAAGAATATTTCCATCAGCAGGAAGGTCCATGTCAACAGTGTAATTACGTTGTACTATTTTCGCAAACAATCCGGTTTTCTTTCTTATTTTTCCCTTATCAAGACTGACATCAATATTAAGGAGCCCGCCTATGTTGACATTTGCTCCAAAAGCAAGTTTTAACTCTTCAAAATAGGAAAATTGCCTCATATTATAAGTAAAAGACCCCAACTGTTTACCTGTCATGCCTTCTTTATTCATTATATTCTGCAAAGATTGCCTTTGTGCTGAAAGGCTCGGTTTTGCGATAATATCAGTAACCCAACGAGCTGGAAAAGAATATGATATTGTAATTGGATCCATAGGTTTTACAATAGGAACAAAGCGCTGCTTTTCAATAGATCCACCTTGAAGAATTGAACCTAAATAAATATACCTCATTAACCCTTGAGTTGGTATATGTTCATTTGTTTCATAAATTAATGTATGTCCATTTCCACTACTCCATACACTATCTTTCAATAATTCAGAAGAACGAGTAACGGAGGTTTTATTAAATGAAGCAAAGCTTTCTGGATTATCCATTGAAATATTTATCACTTCTTGAGGGTATCTCTCAAGAAGAACATGATTAGAGCCACCCATTTCTTCAACTGTATCATCGGAACATGAAATTAAAAACATAATTGGCAAAATCAACAAATATACATACTGTTTCATAATTAATATAATTAAGGTTAATACTGAATATGTTAAAAATCAAAAGTACCATGTTTATAAGAGGATCGAGAAGGTTTATAATAATCCTCACCCGGGGTCTGGGGTTGTATGAAATCCTGTCTGAATATTTCCGTAGGATTATCTGTAATCAAATTTGCATCATGGGTATATATGTTAAAATAACACTCTGGATCTGTTTTTTGGTTATATGGTCCTTCTCCCACAAAAGTGAATTTGTAAAAACCTATTTTTTCTCCGTCTTTTCTGACCGTAAGAAACCAGACATTACCAGTACTTATCGTTTTAAATCTCAATCCATTTAATGATGAATAAGTTTCCTCTATAAACTGATCATTCAAATATGTTTGTTTTTTACAAATAAAAGGCAATTCAAATTTCCCACCTTCAGCTGGTAGAACAAAAGGATTCTGTTCCGAATGGATTTTATACACAAATGTCAACTTCCCTTTATCTATAATTAGGGGAATTTTTTCTACTTTTATACCATTAATAGTAGAGTAAGAAATCTGTAGATCAACATTCAAAATTTTATCTTCCTTATTAATATTTGAGGTTATATTTAATACAACTTGATCACCCTTTATTTTTGTCTCTATATCAGAAAAAAGAGTTTTATCAAATTCTATCGAAACATCCTTGGGAATAATCGGAACCTCTGAATCTAAAATATCATCTATCAATGTTTTTTGAATAATTGTAAAAGTAATAGTACGTTTCTCCCCCAAACAACTAAATGGTTTAGATACGTTCTCACTTGGCAGCAACTGATATTTAAAAATTTTATTATTTTCTTCTTTTTCACAGGAAAATAATGCTAAGGAAACGAACAGAAGAATGAATATTTTTTTCATATTAATACAATTTAGTTTTTTGCAAATTAAAGGATTTTTCCTGTACAATAAAATACCAATTAATTGGTATTTTATTACAAATAACCATTCAATTTCATTATTATGCCCAAAGCATGAAAATAAAAGTATAACATACAAGAGCTGTAAACAAATCCACGATCAACACAATAAAATAAATCGTTTATGCATCTTTGCGATATGCATTTATGCAAAATCATACAAATTTCTTTATCAGTAAAATACCCATTAATTAGTATTTCATTGACAAAATGAAATGTACTTTAAAAGCCCAAAGTTATATTCAATTCATAACCTAAATGCCTATCCAATATAAAAATAATGCGTTTAGCACCAAGATACAAACAGAACAACACAAAATCAAGCTCTAAAGGAATGTATTACTATTATAAAAGACAGAATTATTCGGGAGATTCCCTACTCTAAAAAAGTTAAAGAAAGAAAATGATTCAAATAAATATTAGTATAACAATATCACCAACAACACAATATCCCCTTTTCAAATTATACAATAAATAATAGTTAAAGCAACTAAAGACAGTGCAAAGCCAAATAAGTAATAAAAGAGCAAAGTATTAAATAAAGCAAAAACACCCAATTTTACTTTTTAGGGTGTAAAATTGGGTGCCATTCTTGTAAATCACTGATTATCAGCATTTATTGCGGAGAGACAGGGATTCGAACCCCGGGTACCTCGCAGTACAACGGTTTTCAAGA
>ENA-OPNB01002117-OPNB01002117.1-human-gut-metagenome-genome-assembly--contig:-NODE-2117-length-12098-cov-2.461181_pt1 | contig 12098 bp, 18 predicted proteins | sample MGYA00241528_ERZ501754 | MGnify/ENA primary metagenome ERZ501754 (study PRJEB25962, sample SAMEA2042646) | human gut metagenome | biome: human gut; feature: human-associated habitat; material: faeces... | reverse complement strand
TTTGCACATTTCAGATCGCTTTTTTTCCGTGCATTATTTTCTTTCATATTCTTCTATATGTCTCTTGGCCATTTCATACATTTCAGAAACATGCTCATCATCTAGTGAATAATATACTATTTTTCCTTCTTTTCTGAATTTTACTAATTTTGCCTGTTTTAATACTCTTAATTGATGTGATATTGCTGATTGCGTTGAATTTGTGATTTCTGCTATATCTCCTACACATAATTCCGCTTCTAATAATGCACTTATTATTTTCATTCTTGTTGTATCTCCAAATACCTTAAATACTTCTGCTATATCAAATAATAGGTCATCACTTGGCATTATCTTTTTTATTTTTTTTATTATTTCATCTAGTTCTTCATTCTCTGTTTCTTTTTCGCTTAGTAAATAAGAAACTTGATTATTTTCAACAAAATAGATACTTACTTTTATTTCTTCAAAAAAAGAATCATATTTTCTACTCTGATAAATATTTATCTCAAAAAGTATTTGATTATCTTTTTTCTGAATTTCATCAGCAAGTTTATAAATTTCCTTGATTTTTTCAGCTATTTCCATAATAATCACTCCTTCGCTTTTATGACTAAGAATTTTGTAATCTTTTTTCTATTTTAAAAACAAATATAATGTTACAAACTAAAAATATATAAGCTATTTTAACTATAAAATCCATCGTTATTATATTTGATAAAAATTCCACTAAAAATTCTGCTCCTACTGGTAATACTACGAACATGGACATAAATATTATTCCTATCATAAATGTTATTATTTTTTGTTTCATTTCTTTCCCTTCTTTCTTATAAACTTGAAATATTATCTAAATCTGTTAAATCTTTTCCTTCATTCTGTTCTAAAAAATTCAATATTGTTGTTCTCCTAATTTTAAAACTTCCCAATTTTAAAGCTGGTAACATGCCTCTTTTTATAAGTTCATAAACATAATTAGGACTTGTTTTTAATAATTTTGAAGTTTCTTTTACTGTGTACAATACATCTTCCATTTTTTCACCTCTTTCTATTTGGGTATCGGGTTGTGGTTATTTTTGTTTATCATGTTGTACTTGTTCTACAAAAAAAATATCAGTTACTTTTTTGTTCAACGCATTTGCCAGTTTTTCTAATGTTATATTTGTAATAACTTCTGTTTTTTGATTTTCTAATTCTGATATTATCGTTCTAGAAACTGTTGATTTTTTTGCTAATTCTTCTTGAGAAATTCCTTTTTCTTCTCTTACTTCTTTTAATATATTATTCATCTTTTCACCTCCATTTGTTCATCTTGTTGTACATATATTATCACTAGTTTTTTACGTTGTCAAGTATGTTGTACAAAAAAATAAAAAAATTTTTTGACTTTTTGTTTATTATGTTGTACAATGTTTATTGTGAAGGAGGTTTATTATGTTTTTAGGAGACTTAATAAAGAATTATAGAACTCAAAACAAACTATCTCAAAGAGATTTTGCCAAATTATGCAATTTAAGTCATACATATATAGCAGCTTTAGAAAAAAATATTGATAGTAGAACTGGAAAGCCTATAGCCCCTACCTTAGATACAGTAAAATATGTTTCTAAAGCTATGAATATGTCTGTTGAAGATATATTACACTTATTAGATGATGGACAAGAATTTAATTTGAAAAATGAAGCGCCTAAATTTGAAGATTTCCGTTATGCAAATCATAACGGCATTAATATAGACGGACTTAATAAAAATGATATCGAAGAAATAAAAAGATTTGTCGAATTTATAAAGAATAAAAAGAAAAATGAAAAAAAATAAAAGTGTGTTAGAGGTTTTAATAGAAATGAAAAATATTATCGTAAACTTTATTAATTGTTTATTCAACCAAAAGGGCAATCTTAATAATAACTTAGAAAAAAATTCTTCATCTAAATTAGATACATATATAAATAAAGAAGTAATTGTAATTACTCCTGATAATATCAAATATAAAATTAAACAATATTGTAATCATATCGACAATAAAAAACTTGTTTTACTTTCTGAATCAAATTATGATAAAACTAAAAAAATTTATCATACATATTATGATTGCTATGAAGATTGGCCTCAATCCGAAGATTTTAAATTTTCCAAATGGAAATTAACTGATAAAAAAAGTTTAAAAGACTATACAGAATGCTGTCGTTGTTTTGAAAGGGAATATCGTTATAAACATCCAAACGCCAAAATAACTGGCTTTGCTTTTAATTATTATTATGAAAATTTACGGAGGACAAAAATGAACGCTTTAGATATGTATAAAATTGCTGAAAATGAAAAAATAGATGTTTTAAATTATAAGTGGACAAATACTAAAGCTAGAATATTTGAAATTAATAATAACTACTATATTGCTTTAGATAATAGTCAAATAACTAATAGTATTGAAGAAAAAGAAATTTTAGCAGAAGAATTACGGGCATTATTATTGTAATGCTTTATATTATCTTAATTCTGACAATATACAAAAGAAAAAATGTGAATATAGAGCTATGAAATGGGCTTATTCTATTTTAGTTCCATTTCAAAAATTAAAAGAAAAACTTATACAAGGTTTTAATTTGTATGAATTATCTGACTACTTTAATGTAGATTCTAAATATATGAATGAATGTATTAACTTTTATACCGAAAAATATGGTATATTAGTTTAATATAAATAAAAAAGGAATAGATGTAATCAAATCACCACAACCCGATACATTTATTCCCTACCAAACACTATTAAAAGTGAATGTATTAATATTATACAGAAAATACTTTCACTTTTCAATAGTTTATTAAAAGATTTTATTGAAAAATGGAGGTATTTTTATGTCTGAAATTAATGTAAGAAAAAGAGGACAAAAATGGCAGTATCAATTCGAAGCTGCAAAAATTGAAGGAAAAAGAAAACAAATTACAAAATCTGGTTTTAACACAAAGAAAGAAGCTTTAGAGGCAGGTATTAAAGCTCTTGCAGAGTACAATAATTCTGGATTATATTTTAAACCAAGTGATATGTCTGTATCAGATTATTTTGACTATTGGTATGAAAATTATGTCAAAATAGAACTAAAAATTAATACTCAAGAAAATTATTATAATCACATCAAAAATCATATTAAACCTAATTTAGGGAAATATAAATTAAATTATTTAACTCCATCTGTATTAAAAGATCTTCTTACAAAATTTTATAAGGAGGGATTAAAAAAAGAAACTTTAAGAGGATTAAAAGGTGTCTTGTCTGGAGCTCTAAAATATGCAGTATACCCATGTGGTTTTATTAAAGAGAATCCAATGAATTATGTAACAATTCCTAAATATGATGAACAAGAAGAAGATTCAATTGAAGCAAAATGTATTACCAAAGAACAATTTAAAGAAATAATAACTCGATTTGACTCTTCGTCATGTTATTATCTTCCACTTATGATTGGATATTATACAGGTTTTAGAATAGGAGAAACTTTTGGATTAACTTGGGAGGATATTAATTTTTCAAATAAAACAATCTCAATAAATAAATCAATGTATTATAATGAAGAAACAAAATCATGGTATTTGGGAACTCCTAAAACAAAAACTAGCATTAGAACAATTGAAATCGGTGATACACTATTAGATCTTTTAAAAAAATGTAAAAAGCAACAATCTGAAAACAAATTAAAATATGGTATTTATTATACTAATTCATATGAGAATGAAGAAATAATTGACAATAAAAGATATAGAAGATTATACTTTTTACCTTCTAATATAACTACAATATACAAAAAAGTTAATTTTGTATGCGTTAGAGAAAACGGAAGTGTAATTACTCCTGGTACATTTAGATATGTATCAAAAATTGTTAATCATGAACTAGGAATTAACTTCTCATATCATTCATTACGACATACTCATGCTACAACTTTAATTGAAAATGGTGCAGAAATAAAAGATGTACAAGTTAGGCTTGGACATTCAGATATCGATACAACTTATAATCTTTATGTACATCACACTCCTAAAATGAGCCATAATTCAGTTCAAATATTTGAACAAGCTGTAAATTAAAATAAGAGTCAAAATGACTCTTATTTTTTATTATTCTTGTCAACCATTAAAAACTTTGGTTGACAAATGGTTGACATTTTCACTTTTTCCACTATGCTTTCATGTTGAAACAAGCTTGTTTCTAATCTCCTGTTATTTTATATTCAATATCTTCCATGTGTGGAAATATTTCTTTCACTCTTTTTAATGTAAGCATTGTCATTTTAGGTTGTGGATTTTTAGGGTCATCTGACAACAATTTTTGTGTATAGCAATTTTGGGCAGTTCTAAATAATACATATCGATTTCTTACATACGTATAATAAATTTGATATCCATTTTTTAAATCTAACCACATATCTTCAAATGTATAATTTTCCACTAATTTTCCTCCTTGTTATTTACACATTTCTTCAAATTCATTTTCACTAATAATTTGTACTCCTAAACTTTGTGCTTTTGTAAGTTTACTTCCTGCATCTTCTCCAGCTAATAAATAGGTTGTTTTTTTAGATACAGAACTTGATGTTTTTCCTCCAAATTTTTCTATAATATTTGATGCTTCCTCTCTTGAATATTTTTCAAGTGAACCTGTTAATACAAAAGTTTTTCCTGCAAATCTGTCATCTTCATTTTCTTCTTTTTGCCTTTCCATATTTACTCCTGCATCTTTTAGTCTTTTCAACAAGTCTTTTGTTTGTTCTTGAGAGAAAAATTCATTTATACTATTTGCTACAATTGGTCCAACTTCATCTACTTGACTTAAATCTTTAATTGATGCATTTGATAAATTATCCATATTTTCATATGTTTTAGCTAATACTTTAGCAGCTTTTACTCCTACATGCCTTATACCCAATGCTGTTATTAATCTATATAAATCATTTTGCTTGCTTATATTTATACTATCTATTAGATTTTGAGCGAACTTTTTGCCATTTTTCTTTAATGATGCTATATCTTCAAATTTCAAATCATATATATCTGCAATATTTGAAATCATTTTCTTTTCAAGTAATATTCCTATAATATTTTCACCTAGTCCATCTATATTCATTGCTTCTCTTGATACGAAATGCACTAAATTTCTATATAATTTTGCTGGACATTCTATTCCTGTACATCTTACTGCAGACTCTCCTTCTTCTCTTACTGTTTCTGCACCACATACTGGGCAATGTGTTGGCATGACAAATTCTTTTTCTGTTCCATCTCTTCTTTCTACAACTGCTCGTACTATTTCTGGTATTACATCACCTGCTTTTTGTATTATAACTCTATCACCTATTTTTAATCCTTTTTCTTTAACAAAATCTTCATTGTGTAATGTTGTTTTAGATATAAGTGATCCAGCAACTCTTACTGGTTCTAGTATTGCAAGTGGTGTTATTACTCCTGTTCTTCCTACTTGAAATTCTATATCTTTTAAAATTGTTTCTTTTTGTTCTGGTGGATATTTATATGCAATTGCCCATTTTGGAACTTTAGATGTTGTTCCTAAAATTGTTCTTAATTTTAAATTGTCTACTTTAACAACTGCTCCATCTATTCCAAAAGTTAATTGTTCTCTATCTTCTCCGATTTTATTTATTGCTTTCTTTACTTCTTCAACATTTGAACATGGTATACGAACAGGATTTACATTAAATCCTAATTTTTCTAAATATTCTAATTCTTCAAAATGTGAATTAAATTCTTTTCCTTCTATTTTTTGAACATTAAATATATAAATATCTAATGGTCTTTTCTTTGTTATATTACTATCTAATTGTCTTAATGAACCAGCTGCTGCATTTCTTGCATTTGCAAATAATTCTTCTTCATTTTCTTCTCTTTCTTGATTCATTTTTTCAAATTCTTTTTTAGATATAAATACTTCTCCTCTAACTGTTATATTTATTTTTTCTGGTAATTCTTGAGGTATTGTTTTTATAGTTTTCAAGTTTTCAGTTACATCTTCTCCAACTAGTCCATTTCCTCTAGTTGCTCCTCTTACAAGTTTTCCATCTTTATATTCTAATGCTGATGATAAACCATCTATTTTTGTTTCAACAACATATTTTACTTCATCTATTCCATTTTCACTTGCTACTTTTTTTACTCTTTCATCAAATGCTTCAATTTCTTCAAAATTAAATACATCTTGTAAACTTTGAAGTGGTATTTCATGTTCTACCTTAGTAAATCCTTCTTTTACATGTCCTCCTACTTTTTGTGTTAATGAATCTTTGGTTATAAATTCTGGATTTTGACTTTCTAATGTTCTTAATTCTAACATCATCATATCATATTCAAAATCAGTTATTTCTGGATTATCATCATCATAATATTTTTGGGCATAATATTCTGTTTTTTTTCTAAGTTCTTCTATTCTTTCTTTTGCTTGTTTTTTATCCATGTCTTCAATTTTCCTCCTAATGTAAAATTTTCATTTTGATTATATCATTGTTAATGAAAAAATTCTATATTAGTGCAAAAAAATAAGATAGAATTTTTTCTATCTTACTTTTTTTATTATTTATGCATCTGCTTTTGCTAAAATAATTAAACGTGCTTTACTATCATCTGTACATGTTGTTAATGATATTTCTACAGCTCCTTGTGTATCTCTTGTCATATATTCTGTATCTGTATCATCTGTTTCAAATTTATCATAAATTGTATATGTCATTCTCTTTCCATCTAAATCTGTAACATAAATTTTATCTCCAATATTTGTCCAGGATACATCTCATCTATATTATTTAATTTGGTTGTTCCCATTCCTGTTAATGATAATTTCATTTTCTATTCCTCCAATATTTAATTTTTTATTATTTGAGAAAAAGTTACTATTTCTATAATTATGTCCAGCAATTACTGTATTTCCTGGTTTATTTATTCCACTTCCTTGAGTATTTTGTTCTCCTGTTGTTGAATATACAACACATACTGCTGTTTCTAATGATGATTTAGAATATTCTGAGTATGATATTATTGGACTTTTTAAACCTGTTGTTGGTATTTCGATTTTTCCTGCTGTTAAAAATCCATTATATTTCATTCCTTCTCCAGAACTTGTATTTGTTCCAGTTGATGTTGAGTCTGTTGTCGGTGTTTCAATTGGATCTGTTATTGGATTATCATCAATTTTTGTATCTGTTGTTTCTTCTTTTTTAGTATTTTGACTTATGTTTTCACTCCAAGAATCTGCAAAATCTTCTGCTTCTTTCTTGCTATTTTCACTTGCTATAAATTTATATCCTAAAAATCCTATTATTCCTACTATTGCAATTATAATTATTACTAATAATACTGTTAAAAAAGCACTATATTTACTATTCATAATTATCATCCCTTTCAATAATATTTTTTATTATACGTTTTCTCTTTAAAAACCTATACTTTAATTATATCATATTTTCTAAAAAAAAGATAGCTATTTTTGTAAATTTATACTATTTTTTCTCCAAGTTTTTTACCAGCTAATAGGTGAAAGTGTAAGTGTCCTACTTCTTGACCTCCATCTTCACCACAATTTACAATTACTCTATATCCTTTTTCTTTGAAGCCTTGCTTTTCGGCAATTTCATTGATAACTTTGTATATTTTTGAAATTATTTTTTCATCTCCATCTTCCATTGTTGCAAGTGATGTTATATGTTTTTTTGGAATTACTAATACATGTATTGGTGCTGCTGGATTTATGTCTTTAAATGCTAATACCTCTTCATCTTCATATACTTTACTTGATGGTATTTCTCCTTTTATAATTCTGCAAAATAAACAATTTTCTTCCATATTTAATCTCCTTCTAATTAAATTTTATTATTTTGAAAAATATAACTATTGAATAAAGCAAAGACCTGTAGGTATGACCCTAGCTATATTTTTGCTATGAAATAGTTATATTTTCAAAATATATTTATTTAATCTAATATAGCCTTAATTCTTCTAATTCCTGAAGAACTTGATTCTTCTTTCTTTATTTTGAAGTGTCCTAATTCAGATGTATTAGAAACATGAGGTCCTCCACATAATTCAATTGAAACATCACCTATTTTATAAACAGAAACTATATCACCATATTTCTCAATAAACATTGCTTCTGCTCCCATTTTTATTGCATCATCTTTTTTCATTTCTAAATGTTCTACTGGAATTGCTTCTGTTATCCATTCATTTACTAAGTCTTCTGTTTTTTGTTTTTCTTCATCTGTCATTTTTGCTGGATGTGAAAAGTCAAATCTCATTCTTTCAGCTGTTATATTACTTCCTCTTTGATGTACATGTGAGCCTAATACTTGTTTTAATGCTGCATTTAATAAATGTGTTGCAGTATGATATTTTGTTTCCATTTCTCCTGTTGATGCTAATCCACCTTTGAATTTTTGTTCTGAACCAGCTCTTGATTTTTCTTGGTGTTCTTTAAATAGTTTATCAAATCCTTCTTTATCTATTTTCATTCCATTTTCTGTAGCTAGCTCTTCTGTAACTTCTGGTGGGAATCCATAAGTATCATATAATCTAAATACAACTTTACCTGGTACTATGTTTTCACCTTGTTCTTTAACTTGTCCAACTTCTTTTGCAAATTCTTTTTCACCTTTTTCAAGTGTTTTTACAAATTTGTCTTTTTCTTCTAAAATTACATTTTTTATTGTTTCTTTATTTGCTTCAAGTGCTGGATACATTTCTTTTAAGTTTTCAACATTTATATCTATTAGTGTTGATAATTCATCTAATGATATTTGAAGTTTATTCATATGTCTTACCATTCTACGAATTAATCTTCTTAATATATATCCTCTGTCAACATTGCTTGGTCTTCCACCATCACATATTATCATCATACTTGAACGTAAATGTTCTGCTACAATTCTTCTGCTTGCTATATTATCTACTTTTTGTAACTCTACTAGTTTTTCCATAATTGGTGCAAATAATTCTGTTTCAAATGGTGTTTCTTTTCCTTCTAATAACATCGTCATTCTTTCTAGTCCTAAACCTGTATCAACATTGTGTTGTTTTAGTTTTGAATATTTACCATTTTCATCTTTATAGAATTCCATAAATACATTATTCCAAATTTCAACATATTTACCACATCCACATGATGGATTACATTCTGGTGAACATTTTGGCTTTCCTGTATCATAAAACATTTCTGTATCTGGTCCACATGGTCCTGTTTCACCTGCTATCCACCAGTTATCATCTTTTCCAAAATAATATATTCTTTCTTCTGGAATTCCTGCTTTTTTCCAACATGATGCTGTTACTTCATCTCTTGCACAATCTTCATCTCCAGCAAAACATGTTACTGATAATTTTTCAACTGGTATTCCTAATTCTTTTGTTAAGAAGTCATAACTCATTTGAATTGATTCTTCTTTAAAATAGTCTCCTAATGACCAATTTCCTAGCATTTCAAAATATGTTAAATGTCTATTATCTCCAACTTCATCAATATCATTTGTTCTTACACATTTTTGATAATCTGTAAGTCTTGTTCCTGCTGGATGTGGTTCTCCTAATAAATATGGTACTAATGGTTGCATTCCAGCTGTTGTAAATAATACTGATGGATCATTTTCTGGTATTAATGGTGCTGATGGTATTACAACATGTCCATGATTTTTAAAAAAGTTTAAATATTTATTTCTTATTTCTATTGCTTTCATTTTATTTTTCTCCTATCTAATTCCACTTTTTACGGATTTTATTATACTCTAAAAAGTGTGAAAAATCAATACTTTGATTCTATTTTATCATTCTCTCTTATATACTAACATCTCTTAAGATACACCAAGTTCCATTACTTTCTGGTAAACATTTAAATGTCATTTCTTCTTTTGTTATTGGATGTTCTATTGTAAGTTCATAAGCCCATAATGCTATTTGCTTTCCTTGCCCTCTTGTTCCATATTTTTGATCTCCAAATATGCTATGTCCTGCATGTGATAATTGTACTCTTATTTGGTGATGTCTGCCTGTATGCAAATTTACTCTTACTAATGATAAATTTTTCACTTCATTATATGCTAAAACTTCATAGTCTAGTTTTGCTAATTTAGCATTTTTCTTATCTTTATTTACAACTTTACTTATATTATTTCTTTCATCTTTATACAAATAATCTTCTAAGATACCTTTGCTTTGTTCAAATCTTCCATCTACAACAGCTAAATATTTCTTTTTAAATATTTTTTCTCTTACTTGATCACTTAATCTTGATGCTGCTTTTGATGTTTTCGCAAATACCATGACTCCACCAACAGGTCTATCTAATCTATGAACTAATCCTAAGTAAACATTTCCTGGTTTATTATATTTTTCTTTTATATATTCTTTTATAATTGTAAGCATATCTATATCTTCAGTTTTGTCTGCTTGTGACGGAATATTTGGTTGTTTTTCTACAACTATTATGTGATTATCCTCATATATTACATTTAATTTATTCATATTAATTCTCCCAACGACCATATATTCCACAAGGCAACACCAATTTTGAATTTTCCATTGGCAATCCAATTTCTCCTGAAGAAACTTTTCCATTATGTTCTTTATTAACAGTTAAATTTAATATATTTTCTAGAACTTTACTTGAAATTCCCGTAGTATATGAATTTATCAAGAAAAATAATGGATTATCTGATAATACATTTGTACATAATTCTACTAAATCATAAATATTATTTTCAAATTGCCAAACTTCTCCGTTTGCCCCTCTTCCATATGATGGTGGATCCATTATTATTGCATCATATTTATTGCCTCTACGTATTTCACGATTAACAAATTTTACAACATCATCTATTATATATCTTACTGGTCTTTCTACTAAACCTGATGATGTTATATTTTCTTTTGCCCATGTTACCATTCCTTTTGAACTATCAACATGACAAACTGATGCACCAGCAGATGCACATGCTACTGTTGCCCCTCCTGTATATGCAAATAAATTTAATACTTTTATTTCTCTTTTCGCATTTTTGATTTTATCTATCATCCAATCCCAATTTACAGCTTGTTCTGGGAATAATCCTGTATGTTTAAATCCCATTGGCTTTATATTAAATGTTAAATCTTTATATTTTATTTGCCATTGTTGTGGCATTTTTTTATTGTATTCCCAAGTTCCTCCACCTGTTTTACTTCTATGATATGTTGCATTTATATTTTTCCATTTTTCTGGGTATGATTTATCTTTCCATATTATTTGTGGGTCTGGTCTTGATAATATTACATCTCCCCATTTTTCTAATTTTTGTCCATCTGCCATGTCCAATATTTTATAATCATTCCAATTATTTGCTATATTCATTATACTTTTCCTTTTATTTTATTTAAGTTTTTTGGATATTACTTATAAACCTTTTATATTATACACTATTTACTATTATTTTTCAAATTTTTCTTCTTTAAAACAGAAACAGTGGCAGATTTTTAGTCTGCCACTGTTCCGAAAGGAAAAATTATTTTCCTTTGTTTAATTTCACCATGACTCTCTTTTTCTCTCTCTTCTCATAAACTTATCGTCAAGATAGTCCATGTCCACATCCTCCTCTTCTGACACTGGAACCGAACACTTGCCAGTCAACAGTCTTATGATATAGAGTATGTTTCTTGCTTTAAAATTTTGGGAAACAATAGAAGTTGTAGAAATCTCTGAGAATAAATACTTCACATATTCTCTTGACTCTGAATCTTCATATAACGAAGAACTTCTGAATTCTCTTCTTACCGCTGCTACTGCTGAGCTCAAGAATGACGCTTCACTCTGAAATGTTTCTTTTACTCCCAGACCATCTAAAAAATCTGAAACCTCCTTTGCATTTTCTTTCCATAATTTTTCTGCCATTTGGCTCCGGTATTTCATTCTTTATACCTCCTTGTGAAATTTCAAAAAACTATTTATGGTTACATAATTATTATACCACATTTATACTTGTGTTTCAAGTTTTTTCAACAATTGCTTTTTGGTTTCCTCATATCCCAGCTTATATAACAGATTTATTTGACTCGAATCAAGCAATGAAACTTTTTTTAAATTAATATTTATTAAATGG
>ENA-OPNB01002115-OPNB01002115.1-human-gut-metagenome-genome-assembly--contig:-NODE-2115-length-12104-cov-2.526517_pt1 | contig 12104 bp, 12 predicted proteins | sample MGYA00241528_ERZ501754 | MGnify/ENA primary metagenome ERZ501754 (study PRJEB25962, sample SAMEA2042646) | human gut metagenome | biome: human gut; feature: human-associated habitat; material: faeces... | reverse complement strand
CCATCATTTAATAAAATTATAATATTGTTTGAAATAGAAACTACTCCATAATATTTTAATCTATGTGTATATATCCATTTTATATCTGAAAATTTAACTGCTACAAATGTTTCTCCTGTTGTATCTACAAGGAAGTCTTTTGTTACAATTAATTTATCATTAAAAAATGTTTCTTCAACATTATCTTCCAATTGTTTTTCTAATTCTTTTTCATAACTATTTTTTTCTAAATATTTGAACGTTTTTATTCTTATTACTTTATTACATATTTGAATAATTATTGTAACAAATAATGTTATTACTGATATTAAAACTAATATTAGTTCTAATGATACATCTACTGGATTTTCTGATGTATCTAATAATACACTTCCAAAATAATCTTCAAATTGATCTACAGTAATTTTTTGTTCATCATCAAGACCTTCATTAAAAAAATCAATTGCAATTTGCCTTAAATCATCTGGTACTTCCTTAGTAATTCCATAAACATTTACTGAAGCTGGTCTATTTTCTATATTACCATATGTGTATTCATGTATATTATTCAACTCTTCTAATTCAACACTACTTAAACTAACAATATATCCAACCCCATCATTTATTGCAACATAATATTTTTCATCATCTGGTCCTATAGCAATTTCATCACTCAATCCATCAATTTGTAAATATACATATTTTCCTGCTTCAGTTCCTATTGCACCATTTTGAGATAAATCTGTTGCATTAGGCTTTTCTTTCTCAATTCTATCACTCATTATAAATACTGATAATATAATTACTACAATACATATAAATTCTATTATAAAAAACTTCTTTGAAGTATGTTTACCTTGTTTCAATGATTCTTTTACTTTCATTTTCATTCCCCTTTTAAATCCATCTATATATAAATAATGCTATTGCCATGCCAATAATACTTGCCATATTTATATTAATTGTAAATCCAAATGTTATTTTTAACACACTCAAATCTAATACTAATGGTTGTGATAATCCAAATTCTTGTCCAAAAGCAAGCCAGCTTAGCCAATCAACTTGTGCTGAAAGCTTTCCTATTAAGCCTCCAATTACAAGTCCTGCACAAATAAATATTATTAAAATCCATGTATTTTTACTTTTTACTGCCATTTTTCTTTTTAAATGTTATCTTTAACATTTTCTCCTTTCTTCTTTTGCTACTTATTACTCACTAACACCCATTGATGCAAAAAATTCTTCTATATCTCTTGTTATATCACTTGTTCCACCATATGTCATATAATATGTATTTTTTCCAGTTGAGGCATCTGTTTTTAGATATACTGTATTAAGAGGTGCTCCAATTCTTATTGTTCCTTTTCTATTAATAAGGTTATAACTTGTTTTATCTGTTTTTACTACAATTAAATTTAAACTTGGTATTTCTACAACTGGATATGTATTTGTTACTTTTGATTCTTTACATCCAACATCAACAAATGAAAAATCTGTTATTCTCTCTCCTTTTGTGTTATAGAATCCCCACATATTATTATATTTAACTGGTATTAATTCATTTACAAGTATATATTGATTTTCAAGTCTATTTTCTTTAAATGAATTTGAGTCAACACCGATTTGTTGGAAACTTGAGGATAATAAAACATCTCCTGTTGTTTTTACTATTCCATATAAATTATTTTCTTTTACCAAATATAATCCTAATTCATTATCACATATTTTTATTTCATCATATGCTACTTTTAATTTAATCTTTCCACTTGCATCTGTCATTCCATATTTACCATTACTTTCTACTAAAAATTGTGATGAATATGGAAAATATGAAATTAAATCATATTTAGCCTCTAAAACATTTTTACCTGTTGATACATTCATTACTCCATATTTTTTGTTAGAATCATCTGTTTGATATATCAATAATCCTTCTAATATTGCTTTTTTATCACTAATTGTTTCAGGACCATTTTTTTCATCTAATTTATATTGTTGAAGATATGCTGTAACTAAATAATCTAGTGTATATATATTAATTGTTTTTGTGTCTTCTGCATATTCAAAAATTATATTAAATGCTTTTTCAATTCCATCTTCAGTTGTATATAATTCTCCGTCTTTTTCAACAACCTTCTTGTCAATTTCTACTTGTTCTATTGGGAATCCATCTCTTGAAATAATTATTGTATTTGAACTTACTGTAAATAATGCTATTTCTTCTCCACTATCCACATAACATTTTGTGCTGTCTTCAGACTTTGTTGAATAATCACCTGCATAATCTGAATATCCAAAATATTTTGCAATTTTTCTTATTGGAAAATACATTTCTGTTTTATTATCACTTGTAGTTGTCATTTGAACTAATTTTCCGAAATCATTTTGTGAAACTCCATTTATTTTTACTTTTAATATAGATGTTTTTATATACATAATTGCACAAAATATTATTGTTGTTAGTAAAACAAGTAAAATTATAAATATTCCTATAAATATAGGAGCTTTTGACTTTTTCTTTGTTTGTTTTTCTTCTTCATAATATAATTCCATTGTATTTACGCCCCTTTCTTTTCTTTAGTCTTCATATCCATATTTTTTATAAAATTCTGTTCTAAAATCTCCTAAACAATCATTTTCTATGGCTGTTCTAATATTTTCCATTAATCTAGTTAAAAATCTTAAATTATGTATTGAAAGTAATCTTACCCCTAATATTTCATTCGCTTTTACTAGATGTCTTATATATGCTCTTGTATAATTTTTACATGTATAACAATCACATTCTGGATCTAACGGTGTCCAATCTCTTTCATATGTTGCATTTCTTACAACTACTTTTCCATGTGATGTTAATGCTGTTCCATTTCTTGCAATTCTTGTTGGTAATACACAATCACACATATCTATTCCAGCTAGTGCTGCTTCTATTAAATAATCTGGTGTTCCAACACCCATTAAATATCTTGGTTTATCTTTTGGCATTAATGGTGTTGTATAATATAACATTTTTAAGAATTCTTCTTTTGGTTCACCAACACTTATTCCTCCTATTGCATATCCTGGTAAGTCTAATGCAATTAAATCTTCTGCTGATTTTTTTCTTAAATCTTCAAAAAATCCACCTTGTATGATTCCAAATAATGCTTGATTTTCTGTTGTATGTGCTTCTTTACATCTTTTAGCCCATCTTGTTGTTCTTTCCATTGAATTTTTTGTATACTCATATGTTGATGGATATGGACAACATTCATCAAATGCCATTATTATATCTGCTCCTAAATCTTCTTCTGTTTTCATTACACTTTCTGGTGTAAATAAATGTTTACTACCATCTAAATGTGAATGGAATGCTACACCTTCTTCTGTTATTTTTCTTAATGAACTTAAACTAAATACTTGGAACCCTCCACTATCTGTTAATATTGGTCTATCCCATTTCATAAAGTTATGAAGTCCACCTGCTTCTTTTACAATTTCTTGACCTGGTCTTAAATATAAATGATATGTATTTGATAATATTATTTGTGCTTTTACTTCTTCTTTTAATTCTTCTGGAGTCATTGATTTGACTGTAGCTTGTGTTCCTACTGGCATAAAAATTGGTGTTTGTATATCTCCATGTGGTGTATGAATAACACCTCTTCTTGCACCTGTTTGTTTACATTCGTGTAATAATTCATAAGTTACCGCTGGCTTCATTTTTTCATCCTTTCTTTTAATGTTCTATTTCTTCATCTTTATTTTGTTGATTCTTAGTTGCATTTTCTTGAGTTATTTCATCTTGTCCTCTTGTTTGGACTGGAGTTTGTTCTATTTCCTTTCCAACATACATTGTTTTTCTGTATTCCTCACATTTATCATAATTTTCTCTTTGAACTCTTTTTAAAAGAGGTTCTTCTGAGTCATAAGCTATTTGTGTTTCTCCTAATTCATTCAATCTTACATCAATATTTGAATCTTTTAATGCTTTAAAAATAAGACCTACTGTTTTTAATGCTTTTCTTTCTTGTCTATTACTCTTATCTATTTGATCCACATTTACATATCTTTGTACTAATTCATCTATATTAAGTTTTTTGTCTGTTATTTGTATTGCCATATCATAAAAATCATGTTCATATTTTTTTCTTTCTTCAGGATTAAATTTTGCTAGAAAAGCTCTTTGAGCTGCTTTATATTCTCCAACCCCTAATCTTTCCCAAGCAAATGTACTTTTCTTTTTAAATTCTTTTCTAGTTATTTGGATATATCCTAGTTTTTCTAATGCTTCTAATGTTTTTACATTATCACCATGTGTTACAGTACTAAAAACTTGTGGATATACATTATTTTCACCATTTAGGGCTGGTTTTGTTTGTATATCTTTATCTTCATACATTTGTTGAATATTTTTTAGGGATACCATCATACCTAACCCCATCATTGCTGCTTTTTCTTGAGGTCTTAACTCTTTTATTTTTTGTGCTTGTTTTAATTTTGTTGAGTCTTGTCCGATTTCTAACTCACCATTAATTTTTCTTCTAGTAACAAACATTGAATTTTTTTCTACACTTTTAAATATTATATTCTTTATTGCATTTGTTCCTGCTAATACATAGGCACTCGCTCCAACAACAGCTACTGGCCCACCTATTCCAATCGCTCCAACTCCAATGGCAGCAAGTCCAAAATTTCCTGCAATCTTTCCTACTCTTTTTATTCCTTCTATATTTCTTTGTTTTTGTCTTTTTATAGCCATTTTCTTTTCAGGTATTATCATTGGTAACTCTTCTTTACTCATTCGTCTTTTCCCTTTCTATTTTATAAACATTGCATCTCCAAAGCTGAAGAATTTATATTCTTCTTTTACTGCTTCATTATATGCTTTTAATATATATTCTCTTCCAGCTAATGCTGATACCAACATTACTAATGTTGATTCTGGTAAATGGAAATTTGTTATTAATCCATCTATACATTTGAATTTATATCCTGGATATATAAATATGTTTGTATCTCCTTCTGTTACATGCACCATTCCTGTATTTTCATCTGCAATTGTTTCTAGTACTCTACATGATGTTGTTCCAACTGCTATAACTTTTCCACCATTTTTCTTTGTTTCGTTTATTTTATCTACATCTTCTTGTTTTATATAATAATGTTCTGTATGCATGTCATGTTCTTCTATATTTTCTTCTTTTACTGGTCTAAATGTTCCTATTCCAACATGTAATGTTACATTTGCAATTTTTACACCTTTTTCTTCTATTTTCTTTAATAGTTCATCTGTAAAGTGTAATCCTGCTGTTGGTGCTGCAGCTGATCCTTCATATTTTGCATATACTGTTTGATATCTGTCATTTTCTTTTAGTTCTTCATGAATATATGGAGGTAATGGCATTAAACCAATTTTGTCTAATATTTCGTTAAATATTCCTTGATATGTAAATTTAACTTTTCTTGTTCCTCCTGGCATTGTGTCTAATACTTCTGCATTTAATAATCCATCTCCAAAGCTAACTTTTGCTCCTACATGTAATTTATTTCCTGGTCTTACTATACACTCCCAAATGTCTCCTTCTATTCTGTTTAATAATAGAAATTCAACATGTGCTCCTGTTTCTTTTTTTCCATATAAACGTGCTGGTAAAACTTTCGTATTATTTCTTACAAGACAATCTCCTGGTTGTAAATAATCTATAATATCTTTAAATACTTTGTGTTCTATTGTTTGTTTATTTCTATCTAATACCATTAATCTTGATTCGTCTCTTTTTTCTATTGGTACTTGTGCTATTAATCTTTCTGGTAATTCATAATTAAAGTCTGTTAATTTCACTTTTTTCATCTTCCTTTCATTCTTTTATATTGTACTATTTTTTGATTTTTTTTTCAAGTATTATCTGCAATTGATTTCAATATTTTTGATAATCTTTATATTTTATTGCTTATTTTTTATATTTCTTATTTTAATTTTTCTATTGACAATATTTTACAATTAATATATACTTTACTTGTTCGAATAATAAGCGTTGGTTGGAAAGGAGATACAATCATTATGGCTAATCCTACTAAATGGGATTATGATCGTGACTATTATGATTATGATCCTGATCAAAACACCATCTCTCACTACAATGTTGAAGAAGGAACGACAGAAGCATATGATGCTGATTCTGGCGAACCTATTTCTCTCGATTAATTCTCAGCGCAAAGAGCAGTGCAAATGCACTGCTCTTTTTATTATTTCTTTCCTTTTTTCAAATTTACTACAACTGCATTTTCATTATCAAATTGAAAACCTGAATCTGTTGTATCAGTTTGAATTGGATCTATTTCGTTTCTGTCATCTATAAAATTAATATGTTTTGGATCAAATTTTTCTTTATGTTTGCTATCATCTGAATCTTCTACAACTCCTGCTGTAAATCTAGCAAAATTATATGTTTTTATTGGTTGCTCTTCTTTATATTTAGCACCTATAAAATTTAATCTACCATCATTTATATTAAATCCTCCACCATCATTTTTTAATTTTATAGCAGCAACTTTAAATCCCATAGTTCCTAACTTATTAGATGGCCAATATGTTTCCCAACCATATTCTGCTTTTTTCTTTGGCTCATATTGTAACTTGTTCATATCGATTTGAGCGTCTAACTTCCAAGTTCTTCTCTTTCCAAATTCATTTTCCCACCAAACTAATTCTGTATTATCTGCATTTCCTAAGAAAATTTTATTTGCACAATTTGAAATAATTGTTTCTCTATATTTCATATCTGGTGCATTTGCTTCTAATTGAGATAAGTTTTGTGCTGTTATTGTTGTTGCAACTTTATATTTTCTATATAATGTAAATATTGCTTCTGTATCTTTACATATAAAGTCTGGAAATTCATCTATATATAAGAAATGTGGTATTCTACTGTTTTCATTTCCAGGTCTTCTTAACACTGCATTTTGCATTGACAATAAGAAAAATAATCCAAATGCTTTATGGCTTACTCTTCCTAAATCTCCTCTACGAGTACATACAAATGTTACTTCTCCATTTGCTAATGCTTTGTCAAAATCTATATTATTATGTCTATTGCATAATATTGTTTTTACACCTGGTAATCTCAATAAATTATCAAGTTGTGATACAGCTAAATATAGATATTGTTCTGTAATTGCTTTGCCTGGTGCATTTTCATAAAAGTTTCTTTTAAAGTATGTTATTTGATTTGAATACTTTTCAGCTAATTCTGGATCTTGGCACATTATTTCGCACATTTTTTCTACTATACTATAATTTGTAAGCATTTTTAACATGTCTTCTAGATTTGGTAAATTTCCACCATTTAAACGAGGATACATTTCTTTTAACATAATTGCTAAATTTTCAACTGCTTGTATTATATATTCTTCTCTATATGTATCTTCAATTTCTGGATGTGCATTTACATACATTGCTTTTAACGCTGCAGAAATTGTTATTGCTATTTTATTTGGGTCATCATATATAAATGGGTTTAATCCTATAGAGCCTCTGTTAGCTGGATCAATAATATTATATTTTATATGGAAATTTTTACATACATTTATCATTTTTTCTGTTGATTCATAATCTGGTGATAATGTTGTAATTCCTAAATTTCTATATGAATAACTGCTTCCTAATGATGCTAAGATCATTTTATTCATATATGATTTATATACTGATTCTTTTCCATCTACTGGTGTTATCATATTTAATGAAAAGTTTTGATTTAAATATTCATTATCATATGGTTTATTTAATACTGCAATTCCTGTTTTTAATGCTGTATATCCCATTTCTTTTGCTGTAGCTATATAAAATGCTTTCTTCTCTATGTCTTTTGCAACAAATGGTTCAATTATTAAAGATGTTTTTCCTGTTCCTGAGCCTCCAACCACTAATAATGATTGATACCTTGCTTTCTCAACAAATTGTACTTTTTTTCCTGTTTCAAAATCATTGCAAACATATAAATCACATGTAAATGGTCCATGTCCTTGTTTTGTATCTTTTAAACTTATTCCTTTATAATCCCAAATAGATCTAGTCCAATCTTTACTGTCTCCTACTCCTAAACGAATAAATTTAAATACACTATAAAATGTTACTAATGGTAAATATATTGCTAATGATGTTAATGCTGGTTTTATTAATTCTGAATAGTCTGTTACTAATTCTGTATATCCTGGTAATGATATTAAAAGTAACCATGCGCCTCTGTTAATCCATTGTACAAACATTGATAATGCTATAACATATAGTCCTACAACATATGTGTAAAATAATGTTACTTTTGTGTTCTTAGATGATGCAAATTCAGAAGAACCAGAAAATAGAAATGCAAATACAGGACATGCTAAAGCAAATGTATACATAAATGGTCCCCAATATGATACAGATACTCCAGTAAATATCATAAGTAGCATTTCTACTATTCTATCTATTGCTAAATAAAATGAAATTAATGTTAATACATATGTAACAAATGTATTTCTACTTGTATTTAACTTTTTCAAAAATTTATCTATTAATTTCATGTTTGTTTCCTTTCATTTTCAATTTTATTCTCACACACTTATATTATCCTACAAAAAGCTTAAAATTTCAAGTAATTTTTCCAATTTAAATGATAATTTCTAAAATAAGTCCTGATATTACACCTATTGCATATAATAGTCCTATAATTTTTAGATTTTCTTTTTTATTCTCATTTGTTTTGAATAATACTAATAATCCTACACCTGCATTTACACATAATCCTGAAATTAATATTGGCATTGATATAACATTTTCTACAAATAATTCTGTTAATACTACTGATGATGCACAATTTGGAATTAACCCTATAATTCCTGCTACAATAGGTCCTAATATTATATTTTTGCTAACTATATTTGCAAGGTTTTCTTGGCCAATTATTTCTATTATTCCATTTATTACAAGTGTTATAATAAATATAAATAAGAATATATTTAATGTATGTTTTAATGCTGATTTTATAATTCCATGTTCACAATGACAATGTTCTTCTTCACATATTTCTATTATTCTTTCTTCTTCTTTTCTCTTTCTTAAAACAAAATCTATTAAAAATCCAGCTATCATTCCAATTACTAACTTCATTCCTAATATTTTAAAAATAGTACTAACTGGTACCGCTTCTGAAATAAAAATTGGTAACATTTCGTCTGAAGTAGATAAATATACTGAAATTAACGTCCCCAATGTTATTACTCTAGCTGCATATAAATTAGTTGCTGAAACTGAAAAACCACACTGAGGAAATATTCCTAATATGCTTCCAATAGCTGGTCCAAATTTTCCTGATTTTTTTATTACCTCTTTTGATTTTTTACTTGTCTTATGTTCAATATACTCCATTACTAAATATGTAATAAATAAAAAAGGTAATAACTTAAAACTATCAATTAGAGCCTCTTCTATAACTTCTAACATTTCTATTCTCCTTTTCTTTCGTTTTCATATCATAGCATAATTTTAATCAAAAGTAAAGAGCTATTAACTATTCTGTTCAATGTCAATAACTCTTTATTAAAATACTATCTTCTTCTATAACATCCACAAACATTTCCTGTTCTACCATTATTGTTAGAATTAGGTATTACATTTATTCTTGCAGATAACCCATTATTAAGCGCAGTATCACTATCTTGATTGCAACCGCAACTAGATATTGTAAGTAGATTACCATCTTCAATATTTCCACAATTACTATTTATAGAAAGCAATTCATTTGAATTATTATTATTATTACATCTACAAGAATTTCTAGCTTCTCTTAAATGCCTTATCAACCTGCAACTAATGCATACTAGCACAGCAGTAATGAAACTAATAATTGTATATACAATAGTAGCTATTAAAAAATTTAAGTTGTTAATTACAAATGTAACAATTAAAAAAATAGCAAAAATAATTGCAGAAACTAAAGGTGGACATTTTAAGATTTTTTGCAATGCTATTGAAACAATAATTGTAGCTATTGGCAAAGCAAAAAATATAAGTAAATCAACATTCATATTTATCTCTCCTTTATTTTTTACTATATTTTATGCTTTACAACTTTATTTGGTTAATATCACTATTTAGAATATTCTACTTTAACTAAATATAAACCTTGTGGTGGTAATGTTTTTCCAGCATTCTCCCTTTTTTTCGATTTTATTATTTTTATAATATCCTCTGGATTTATCTTTCCTAACCCTACATCTACTAATGTTCCAGCAATAATTCTTACCATATTATACAAAAAACCATTTCCAGTTAATTCTATCCATATTCTATCATCAGGCATTTCTTTTACTTCAGCTTTATATATTGTTCTAATACTACTTTTACTACTTGTACCACTAGCTTTAAAAGCTTTAAAATCATGTTCTCCTTGAAAGTATTCTATTGCCTCCTTCATTTTTTCTATATCCAATTTAATAGGAATATGTGTTTCTAAATTTCTATAAATAGCTGTACCATACTTAGAATTATTAATGATATATCTATATGTCTTTTTTTTGCAAGAAAGTCTACTATGAAATTCTTCATCTACTTCCTCTGCTGAATAAATTCTAATTGACTTTTTTAAATTACTATTAATGGCAATCGGAAATTTATCAATAGGCAATTGAGAATTAGTCTTAAAATTAGCTACTTGTCCTAAAGCATGTACTCCTCTATCAGTTCTTCCTGATGCCATTAAATCAACTTTTTCTCCTGTTACAGTTTCTATTGCCTTTTCAATATTTCCTTGTATATTTAATTTATCTGGTTGTTTTTGCCATCCATTAAAATCTTTCCCATCATATTCAATTGTTAATTTGATATTTCTCATTTTATTGTCCTTTCCTATTTTCAAAAATCCCCTATAATATAAGCAAAAGTCGCTATTTGCGACTTTTATTTTTCCTCTTCTTTCTCTTCTTTCTCTTCTTTTTTCTTTTTCATTTTCCATTTTTCTTTTAATTCTTTTACTTTACTTTTTCTCTCTTTCTTTTCTACAGAAAATCTCTTAGTTACAATATTACTAATTAATATCTTCTTTAATACATCTTCCCTAACATCTGCAATTAATGTTCCATCTTTTGCAACTGATATTTTACCAGTTTCTTCTGATACAACAACAACAATACTGTCTGATTCTTTTGAAATTCCAATTGCTGCTCTATGCCTTGTTCCTAATTCTTTTGCTATGTCTTTATCATCTGCTAAAGGCAAAACGCAAGCTGCAGCAGCTATTTTATTTCCAGAAATTACTACTGCTCCATCATGTAACGGTGTCTTAGGTTCAAAAATATTTACTAGTAGTTGTGGAGAAACCTCTGCATTCATAGGTATTCCTGTTGCTATAATATCTTGTATTTTTATATCTCTTTCTAAAACTATTAGCGCTCCGGTTTTTGCTTTTGAAAGCTCTGTAGCTGCAATTACCACTTTATATATATCTTCTTTTGTTCTAGTTATTATATCTTTATCAAATCCAAAAAATCTTGAAAACCTATTATTTCCACCTAATTGTTCTAATGCTCTCCTTATTTCTGGTTGGAAAATAATTATTACAAGTATTACTCCCCAATCCATTATCATTGATAAAATATAATTTAATATGTATAAATTTAATAATTTACTTACACCTGTTGCAACAACTAAAAATGCAATACCTTTTATTAATTGCCATGCCCTAGAGCCTTTTACAATTTTTATTAATTCATATGCAAGAAAAACAACTATTGTTATATCTAATATTAAAGATACAAATTTTATAGGATATTCTTGCAAACTCTGTATATATGCTAAAATATTTTGTTCATAAAATGTATTGATTAAATCACCTATATTTTTCACTTTTTTCACCCTTTCTTGAAGGTATTACTTATGTATTAGCATAATTATTTTTGAATTGTTGCAACAACATAATAAATACATGTTGAACATGATGCAAATACCATAAGTAAAAGCATTATAAATGCAAAAATTTTTGATACTACTTGTTTTTTATCTGATTTACTTTTTTCTTTTATAACTTTATTTTCTTTATTTTTCATTTTTCTCTGTCCTTTCCTAATTTATATACATAATTATTATAACATAAAATATAACTTTTTCA
>ENA-OPNB01002109-OPNB01002109.1-human-gut-metagenome-genome-assembly--contig:-NODE-2109-length-12134-cov-1.504429_pt1 | contig 12134 bp, 10 predicted proteins | sample MGYA00241528_ERZ501754 | MGnify/ENA primary metagenome ERZ501754 (study PRJEB25962, sample SAMEA2042646) | human gut metagenome | biome: human gut; feature: human-associated habitat; material: faeces... | reverse complement strand
GAATTCATTCCTCTGGTACCACACCGGAGTATCACTGCAAGGAGCTCACCGTCACTTAAAGTGCTCTCACCCTCTCGAATACATTTCTCATAAGGCCGCTGTGATTCCGGTATTTCTTTCATAGTATGGTTCATTTTGTTTACCTGTCGCTCTCTGTGACAGAACCCAAAAGAATCAGAAATTATTTTAGCATAAAAAGAGGGAGATGTACACTCCCTCCTAAAAATTTCTAAATTTTTCACATATAAACTCAGCCGTTTTGATACCATCCATAGCAGCTGACGTGATGCCTCCTGCATACCCTGCACCTTCACCGCACGGATACAATCCACTTACTGATGTACTTACAAGTTCATCGTTTCTTATTATTCTTACAGGACTTGATGTTCTGCTCTCAACACCCGAAAGTACGGCGTCTTTCCTGTCAAAGTCATGTATAAATTTTGAAAAACCATGCACACCTTCAACAACCGAATCTGTCACATAAGAAGGTAATACATTCCTAAGATTAGCAAATGTGTATTCACCCTTTATGCAAGGCTCAACCTCTCCCAATTCCGTTGTTGTTATATTTTTTTCAAAATCGCCAAATAACTGTACCGGAACTTTTCCATTTCCTTCAGCATAAGCGTTTGCTTCTAACTGTCTCTGAAATTTTATTCCGTCAAGTACTCCATGTCCGAAATCATCTGGTCCGACTGTAACAATTATTGCTGAATTAGCATTGCGGGAATCACGGCCTGAATAACTCATTCCATTAACACATGTCCTGCCGTTCTCTGATGAAGCATTAACAACATAACCTCCCGGACACATGCAGAAAGAATACACACCTCGTTCTTTATCTGTATTCTTTGTCTTGTAAGTAACTTTATAATCAGCAGCCGGAAGCTCATATGCAGCATCAGCATAAGCATTATAATTAATCATTTCCTGAGGATGTTCTATTCTTACTCCAACAGCAAAAGGCTTCGGCTCCATATCTATATTCTCACTGTGAAGATATTCAAATGTATCTCTTGAGCTGTGACCTATTGCAAGGCACACTTTACTGCATTTTCTTGCATACTCGCCATCTTTGTCAGCTATGACAACGCCACACACTTTTCCGTCTTTAATCTCAATCTTTTTAAGACAGCTTCCAAAATTAACTTCACCGCCAAGCGCGGTAATATGCTGTCTTATATTCTTAATTACAATCGCAAGCACGTCTGTTCCTATATGCGGCTTATTGGCGTACAGAATCTCTTCTGATGCACCGAATTCAACAAAACTCTGCAGAACATATCTTATTCTTCCAAATGTATCTGAAATCTGTGTGTTAAGCTTTCCATCAGAAAATGTGCCTGCTCCGCCTTCACCAAACTGCACATTACATTCTGTATCAAGCTCACCCGTCTCCCAGAACTGTGCAACCTTCTTAGTTCTTGTATCAACATCCTGTCCACGCTCATATACAACAGGTCTAAGCCCCGCTTTGGCAAGCTCAAGAGCACAGAATATTCCTGCTGGTCCAAACCCGATAACTACAGGTCTTTCATCTTCATTAACATTTTCTGTCGCATTAACAGGAAACTTATAGATAACCCTTTTAGACATAACAGCATTTTTACAGCCTGATTTCTTAATTATATTCTCAAGCTTTTCTTCCCTGCCAGAACGCACCACCTTATACACTTCGACACTGTATATATGCATAACCTGAGGCTTGTGTCTGCAGTCAAGTGACCTTTTTGCTATTTCATAATCAATCTGTGCATCTTTTCCAAGTCTTAATTCTTTTCTTATAATTCCTTCTAAAAATGCTGTATCTTTATCAGGAGATATCTTTATATTACTAATCTTAATACATTTCTTTTCCATTATTCTCATTCCTGTCTGTTACAATAATCAAACACTGACTTAGCAGCAACCACGCCGCTGCTCCATGCCCACTGAAGGTTATAACCTCCACATTTGCCATCTATATCCACAAGCTCCCCTGCAAAGAATATCCCAGGATTATTAACTGATTCAAGATTATCATTCAGTTCTGATACATTGACACCACCCTGACAGACCTGTGCATAATCATTTCCCTTATATCCTGTTATATGGTAGCGGAGGGATTTCATATGTCTGACAAGTTTCTGACATATGTCGTCATCTATATCAGAAGCCGAGGAATTGCCCTCAATTCCAATATCCTTACATATCATCATTACAAGCTTTTTATTAAACAACCCTGACAGGCTTTCGCTTACTGACTGATGCTTTCTTGTATTAACAGCACATTTTAGCATTGATAAAAGGTCATCTTCTTTAATATCTGCTGCCACATCAACAAGTGCTTCAACCCTCTGACCTTCTTCCATCGCCCTGACAGCAAAACCTGAAAAACAGGGATTCCTGATATTCCATAATCAGTAAACTGAATCTCGCCAGTATCCTCAGCAACCACTCTGCCTGCTGCCATAATCTTAACATTACCATATGCTCTTACACCCGTTGCAAGTTTCATATTCTTCTTGTCCGATTCAAGTGCCGTAAGAGCCGGAAGAGGCTTAACAACCTTAATTCCAAGCTTCTTAACAAGCTTATAACCGCTTCCATCAGAACCAGAAGACGGTGAAGCTGCCGAACCGCATGCAAGTATCACTGTCTTAGTCTTAATTGTATTAGTCTTCGCTCCTTCAAGCTGTAACACATATTCGTTGCCTGCCCTGTCAATTTTTTTAACAGATGTCTCAAAAAAAACCGGAATATCAAGTGCCTGTATCTTTCCTGTAAACGCCAGTGCCACAGAAGCCGCCATCTCTGACCTCGGATACAGATAGCCATTACGCTCCTTCTTATATACACTTAAGTTCTCAAAAAAATGTATTGTATCATCAACATTAAACCTGTTAATAATCTCCATCGCATAATCTGCGTTATTGTTCTGATACATTTCCTTAGTCATAAATGTATTAGAAAAATTACATTTGCCATTGCCAGTCTTTAATATCTTAGTTCCAAGCTTTGCTGTGTGTTCTATAATCACAGTCTGCATATTATTCTCTTTACATTGTATGGCAGCCATCATTCCGGCTGCACCTCCGCCTATAACCACACAATCAAAACTCATAAAATCTAATCCTCATATTCAAAATAATCAAAATCTGCCGGTATCCTGCTTCCGCAGCCACCATTATTGGCATATATTCCAACAAGCGTTCCTGTATGACGCTTTCTGTCATCAGGCACACCCTCATCACACAGATATATACAATTTTCAAGCACTCCTGCTGGTTCCCATTGTTCACCATCATAGCTGTAGAAAAAGCTTCTTGTCAGTTTATCAACTACAACTTTTAAGTATATGCTCTGCTCCTTTATATTGTCCACCTGTGAGATAAGTTCTTCGCCATGGTTTCTGTTAATCACAAGCTGCAATTTTCTTCCATTCTCATAACACAATGACAATCTTGCATAAGTCGCAGTACTGTAATAACAGGTAAGACCTGCCTGTTCTCCGTCCTTTTCAGGATAGAAGTCAACCTTTGTATGTGCTGTATACGATAATTCCTGTTCTCTTCTTACAAGAGTATTCTTAGCCCTTATCTCATTAAGAGTTCCGTCCATTGTCCAGAGCCTTAAGTATCCTTTTCTTTCTGTAAGAGAATAATTACCCTTAACAGGATTTCTTACAAACTCCCAGTTAAGATTAAGTGTATCATCATCAAAATCATCTCTTGTCCATTTTTCATATGTGCATTCAGGTAATTCAGGTGCTTTCTGTGTAAGGCTTGGTCCTTTTCTGTCATTAATCACAAACCAGCCGTCTGAAAGCCATGTAACAGGGTCAAGTGCTGTCTCTCTTCCTATTGTTGTATAGTTGCCCTGATTAGGTCTTCCACACAGATAATAGCACCACCAGCTTCCGTCCTGTGTCTCAATTATATTGCCATGTCCTGTTCTCTGAATCGGTGCATCTGGATTAAACTGTCTCAATACAGGATTGTATGGTGATTCCTCATATGGTCCATACAGATTCTTTGAACGGGCAACATTGATTCCGTGTCCATAGCCTGTACCGCCTTCCGCAAGCATTGCATAATAATACTCACCCTTCTTAAAAATGTGTGGTCCTTCCGGACATCTCTCTCCAGTTCCTGGCCATACACACACACTTTCACCTGTAACCTTAGTGCAGTCATCACTGAGTGGTAAAAGATTGATTCCCGGACTTATAAGAAGATACTTCTTACCGTCATCATCAACAAATAAAGATGGGTCAATATTATCAACCTCAAGCCAGGCTGGCTTTGAATATGGTCCTTGTGGCTTATCTGATGTTACAACAAGCTGGCGTCTTAATACATTATTATCTCTTTTGCCATCTCCGTTAAGCCTTAAAGTTGCCATTATAATGAATTTACCATCAACATAATTAATATCCGGTGCCCATATGCCATGTGAGTCTTTAATATCTCTTAAATCAAGTTCTTCTGAATCTGTAATTGCATGTCCAATTACATGCCAGTGAATCATATCCTTGGAATGGCTGATTGCAATTGCAGGGAAATACTGAAATGTTGAATTAGCCATATAATAGTCATCTCCAACTCTTACTACCGAAGGATCTGGAAAGAATCCTCTCTGTACCGGATTGTTATACATATCACTCATATCGTAAACTCCTTTTCTTTAATATATTTTCTAAATTTTGCAGGTGTCATGTTGTATTTCTCTGTAAATATCCTGTAAAAATATCCTTTGTTTCTATATCCGACTTCCTTTATAATCTCATCAACATCCATTGAATCTTCTTTTAAGAGAATGGCCGATTTGTTCAATCTGCAATCCTGCAGATATTCCGTGAAAGTCATACCTGTCTGTGCCTTTAAAAACCTGTTGAAATAATCCTCCTGATAACCGAATCTTTCAACAAGCATATCTATTGTAACATCTTTCATATTATCTTCAATAAAATCTGTAATTTCCTGATGCAAAAGCCAGTTAATTTTCTTTCTTATGTATCTTGACTGTGCATACTCATATACTGTTCCTAGCCGCCACAGAATCCTAAGCATAAGCCCCTGACATATATATGCAGACGCCATATCCGCCACACCACACTCGCTTATCAGGGCAGTAAGCATATCCTTAAGCTCATTATCATAATCATCTTTATAGCCAAAATGTATATATCCGCTGTTCTTTAACACTTTAACAAGCTCTTTAATATAATCCACCGCCTGTTTATCCGCCATAGCATTACTTATAACCGCATTAATAATCTCATCTGACACTTCGAGTCTTATTACAAATGTGTCATCTTCCTCAAAGCTTTCCTTATGTACGCACCCCGAATTAATAAAGCATACATCGCCTTTCTTTATATGCACCTTATCCCCACATACATGCTCAGTAAGGCTTCCATCAGACACATATAAAAGCTCCGCATATCCATGTTTATACATGTCAGTTTCACTACCTGCCACATACCTGTTCACATGAAACAAAAAGCTGGTTCCTTTATCAACTACATTCCCCATATCTGACACCTCCAACTTGTATAGAAACATTCTATCACAAAAAGTCGTTGTAGGAAACTTTTATTTCAGAAAGTCGTTACAGGTAACTTTTGGCATATTATCACTCTCTTTCGATAAAACATTTGTAATATAAACCCTTAAATGCTATAATAATAATGTTAGTTATGCCTAACTTACATAGAAAGGAGCTTTTATGTCAGAATTTATAATATTAGCAATTCCTTTTATCGGAACATCTCTTGGCTCTGCCATGGTGTTCTTCTTAAAAAAACGGATTGCTCCAAAGTTTGAGAAAATGCTTTTAGGATTCGCGGCAGGAGTTATGATTGCCGCATCAGTATGGTCTTTGCTGATACCATCTATAGATATGTCAAAAGGAAGCAGTGCTCCGGAATGGCTGGCTGCACTGGTTGGTTTTCTCGCAGGAATATTCTTTCTTCTGCTTCTTGATACTGTCATTCCACATATGCATATTGAAAGCAGAAATCAGGAAGGTATTAGAACCAATTCCATATCCAAAACTACAATGATGCTTTTTGCTGTGACATTACATAATATTCCTGAGGGTATGTCAGTCGGTGTTGCATTCGCCGGTGCAATGATGAAAGATTCAGGAATAACTGCTACTGCTGCAATGGCTCTTGCAATTGGTATTGCAATACAGAATTTTCCAGAAGGAGCAATTATATCAATGCCATTATGCAGTGAAGGCATGAGTAAGAAGAAAGCATTCATATGCGGAGTGCTTTCTGGTGTTGTTGAACCTGTCGGCGGATTCATAACAATTCTTATTGCTGGTATTATCACGCCTGTTCTTCCTTATCTGCTTTCTTTCGCAGCAGGAGCTATGATGTATGTTGTAATAGAGGAACTTATTCCTGAATCACAGAACGGCGAACACAGCAATATAGGAACTATAGGTGCCGCTGTAGGATTTGCACTTATGATGGTTCTTGATATAGCATTGGGATAGTGATTACTCAATCACTATCCCACAATCCTCACCTATATTTCTTAATATAAATGCCATATCAGACTCTGGTACTGATACACAGCCTGCCGTTGGTCTTCCATTAGAGCAATGTAAGAAAAAACAGCTTCCTTTTCCCGGAACACCTTCTATGTTATATCCAATAAACAGACAGTACCCATAAGCTGTCGGATAATCAATTATTCTTTCAGACTTGCTCTTGTCCCAGTCTGTATCAGAATCAGCTCTTGCATACTGATTATATAAAGGAGAAGACGAATCTCCTACCCAGTAATCATATTCATCTACCTGAAGATAAGGAACTTTCGTTCCCGGATCCGGATTAATTCCAAATGCAAAATACAACGGAAATGTTCCCTGTGGTGTAGCTGATGTAAACTCACTCGCCTCACCAACTCCATTAGAACCTACAAATCCATCTGTCCTTAAAATCTCAGTCCATACGCCATCCTGCAGTTCATGCATAGTTACAGTTGCATTTGTTCCATTCGACTGGACAATTACAAGCTGAGAATACTGTGATGATGCTGCATAACCCGCTGCAAAGCTATTATTATCTGGCTCTGCTACCTGTGGTGCTGTCTCATATACAGTCTGTGAAGAATCTGTAACCTCCGTTGCCACAACTGTCTTGCTTTCTTCTTCTGTTGTCTCTTCCTGCTGTGTTTCAGAATCCATTGTCAGTCCAGTAGTTGTCTCCTGTGTTCTTAACTGTGTTGTTTCCTGTTGTACCGCTGAGACAGTAGTTTCTTTATCTTTCATGTCTGTTACATTTTTCTTATTGCCGCATCCATTTGCAACCAGGGCTGTTATCAATAACAAAGTTAATATTATAGTCTTCTTCACTTTTATCTCCTGATGTATTATTTCCCTGCAAAAAGGGATACCAGCCATAAGTTTAACTGGTATCCCTTCATGTTTCAACACATTTCAGCTAATATTTCAACTAATATTTCATATAATCTTTAATTACATCATGGTCTTTTAGCACTTTTTCAATAACAGTTCCTTTTATCTTCTTTAAGACAACCTTCTTGATAACATTAAACGGTCCTAAATCAATCTCTAATGGAGATTTGCCATCCATAAGCTTAACAGATGAATCAAGCAGGTCTCTTACATCATATACACTGCCCCAGACCTCAGGAACACCTCTGTCTACGCCAAGCAGTCCATATACAGCCTCCATTGCAGTTCTGACTGAATACTCTGTCGTAAATATTGTGTCCCTCGGAGTCTCAGCAAACTGTCCAAGAAATGCAAAATTAACGCAGCCATCAGGAATAACATCAGGTCTGTCACCTTTTCTTCTTGGCATGAAAAATGCAGTAATAAATGGCATCATTGTTGGTGTAGTGTTACAGTGGTTCTTAGCAAGCTCATCAATCTCTTCAACAGGAACGCCAAGATGATACAGCCATTCTGCTGTAATCTCTTCACCTGTACACTCTTTCATAGGCTTTTTGATATAATCACCATCAACATCAGTAAACAGGCTGTATACCCATACACACACCTCATCCTTCTTCTGTTCCTTAAACTGTCCCTGTCTGTTAATTGTCCAGCTTAAAAGCCAGCTTGAATCCTTACAGCTGACAATTCCGCCTGTAACAACATTTCCAGTTCTTGGGTCTCTCTTACATATCTTCTTAATGTAAGAAATAATCTTCTCATCGCTTGTTGTAACAGTTGCAGACTCCCAGTTAGACTTTGATATATCACCACAGAACTTCTCTGGGTGTCCAAATGAACTATCCTGTGCTGCAATATTCTTCCACAGACTCCAGCAGCCGCTTGTTCTTACCTCTGCATTACCTACAGGTGCATGTGTATGGTCACCGTATATAGTACCTTCTGTACAGCTTCCATTAGTAACGAACACCAAATCATTCTCAGTAAGATCAATTGACTTAGTCTCACCTTTTACAGTACATTCAATAGTCTTTGCAATCTTCTTTCCATTCCTGAAATCAAAGATTACATTATCAACTCTTGTGTTAAACCTGAACTCAACACCTGCATCTTCAAGGTATTTCTGCATAGGCAAGATAAGTGATTCATACTGGTTATACTTGGTAAACTTCAATGCTGAGAAATCAGGAAGTCCGCCTATATGATGGATAAATCTTTGAATATAAAGTTTCATCTCAAGCGCACTGTGCCAGTTTTCAAATGCGAACATCGTACGCCAGTACAGCCAGAAATCTGAATCAAAAACTTCCTCATCAAAGAAATCTTCAATTGTCTTATCATACAAATCCTCATCTTTAGTGAAGAACAGTTTCATTATTTCCATACAGCCCTTCTGGCTTAAATTAAATTTGCCATCTGTATGTGCATCTTCACCTCTGTTTACAGTTGCCCTGCAAAGAGAATAATTAGGATCATGCTTGTTAAGCCAGTAATATTCATCAAGTACAGAAACTCCCGGAGTCTCAATAGACGGAATACTTCTGAACAGATCCCACAGACATTCGAAGTGATTCTCCATCTCTCGTCCGCCACGCATTACATAACCTCTTGTAGGATCATTAATTCCATCACATGCACCGCCTGCAATATCCATAGCCTCAAGTATATGAATATTCTTACCCTTCATCTGTCCATCTCTTACAAGAAAGCACGCTGCAGCTAATGCACCAAGACCACTTCCTACAATATAAGCTGATTTATCATCAACTCCTTCTGGTTTTTCCGGTCTTGCAAATGCTTCATAGTTACCATTAGAGTAATATATCCCCTTACTATTCTTAGTATATTTCCCTCTTTCAGTATTACGGAACTCCTCATGTGCTCTTTTCTGAATGTCTTTAGTTACCTTCCTCTGCTCATTCCTTTTGTTCTTTTTTGATACAACTGCCGCACCTGCCCCCAGTGCAAGAATAGAAGCTGCTCCTAGTTTTAACGCCTTTTTGCTCATAATCTTTTCCACCTTTCTGTGCTTTCTTATTTATTTTTGCCGTTTTTTATTATATTTAGCATACATTTTTTCTCTAAATAAAAAAACAGGCAAAGCATGTACTTTGTCCCAAAATCGAACACTTTACATGTTTTGTCTGTTTTTAATAACTAATTATTAGCTTCACACAGATTAATCATTGTATCAATCGTTGCATCAAATGATTCAGAAAAACGCTTAATAAGATCTTTATCATATGGCGGCATTCCATCGCCTATCCATCTTGACACAATTCCAACAATAGAATAGCTGTAAAAGCATGTTATATACTCTCTGTCATCTTCTGTAAGCTTATGGTCTTTAGAATATTTCTTAACAAAAAGTCCAACAAGATATTCTGTTGTATTATGCAGATATTTCTCAATAATATCTCTGTTTCTGGAATTATACACATGAATAACTGCTGCACGATACTCAATAATAACAGAAGCTGCCTTACTATATGTCTCATAAAAAGTTGCATCTTCCGTAATATCAATATTCTTTTCTGTCTCTTCTATAAGAACACTGTCAAGCACATCATATATATCACTGAAATAATAATAAAATGTATTCCTGTTAATTCCACATTCCTCACATATATCTGTAACCGTTACCCTGTCAATATTCTTACGCTTTAGCATATTAAGAAAACAGTCCATTATCGCTTTTTTCGTAAATTTAGCCATACATTTCTCCTGAAATTACTCACCTGCAATAAAAAGAACTCCTAATGTTCCCGGACCACAATGAGAAGATATAACGCCGCCTGCCCTTGTTTCATATATTTCATCAAACACATCAAGCTGTTTAAGATAATTCTTTACTTCATCAACTATCTCTTTATCACAGCCAGAGTGTGTAATGAATACACGGTCTTTCTTAGCCTTCTTAAGGTCTTCTTCCATATCCTTAACATAATCCAGTACAACATTCTTCATGCGTCCTCTGTACTTCTTTCCAGGATTCATCTTTCCATTATTAACTTCAATTCTTGGATGAAGTTTAAGTACACCGCCAGCCATGGCAGCCAGTCCGCTGCATCTTCCTCCTCTGTGAAGGTAAGTAAGCGTATCGACAACAAAGCTTGCCCTGACTCTCGGTCTTAATTCTAATATATTCTTCTCAATGTCAGCTGCAGACATGCCTTTTCCTGCCATAACAGCAGCCTCGACAACAAGATGTCCTATTCCTGTAGACAGATTCTCAGAGTCAATTACATGAATCCTGTCCTCTGCCTCAAGCTCTCTTGCCGCAAGTCTGAACACATTAGCTGTAGTTGACATATCCTCTGATATTGCAAATGCGACAATATCTTCTAGAACACATTTAAACATCTCTATTGTATCATCAATAGACACCGCCGATGTCTTAGGTGTTGTCTTATTCTCATCTGCCCATTCATATATCTTATCTGGCGTAATATCAATTCCATCCCTATATTCATCATTGCCTAGCAGAATGTGAAGCGGAATAACCGATATATCAAGCTTGTCTATAAGTTCCTTAGTCAAATCACTTGTACTGTCCGAAATAATCTTAACCATGTAAATGTATATCCTTTCTAGCTGCTATATGTCTGCAGAAAATCATACAGCTGTGCTTCTCCTTCAAAATATATCCCTTTAGTCAGTCTTTCTCTTATATCATCCGGAAGTGAATCAATGTTAATATCTGCATAATCATAGAACACTTCTCGTCCTTCATCCGCAATATTTCTGTATATTCTTAAAGTATCTCTTTCGTACTTAAGCACATACTGGTACTCTTCACTTTCAGTTACTTTAGTCACCTGCGAGCTTACCTCTTCTTTAAAATGCTGATTAGAAGGCTTCTTATTATCTGTTACCACAAGTATAAATATTGCAAGTACTACAGCTATTACAGCCATAGTCATAATCACAACATAAAGCCAGAATGATTTCTTATTCATCAATACTCCCTCCTGTAAGTTGTCCTTACTGGGAAGTATTAACATTTATAAGCAATATTATACTATAACGAAAAGCTGTCTGGCAGAATTTCACTCATTGTATAAGTCTTAAGCCCGCCGCCTTCCTCAACAATAATTCTTGTATCAGGATTGAAAAATTCAGACATCACCTGTCTGCATATTCCACACGGATAAGCAGGCTGGTCTCCTGAACATACAATAGCAATCGCCTTAAAATCCTTTACACCCTCACTGACCGCCTTAAATATTGCAGTTCTTTCTGCACAGTTAGTAGCCCCGAAAGAAGAATTCTCAATATTACAGCCTATAAATACCTGTCCATCAGTACTTAAAAGTGCCGCACCAACTGCAAAATGTGAATACGGTGAATATGAGTTCTCAAGTGCCTCTTTAGCTTTAGCAACAAGTTCATTATCTGTCATATATGTCACCTCTTAACGGGTAATTCCAAGTCTTTCAAGTACTTCATTCTGCTTTGCTTCCATAACTGCACTTTCTTCTGGTGTCATGTGGTCATAACCAAAAAGATGCATCATACTGTGTGCTGTAAGAAATGCCAACTCCCTTTTTTCAGAATGACCATACTTGTCCGCCTGTTCCTTAATCTTCTGAACACACAGAACAATATCTCCAAGAAGAAGCTCTCCTGTATCAGGATTGAAATAATCCTCAGCATTGTTTTCTAACTCGTCCTCAATTGCATCAAAATCCGAAGGTGTAACATAATTAACT